>JACXTT010002391.1_pt1 | contig 29885 bp, 30 predicted proteins | sample 9270951 | NCBI WGS metagenome assembly JACXTT01 (sample SAMN15532306, study PRJNA645909) | rock metagenome | isolation source: weathered quartz diorite | place: Puerto Rico | collected 2017-06-21 | reverse complement strand
TCTTGCATCACATCCGGAGCGCTCCTGGGCCCCCTTGGCCACGGGCGCTCCTGATGTCTCCACCATCGACGCCCTCCTGCGCCGACGGCTGAGTCCGCTGGGTAAAGGTATGCTCGCCTGCGCGGCCCGAGTCGCCGCCGACCAAGGCCCCACCCGCTCGGTCTTTGCCTCCCAACACGGCGATCCCGCCCGCCCCCTGCCCGTGCTCGAAGATCTGGCCAAGGGGCTTGAGGCTTCGCCCACGCAGTTCTCCATGAACGTGCACAACGCCATCGCGGGTATCTGGTCCATCGCCCGCAAGGATCCAAGCCCTTCCACCTCCCTGGCTGCAGGGGCGGAGACCTTCGGATGGGGGTTGGTGGAGGCCTTCGCCCAGTACCAAGAAGACCCTTCACAGCCTCTGCTCTACGTGTTTGGCGATGACCAGCTGCCGGAGCTCTTCCACACCTTCGATCCACGACCCACGCCCTTGCACGCGTTGGCCCTGCTCATCGGGGAAGGCGCCAATAAGCATCTCCAGGTCACCCGCGATCCCGAGGCCGCGGGATCCCCCAGCCCCCTGGCCCAATCCATCCACGCCCTCCTTGGGAGCGGCGTTCCCTGGCAGGGCGACCGCGGGGCATGGTCCTTCCAGGTGACCTCTTGAGCCCCAGGCGCCTGTGGAAGATCCTCGCCAGTGGCATCGGCTTCAGCTCCCTCGGCGTGCTGGGCGTCCTCTTCTCCCTCTTTGCCATTCCTCTGCTTCATCTGCTCCCCGGCGGAAAGGCCGCCCTCCGGAGGCGCACCCGGGCTCTGTTTTTCCTCTATTTCCGGTCCCTCGTGGGCTTCCTGTCCTGGGCAGGCATCTTCCGCCTCAGCCTGAAAGACATGCCTCCCCGCGAGGCCATGAACGGGATGATCATCCTTTCCACCCATCCTGGTTATCTGGACGTCGTGCTGCTCCTGGGCTCGGTGAAGGATCTGACCTGCGTCGTGAAGCCGCCCATCTGGCATAACCCGCTCTTCGGTTGGGCCGTGAAGGCCGCGGGGTATATCCCGGCCCTCGACCCCATGACTGTGATTGAGCGCGGCGCCAAAGCATTGCAACGAGGGGAGCTATTGGTGGTGTACCCCGAAGGCACGCGCACCCTGCCGGGCAGCCCCTACCGTTTTCAGCGCGGCGCGGCCCATCTGGCCCTCCGGAGCGAGGCCCCTTTGCTGCCCTTGATTGTCACGTGTGAGCCACCGCTTCTCGCCAAGGGCCACCGGTGGTACCAGATGCCCGAGCAACCATGCGATTATCAATTTCGCGCCCTGGCGCCGCTTCATCCCCCCTCGCCTGTTCCGGCGGACCTCCCGGAACCTCTGGCCGCCCGGCAGATGACGGATTGGCTGGAAGAGCAGTTCAACAAGGAAGTCTATGGTTCAGGACATCACGCCGTTGGAGATCAAGCGATTCATCGTGAAGACCCTTGATCTCGAAAACACCCGGCCTGAAGACATCGGCGATGACGAGCCTCTGTTCGCGGATGGTTTGGGCCTCGATTCCATTGATGCATTCGAATTGGGCATCGCCCTTAAAAAAGCCTTCCACCTGAAGCTAGAGGAATCCGAAGCCTCCACCTTCGCCACCCACTTTCGTACCCCCACCACTTTGGCCGCCTTCGTGAAGAGTCGGCAGCAAGCCGCGATCTAGCAGGTTCGGAGCAGTCCCATGGCCATGACCCAAGATGAGATTTTCAAGAAGCTGCGCGAAGTCCTCGCAGAGTCCTTCCGCCTGGATCCCTCCAAGATCACGCTGGAATCCCACCTCTTCACGGACCTCGATCTGGATAGCATCGACGCGGTGGAATTGGCCATCCAGCTGCAGGACATCACCGGCAAGCGTGTGAAGCCCCAGGAATTCAAAGACGTGCGCACGGTGGGCGACGTCGTGAAGACCGTGCACCAGATGCTGAACGCATGATCCCCCTCCCCTCGGACCTCGCGCCGCGCCCTGGTTCCGTGGGGGCCTTCACCTTCCGTGTGGACGCCATGCACACGGCCTACGACGGACACTTTCCGGATCATCCCATCCTGCCGGGCGTGTTGCAGATTGATTGGGCCATCCGCCTTGGTGTCAAAACCTTCGGTCATCTCGGCACCTTCAAAGGCATGGAGCATCTCAAGTTCCAAGCCGGCATCACGCCCGGCGAGGCCATTGAGGTGCACCTCGCCTGGGACGCCGCTAAGGGCGAATTGAGTTTCGCCTACAAGGGCACCGAGGGTCCGAAGTCCTCGGGCATCGCCTGTTTTTCACCGGCGCGATGACCTTCAAGCCCTGTCTCATTGTGCCGGACTACAATTCCGGCCCGGCCCTCACTCGCACACTTGAGGCGCTTCTGGCGACTGGGTTGGAAGTTTTCGTACACGACGATGGCAGCGCCGAGGCCACGCGCGACACGCTGCAAACCTTTGCCGCCTCACACCCCACCTTGCATCTCTCCCGTTGGGAGATGAACCAAGGCAAGGGTCGCGGCGTCTGCGAGCTTCTCCGCCGGGCCCACGAGACGGGCTTTACCCATGCTCTGCAAGTCGATTCGGATGGTCAGCATGATGCCGCCTCCATCGCGCCGTTTCTCGCGTTAGGGGAAGCGCACCCCGAGGCCGTCATCGCGGGCGTGCCTGCTTACGACCACTCCGTACCTCCCGCGCGCCGCTACGGCCGCTGGATCACCCATGCGTGGGTGTGGCTGGAGACGCTCTCCTTCGACATCGGCGATTCGCTCTGCGGCTTTCGCCTCTACCCCCTCGCACCCACCTGCGCCTTGCTGGACAAGGTGACGCTGCCGGCGCGCATGGACTTCGATACCGCGGCCATCGTGCGCCTCTACTGGGCTGGTGTGCCGGTGATCAATGCACCTGTGAAAGTGGTGTACCCCGAAGATGGCGTCTCGCACTTCCATTTTCTGCAAGATAACGCCCGGCTCTTCCGCCTGCACACGGGACTTGTGCTCGGCATGCTCTGGCGCCTGCCCGTGCTGCTCTGGCGAAAGCTCTTCCCGAAACGCTTCGATTCCGGCCACTGGACCAAAGTGCAAGAGCGCGGCACCGCCCTCGGTCTTCGCATCACCCTCTGGACTTACAAACTGCTCGGCGCCCGCGGGCTCCGCTTCGTCGTGGAATTTGTCGCAGGCTATTTCTTCTTCACCGGCAAAGCCACGCGACGCTCCTCTGCAACTTATCTCGAGCGCCTCCACGCCACCTTCGGGCCCCTCCCCGCGCTGCCTCATGCGCCGCGATGGACCGACCGCTACCGCCACGTGCGCACCTTCGCCATGTCATACGTGGATCGCTTTCTCGCTTGGATGGACGCGGCAGATACGCCGGTGGACTTCCCTGAGGAAGCGGCCTTCGAAGCCCTGCGCGCCTCTGGCCAAGGGGCCCTCTTCATCAGTGGCCACATTGGGAATCTCGACATGCTCCGCGGCCTGGGCGCGTCCAAGGGGCTGCCGGGCCTCAACGCCGTGATCTATTCCGAGCACGTGGTGCGCTTCCAAGACCTGCTGAAGGAAATCAATCCGCGCTACAACCTGGACCTCATCCATATTGCGGATGTGGGGCCCGGCACGGCCATGCTGCTGGAGGAGAAGGTCTCCAAGGGCGAGTGCCTCTTCATCGTCGGCGACCGCTCTCCGGCCTCAGAGAACGGCCGCACCCTGCCCGTCCCCTTCCTCGGCAAAGAGGCTCCCTTCCCCATCGGCCCCATCTTTTTGGCCCACCTGCTCCAATGCCCGGTGTACCTGTTTTTCTGCGTGAAGCAGGAGGGCCGATACACCATCCATATGGAGAAGCTGGCGGACCGAATCTCCCTGCCCCGGCAAGGCCGCGAAGCAGCGCTGCGGCAATGGCTGGAGCGCTACGCCCAGACCTTGGAAGCCCACTGCAAGGCGGCGCCCTTCCAGTGGTTTAATTTCTATGATTTCTGGGCGGAAGATTCCGCCCCCTCCCCCAAACCCTGACCCATGCCCACTCCCCTCGTCGCCGAAGTGCTTTTGGAGATCCCGTTTCACGACGTGGATTCCATGTTCATCGTTTGGCACGGGCACTACATCAAGTACTTCGAAATCGCCCGCACCGCCCTCATGCGTTTGGCGGATATGGATATCGCCAGCATGGTGCCCACAGGCTGCGGATGGCCCGTCGTCACCTGCGAGGTGAAGTACATCCGGCCTCTGCGCTACGGTCAAAAGGTTCGGGTTGAGGCGCGGCTCGAGGAATTCGAGCAGCGCATTGCCATCGCCTACACCATCCGCGATATCGAGACGGGCGAAAAGCTCACCAAGGGCCGCACTGTCCAGTTGGCGGTCGATATGCAGACGGGCGAACTGCGCTTCGAAACACCCGCGCTCGTGGCGGACGCTTTTCGGCGCGCTCTGGCATGAGTCCCGCCGATCCTGTCTACCTCTCTGCCTTAGGCCTTGTGAATGCCTTGGGTCGGGGGAAGGCCGCCGTCGCCGAGGCGCTCTTCCGCGGGGATACCTCGGGCCTTCGAACAGAGGCTGGCTGGCTAGCCCATAAGGACGCTCGAGTGGGCCGCGTGCCCGGTGAACTTCCCGCGCTGCCCTCTGAGTTCTCCGTGGATGATTCCCGCAATCACCGCATCGCCCTAGTGGCGCTCGCAGAGATTCGAGATGAAGTAGATCGCGAGATCACCCGTCATGGCTGTTCCCGCGTGGGCGTGGTGCTGGGCACCAGCACGTCAGGCATCGCCTCCACCGAGGAGGCCATTGCCCACCGCCTGCACACCGGTGAATTGCCCGGGGGTTTCCACTACCAACAGCAGGAAATCGGCCGATTGGCGCCTTTCATCGCTTCCTACCTCGGCCTGAAGGGCCCCGCCATTACCGTCTCCACCGCCTGCACCTCGGGGGGCAAGGCCGTCGCCACTGCGCGAAACCTCCTCCGCATGGGGCTATGCGATGCCGTCATCACCGGCGGATCGGATTCGCTCTGCAAACTCACCCTCAACGGCTTCTCGTCGCTGGAATCGGCCACGCCCTCCCTCTGCAACCCCATGAGCCGCAACCGCGCGGGCATCAACATCGGCGAAGGCGCCGCGCTCTTCATCCTCCGCAAGGCGCCCTCCGAAGTGGCCCTCCTCGGCGCAGGGGCCAGCAGCGACGCCCACCACATCTCCTCGCCCGATCCCTCTGGCAAAGGGGCAGAGGCCGCCATTCGCGCCGCCATGCAGGAAGCCAGACTCCTCCCTGAAGCCATTGGCTATGTGAACCTTCACGCCACCGCCACCCCGAAGAACGACGAGATGGAAAGCCGTGCCATGGCGCAGGTCTTCCCCAACGGTGTGCCCTGCAGCGGCACCAAGCCGCTCACGGGCCACACCCTCGGCGCTTCGGCGGCCATGGAGTTGGGCTTCTGCTGGCTGACCCTTCAGTCCACTTGGAATCCAGGGGACCTGCTGCCGCCCCACCGATGGGACGGCCAGGCCGACTCTGATCTACCGCGCCTTGCGCTCGTTCGGGATGGGGATCAGCTGGGCAACCGCCGGATCTGCCTCTCTAACGCCTATGCCTTCGGCGGGAATAACCAAAGCCTCGTCCTGGGGGAGGCCCGATGATCCGTCCCATCGCCGACCTTTTGCCCCATCGGGCCCCGGCCATCGTGTTGGATCGCCTTCGAGAGATCACGGGGGAGGGCTGCATCGCCGAGTATTCTGTCCCTCCCAGCGATCGATACCTTGACGAGCAAGGCCAACTGCCTGGTTGGGTGAGCGTTGAGATCATGGCCCAGGCGGCCTCGGCCTTTAGCGGCCACCGCAACCTCCTTTCCGGACGGCCCATTCGGGTGGGATACTTGTTGGGAGCACGAAGCGTTCCCGTCTCCAAACCTGCCTTCCCCGTGGGTGCGATGCTGGAAGTGGAGGTTCGCGTGATCTTCCTCGATGAGGAAGGACCCAGCGCCTTTCGTTGCGAGCTGCGTTATCAGGGTGAATGTGTCGCCCACGCCACCCTCAAAGCTATTGAAATCCCATGACCTTAGCCACCACCCCCCGCTCCGTCCTCGTCACTGGCGCCACCGGCCGCCTGGGCCGAGCTATGGCCCTGCGCCTGGCCGCTGAGGGTTTCAAAGTCACGGCCCATTGCCGCAGCCGGGTCCAGGAGGCCCAGGCCCTCTGCGCCGAGATCACCGCCAAGGGGGGACAGGCCGATTGGATCGCCTTTGACGTGGTGGATCGCGAGGGCACCGCCGAAGCCCTGACCCGCAAGGTCAATGAGGACGGCCCTTTCTACGGCGTCATCTGCAACGCCGGCATCGCCCGCGACGGCGCCTTCCCCGCCCTGAGTGGCGAGGATTGGGATCAGGTCCTCGCCGTCGGCCTGGATGGCTTCTTCAATGTCGTCCAACCCCTGGTGCTCCCCATGGTGAAGACCCGCAAGGGCGGCCGCATCGTCACCATCGCGAGTGTCTCCGGTGTCATGGGCAACCGCGGCCAGGTGAATTACAGCGCGGCCAAGGCCGGGCTCATCGGCGCGACAAAAGCCCTCGCGGTGGAGCTCGCGAGCCGCGGCATCACCGTCAACTGCGTGGCCCCGGGCCTCATCGAATCCGACATGGTGGACGAACTCGTGCTCGAACGGGCCCTTCAGGCCATCCCCATGGGCAAGGTGGGCCAGCCTGAAGATGTGGCTGCCGCCGTCTCCTTCTTGATGTCCGATGGAGCGGCCTACATGACGCGCCAAGTCCTCGGCGTAAATGGGGGGATGGTCTGATGCGCCGCGTTGTCGTGACAGGCATGGGTGGCGTAACGCCTCTTGGGGATTCTTGGTCCGCCATCGAAACCGCGCTTAAGGCGGGCCGCAGCGGCGTGCGCGTCATGAACGAATGGGATGCCCACGCGGAGATCCAGACTCGCCTCGGCGTCCCCGTGGATCACTTCGAAATCCCCAAGCACTATCCCCGCAAGATGGTGCGCTCCATGGGCCGCGTCGCCCTCCTCGGTGTGCGCGCCACGGAGCTGGCCCTCCAGGATGCGGGCCTCCTCGAAGATCCTCTCCTGAAGCTGGGTAAGGTCGGCGTGGCCTACGGCAGCTCCTTCGGCAGCATCGAACCCATGCTCGCCTTAGGGAAAAGCCTCGCCGCGGGTCGCCTCACGGGCATCAGCGCCACCGGGTACATCCAAGCCATGAGCCATACGGCCGCGGTGAACATCGGCGTCTTCTTCGGCCTCACCGGCCGCATGATCGCCGCCAGCACCGCCTGCACTTCCAGCAGCCAAGCCATCGGCTATGCCTTCGAGGCCATCAAGTACGGCAAGCAGACGATGATGATCGCGGGCGGCTCCGACGAGCTCAACATCTGCACCGCCGCAGTCTTCGACACCCTTTACGCCACCAGCACCCGCAATGATCAGCCCCACAACACGCCTCAGCCCTTCGATCGCGACCGGGACGGCCTCGTCGTAGGCGAAGGTGGTTGCAGCCTCATCCTCGAAGAGCGCGAACACGCCCTCGCCCGCGGCGCCAAGATCTATGCGGAGATCCTCGGCTTCGGCACCAATTCCGACGGCGCCCACATCACCCAGCCCCAGAAAGAAACCATGGGCGAAACCATTCGCCTCGCCCTAGAAGATGCCGAACTCTCGCCTGATGCCATCGATTGGGTGAACGCCCACGGCACTGCCACGGAGCACGGCGATATCGCCGAAACTCACGCCACCCGCGACGTCTTTCAGCGCGCTATCCCCATCACCTCGCTGAAGAGCTACTTCGGCCACACCTTGGGCGCCTGCGGCTCCATCGAGGCATGGATGGGCATCAAGATGTCCCGCGCCGGGTGGTCCGCGCCCACGCTCAATCTGCGGAACCCCGATCCTCGCTGCGCGGACTTGGATTACATCCAAGGGTCTCCCCGCAAGATGCAGGCCCGCACCTTCCTCAGCAACAACTTCGCCTTCGGGGGCATCAACACCGCCCTCGTGATCCAGTGTGAAGCCTGATCGTTTGCCAAGCGCCCTCCGCATCACTCACCCCGATGCGGTCGTTCGTGGAGTGACCCGTGTCCCTTGAAGCCAAGATCGAAACCCTGAAGGCCAAGCATGCCGCCGCGCTCGCCGGCGGGGGCGAGGCCCGCGTCGCGAAACAGCACGAGGGGGGCAAGCTCACGGCCCGCGAGCGCATCGCGGCGTTCCTTGACGAAGGCTCTTTCGAGGAGATGGACGCCCTCGTCGTGAACCGCACGCCGGGCACAGAAAAGATCCCGGGCGATGGCGTCGTCACCGGGTTCGGCCGCGTGGATGGCCGCCCTGTCGCCGTCTTCGCGCAGGACTTCACCGTCTTCGGCGGCTCGCTCTCCGAGATGTACGCCAAGAAGATCTGCAAGGTCATGGATCAGGCCATGAAGATCGGATGCCCCGTCGTCGGCCTCAATGATTCCGGCGGCGCGCGCATCCAGGAGGGCGTCGTTTCCCTCGGCGGCTACGCGGATATCTTCTTGCGCAACACGCTGGCCTCCGGCGTCATCCCCCAAATCTCTCTGATCATGGGCCCCTGCGCCGGCGGCGCGGTGTACAGCCCCGCCATCACCGACTTCATCACGATGGTGCAGGGCACGAGCTACATGTTCGTCACCGGCCCCGATGTCATCAAAGCCGTCACCCATGAGGAAGTGACGAAGGAAGACCTCGGCGGTGCTTCTGCCCACGCGGCCAAATCCGGTGTGGCCTCCTTCGTGTGCCCCAGCGACCTCGCGGCCCTCGCCCACACTCGCGAGCTGCTCTCCTTCCTCCCCAGCAACAACTTGGGTGAGGCGCCCCGCAAGGCGCCCCGCGCCAACATGCCGCTGGAGAACGCCGACCTCGATAAGGTCGTGCCCGATGATGCGAGCAAGCCCTACGACATCCGAGCCATCATCAAGGGCGTCGTCGATGACGGCCACTTCTTCGAAGTCGCCGAACGCTTCGCCGGCAACATCGTCGTCGGCTTCGCCCGCCTCGATGGCCGCAGCATCGGCATCGTGGCCAATCAGCCCGCCTACCTCGCCGGCGTGCTCGATATCTCGGCCTCGGAAAAGGGCGCCCGCTTCGTCCGCTTCTGCGACGCCTTCAACATCCCCCTGCTCACGCTGGAGGACGTGCCCGGATTCCTCCCTGGCGTCACTCAGGAGCACGGCGGCATCATCCGCCACGGCGCCAAGCTGCTCTACGCCTTCGCCGAAGCCACCGTGCCGAAAGTCACCGTCATCACCCGCAAGGCCTACGGCGGCGCCTACTGCGTGATGAGCAGCAAGCACCTGCGCACGGACTTCAACTTCGCCTATCCCACCGCCGAGATCGCCGTCATGGGCGCCGATGGGGCCATGAACGTGCTCCACGGCAAGGAGATCGCGAGCGCCGCCGACCCCGCCGCCAAAAAGGCCGAACTTGTCGCCACCTACAACGAGAAGTTCGCCAACCCCTACATCGCCGCCGAGCACGGCTTTGTGGACGAGGTCATCCTCCCCCGCGAAACCCGCCGCAAGCTGGTGAAGGCCTTCGCCCTGCTCGAGACCAAGCGCGAGCAGCTTCCGCCGAAGAAGCACGGAAACATCCCCCTCTAACTCGTTGAAGGATCTCTCGCCAGATTCACAACCAAGAAAAAGGCCCCGGTTCGGGGCCTTTTTTAAAAGTTGGAAGCCTATAGGATCATTGAATCTCCACCGTCGTGATGCTCATGGCCGGTAGGTTCAGAACCCACGTGCTGCCGCTCACGGAGACCTGACCCATGGACGTGGGCGCAGCGTGCTGGGCATCCATGCGATAGGCCTTCGCCGTGCCTGCGAGCGGAAGACCGCTCAAGGAGAGGTCCTGATCCGTCGTGCTGCGGTTGATGAGCACGAGCACGCTGCGGCCCGCGTGGGCGCTATCGCGGCTGACGTAGGCGGAGACCTTGGAGACATCCGTGGAGATGGCCTTCAAGGAGGTGTCGCCGAAGCTGGCGCTTGAGCCATCGAAGCCACGGAACATCTTGAAGGAGGCCTCGGCGAAGTGCTCGTCGTCGGACATCTTCCACCGCGTAGCGGCGAAGAGTCCCTCCTGGCCAAAGACGCCAAGCGCGTCGGCCTGGGCGATGGCGCCGGAGATGTGGGCGCCGCCCCGGTAGTTGTATTCGGTGATGGAAAACTGGGTGCCGGGGTAATGGGCGGCGATCTTCGCCTTCATGCGCGGAATGAGTCGGATGGCCTTATCACCGGTGGTGAGAGCATCCCGGGTGATCCAGGAGTTTTCGACATAGGTGCCATCCCACAGGGAGCGGGGCGCCTGGACACGGGCAGCCACCACATCAGGACTCACGTCGTCGCTATCGATGCCCTGGCTCCCGTCCGGCGTCTGAGCCTCCGTGTAGAAATGCACGTCAAGCACGTCCACCAGGCGCTTGCCTGCGGCGGTTTCGGCGGCCTTCATCTTGTCGAGGTAGTAGTTGGTGAAGTCGCCTTTGGCATTGAAATCGGATTCACTGCCATCCGGCGCGCCCTGGAGCTTGGTGAAGCCGTACCAGCCGTAGCTCACGAAACCGAAGACCTTAGCGTTCGCATCCACGCTCTTCACCGCCTTGGCGGCCTCAGCGTTCTTCATGCACAGGTCGTCGTAGCTGATGGGATGCAGCTGCGTCTCGGAGTGGGTGCTGGCCCAGATATCGGGCTCGTTATCCAGGGAGTAGAAGATGGATTTCCCGGCGTAACGGGGCTGGGCGACGGTCTTCACCCAATTCACGTATTCATCGGTGTAGACGAACCCATCGGTCTTCGAAGGCGTGGTGGAGAAGGCGGAACCCTTGTAGAGGCCCACCTGCTTGAAGCGCGTCGTGAGGTAGTTGGGTACGTTCCGAATATCCTCTTCGGGGAAGCCATCGCGGGTTCCGCGGTCGGCCGCAACGTAGCCCTGGATAGGCACGGTGATGAGCGCCGCCTGAGCCGTAGAGCCGGCGCCGAAGATGATGTCGAGGCCGCCTTGGATGGTGCGTCCTGCCACGTCGTAGGAGCCGTCGTCGGGCACGTTGTAGATCCAGGGCAGATAGTCGTAGTTGTAGAAGTACCAATCCTGGCCCGCGTTATTGGCGTTGTTCTCCCAATTGAACGTGGTCCAGCTATTGCCACCCATGCGGCCCATGGAGTACTGGGGCTTCCCTAGATCCTGGTTGGTGCCGTAGATGTAAGGCGAGATGGCATGGGTCGTAGCTGGATCCACGTTCACCGTCACCGTGGCCGTGCTGGTGGCCGTCGTCGTGAAGGACGTGGTTTGGACCGTCTGGAAAGTGAAGGCGTCCTGCACGGTGACCTTCACTTGGTAGGTGTTGGAGGGTTCGAGCAGATCCAGCACCTGGCTCACGTTGGCGCTGTAATTGGCCTGCGTGCGCGTGAGGGTGCTTCCGCCGGTCCGCTGGTACTCGACGGTGTAGGTGCAGGGGCGGTTCGTCGTCCAGCTCAGCAAGGCCTTATGTCCGGCGATGCCATCCACCTTGAGATTCGAAATCACCGGCGGCGTCGTGGGTTTGGGAGGCAGGACATAGGATCCCGTCGAAGTGCCCTGATTGGACGCCGCGTTGGGATCCGTTCGATGATCCATCGCCACAATGCGGTATTGAACCGTCGTGCCCGGCGTGAGCCCGTTCACCACGCCGGTGTGGGAAGTGGCCCATTCATCCGCGGGGCCATCCACATGCTGGCTGAGGCTGCCCACGCCGTAGTCCACGCGATAGCTCGTGTATTCGTTCGTCGTGAAGGGGAAGGTGAGCTGGTCGTACGTGAGGTTCATCTGCACCGCGCCCGGGGTCACGATGGGCGCCGTCGTATCGTCCTGCCAACCCAGCTTCACATTCATCATGCGGAAGTGGGGCTTGGAGGTGCTCGCATCCGCACCGTTGAAAAACATGAAATTGTGGAAGCGGCCGATGTTGATGCTCGGATCGGTGAGCGGAATGCTGATGTGGAACCAGTGGCCCGTCCGCTGCGTGGGGGTCATCGTGTCCCACCCGGCGATGAACTTGGTCAGATTGGGATAGGTGGCGTGGCCCGCATCCTCCAGCACGATCTCCAGGTTCTCCATGCCCGTAGCATCGGCCTCCACATAGAGATCGAATTCGATGGTTCGGAATTCGTTGAGGTAGTGCCAATAGATCTCTGACCAGTCGGATTTCTGATCGGCGAACCCGATGGCGGCCCAGCTATTGCTCGGTCCGAAGTGCACTTCCAACGCTTGTCCCGTGCGGCCTGGGGCCGTGGCGGAGTAGTTGGTGTAGATGGGCGTGGATTCCCAGGCGGAGCGGATCCAGTGACCATCGAGCGCGCCATCGTAGACATTCACGTAATGAGGCTGCGTGCCGGAGGTCGTCACTTCGACAGAAGCGTTGGCCGTGGAGGTTCCCCCTGCCCCTGTGGCCGTCAGCGTATAGGAGGTGGTGGCCGTAGGGCTCACCACGCGGGAAGCCGTGCCCGTCACATTCACATTGCCGGGATTGAGCGTGAGGCTCGTGGCCCCCGTGACCGTCCAGCTCAGCGTGGAGGATTGGCCGTTGGTGATGCTCGTCGGATTGGCGAGGAAGGTGCTGATGACCGGGGCAGATGGTGAGGTGGTCACCTGTACCATGGCTGTGGCATGACTGGATCCGCCTGGCCCTTTGGCCGTCAGCGTGTAGGTGGTGTCCGCCGTGGGGCTCACGGCCTGGCTCGTCTTACCCGTCACATCCAGGTTGCCGGGATCGAGGGTAAGACTGGTGGCGCCTGTCACCCCCCAGCTGAGGGTCGAGGACTGGCCCGAGGTGATGGAGGTGGGGCTGCCACTGAAGGTGGAGATGGCCGGCGCCGCGGGCTGAGGATTCCCCGTGCCGGTGCTTCCGCTCGATCCCGATCCACCATCCTTGGATCCGCCCCCACCACCGCAGGCCACAAAAGCCACCAGGAAGAGCCCGCCCAAGGCAGTCCGCAATATCTTCGTCCCACAATAGGTGCCCATCATCGACCTCAATGAAATTTGAAAAGGTACGGATATAAGGATCCGCTGCGGAGGGCCCCGCAGCCGGCGCCCACCCGCCAGCCCCACCAACGCCCTTCTCAGCCGTGCGGAATACTGGATCAACCGGGATCGGCTATGGCCGAACGCGCCTGCCAGGCTCCAGACAACCGTTCGTCCACCCCTCCGCCCGTTCATGCTCCCTGGCGTACGGCTCGTGAACCCACATCAACCTCTTGGCAAGATCTGGACTGGAGCACGCCTCAGCGGCTGATCTGGCATAAGAGCTTCGTTTCCTTAGAGCCCTCGTGACAAAACGTCGGCCAACCCTATTCACTGGGGCGGTCTAAAATAAGCCATGGAAAAAGGGTCGAATGACCTCAAAGCCATCGCTTTCCGATATCACGCGCATTACCCAAGGAGTCCGTATGCGTCCTGTCTTCCTTTTGATATCGGCCATTCCGGCCCTGATAGCCCAAGCGCCCGACAAGCCTGATGAGTCGTTTTTCAAAGGCGATATCGCCCAAGTCATGACCGCCTGCGCGGAGCGTGCCGCGACGATCAAACCCAGGGATCCGCGCGTCCTCGCCCAGGTGGGTCGGATTCACCTTTTGAACCATGACCAGGTCAAGGCCGAGACCTACTTCAATCGCGCCCTCGCTGGCGATGGGGAAACCTACCGCTGGATGGGCCAAGCCTGGCTCGAATGCGGAAAGACCGAGAAGGGGCTTCAAGCCCTCACCCAAGTGCCCCAGCGGGGATGGCAGGCGAAGAACACCCAGCGGGATGCTGCGATCACCTTGATGGACGCGGGTTTCCCCAAGGAAGCGGAATCCGTGATGAAGGCGGCCTTCGCGGTCGATCGATACGATTGGCAAAACGTGACGGCCTTCGGACGGGCCTGCCTGAGGCAGAAGCATCAGGACATGGCCGCGGAATGGTTCGCCCTCATCATGGCGAATCGCCGCAAAGAAGAGGGGCTCTGGAACGAAATCGCCCTCGCCTTTGCCGACCAGGGGGAAGAACGATGAACCGCTTCTCACGCATCGTCCTCGCCGGGCTTGGTGGTCTGCTGCCGGCAATCGCTCAAATCCCCCAGGTGGTCGATAAGGCCTTCTTCTCTCAGGAACCAAAGATCCTCATGAAGCTCTGCTCCGATGAGAGCATCCGCCTTAACACCAAAGACACCCACCTGCTCGCCGAATACGGAGATACGCAGTTGGCCCTTGGGAATCGCGCCGGAGCCGAGGCCGCCTTCGCCAAAGCAGCGCTCAAGAGCCCAAATGATGCCCAAACCCACCACCTCATCGGACTGGCCTGGCTTCGAAAGGGATTCAAAAAAGAAGCCCTCGCAGCCTATGCCGCTATGGTGAATGTGGATCTGACCGGCAGCTACGAGAACCGGAAAAACATCTTCACTAAGGCCGCCCTGGATCTCATCAAAGCCGGTGAAGTGAAACTCGCCACCGAGTATATGGAGGCGGGCTACCGCTTGGATAAGGGCGATGCCGAGAACTTCATCGAGTTCGGACGCGCGGCCCTGTTGGTAGGAGAGCGGGAGCTTTCCGCCACCTACTTCACGCGTGCCGTCAAAGCGGATGGCAAGGATGTGGATGTGTGGCTCGGGATTTCCAACGCCTATGCCGACCTCATGCTCCTGCAGCGCAAATCGGTCGCCGCGCCTCCCGTGAATCCATAGATCACGCCGCGAGACCCGCATGCGAAGGCCTCTTCGGAGGCCTTCTTTCCTTTCCCTCGCCTCGCTATGCTTCAGGCATCTTCTGGGGCGCCCATGCGTTGGCTGACGTTGTTCTTCGCTCTGCCTCTCCTGGCCCAGGGCTTGGATGAGGCCGCTTTCAAAGGCGACGCTTCCAGAGTCTCGGTGGCTTGCGCGGAGCGGGCGCGGCTGCTCAAGCCCAAGGATGGAAAACTGCTCGCCGAATATGGCCGCGCCTACCTCATGGCCGGCCAGCGCGCCAAAGCTGAGGAGTGTTTCCAACAGGCCCGCATCGAAGATTCCCGCGATGCCGAGACCCACCGCCTCATCGCTTATGCCTGGCTGAGAGCGGGCCACCGGGTGGAGGCGCTCAAGGCCCTTGAGGATATGCAGCTGGTGGATCCCAAAGCCAAATCCGCCTTTGCCCGCGCGGCGGTGAATCTCAACGATGCGGGCCTTACCAAAGAGGCGGACGCCCTCATGGACCGCGCTTGGATTCTGGATCCTTCCGAATGGCAGTTCAGTGTCGCCTATGGTCGGAGTTGCCTGCGCAAGCAGCGCCGAGATGTGGCAGCGCGCTGGTTTGCCCGCGCCGTCCAAGCTAAGCCCCAGGAAGAGCGGGCCTGGAACGCCATCGCGCTCGCCTACGCGGATCACGGCGCCGAAACCTATTGACCTCTGGAGATCCCATGCGCGCATTCATGCTCTTTGCGGTCTTGCCCCTCGCCGCCCAAACACCGGCCTTCCCCAAATTCGACGAGACCTTTTTTAAGGGCGACCGGAAGGCGATCCTCATCGCCTGCGCCGATCAGGCCCGCAGCATCAAGCCCAAGGACGCGAAGTGGCTGGCGGAATACGGGCGCGCCTACCTCGCGGCGCTGGACCGCCCCAAAGCGGAAGAGGCCTTCAAAGAGGCTTTGCTCAAAGAGCCCAAGGACGGCGAAGTGCACCGCCTCATCGGCAACGCTTGGTTGAAGCACGGCTTCAAGCCGCAGGCCCTGGAAGCCTATGGGCGCATTCTCTCCTTGGATGGAAAGAATAAGGAGGCCCTCGCAGCCTCCGCCCTCGACCTGGCGGAAGTGGGATTGGTGGCGGAATCGGATAAATTCACCACCGCTTACGCAGCGCAGGAAAAGGATGATTGGAAGACCTTCCTCCTCTTCGGCCGCGCCTACCTGGCCAGCGGAAATCGGGATCGGGCTGCCAAGTGGTTCGCCCGCGCCGTGGAGATCAAGCCCAAGGAAGAAAAGGTGTTTTTAGAAATCTCCCGCGCCTTCGCGGAAAGCCAGGCGGTGCTGTGACAGGCGTTTCCAATTCCGCTTCTTGGGTCTATGACAGCGAAGGAAACCTCCGGAATGGATGGTGGGTGCTGATTTTTGTCCTGCTCTGGAAGATGGCCGAGCTCATCGCAGGCGTGATGATCTCCTTCATCCCCGCGGCATGGATTTCAACGCGGTGGATAGAGCCCTATTCCTTTGGGGTGGTGGCGATCGCCACCGTGCTTACCCTCAGGCTTCGCAAGGAGCCTCTCTCCACCATCGGGTTTCGCCTCGATGGTCGCTGGGTGCGCGAGGCCGCGGCCGGCTTGGGTCTGGGCATACTCCTGATGCTCTTTACCGCGGGGTGCGTGTACGCCGGCCATGGCGTGAGCTTCCACCGCAACCCTGGCAGCGGCGGTCTCACACTGCTTCTCGGGCTGTGGACCTTCACCTGGGTGGCCCTCTTCGAGGAGACCCTCTTTCGCGGCTTCGTCTTCCAGCGGCTATCCGCCGGATTGGGGGTCGGGGCCTCCCAGGTGTTGGTAGGCGCGTGGTTCGCCTACGCGCATTGGGGCAATCCAGGCATGCAGGGGGCGACCAAACTATGGGCCACCCTGAACATCGGTCTTGCCTCCATGCTTCTCGGCCTTGCTTACGTGAGGACCCGCAGCTTGGCCCTACCCATCGGCATTCATCTGGGATGGAATTGGATGCAGGGCAACGTGCTCGGCTTTGGTGTGAGCGGCACCACGGATGAGCAGGGCTGGTTTGCGCCGACCTTTGGATCCAAACCCGAGTGGTTTACCGGAGGCGCCTTCGGCCTTGAGGCCAGCCTCCCTTGCGCGGTGATCTGTCTGGCCTTCATTGGGCTGCTGTTCTTTTGGAAGCCCCGCAGCGCTAGCGACGATCTTTCCATTGGTGAGGCACTGCCACCTGCTCTGAAATGACTTTGCGCATCTCGCTGGTGGGCTCATAGGCCATCGAGGTGTAGAGCTTTTCGGCATCCTTGCTCGCGTGCAGTTCCAAGATCTGCAGGCCCCACTCCGCCGCGTCCGATTCCAGCCGCTCCATCAGCATGCGCGCGAGCCCCTGGCCCCGATGGGCCTGCTCGACAAACACATTGAAGACCTGGCCTCGGAGATCCAACTCGGTCACGGGCACCGGCAGCTGTTCCCGCAACCAGAGCAGGGCTGAGCCGATGGCCACGCCATAGTCCTCCAGCACCCATCCCCGGACCTCTCCGCTGACGAGGCGGGGGAGCAGCCAAACCCGGAATCGGTCCGACATCCGCTGCACAGCCGCCTCGTCGGCCATGGCCATATCTTTGAACATGCCCGCCCGATGGCGGATGTGTAGATCCAGATCAGCGGAAGTGGAGGGGCGGATGACGGCGCTCATGGGCCCTCAGCATAGGCGCTTTCATTGACCCCATTGCGTCACTGCTTGGTGAAATCCGTCGCTACACTGAAGTCCTCGATGCAGTACGCCGCCCTCGCCTCTGGTTCCAAAGGGAACTGCCATGCCTTCAGCGATGGGGCGCGGACGCTATTGATCGATGCCGGCCTCAGCCTCAAGCAGATCAAGTTGCGCATGGAGGCCGTAGGGCTTGATCCAGAGACCCTCGCCGCGGTCGCGCTGACCCATGAGCATTCGGACCACCTTTCCGGGGTGCCTGTCCTCCTTAAGCGGACGCGCTGCGCGCTGATCGCCACGGAAGGCACCAAGCGCGCAGTGGAATCTATCCTTGGACTCACCATTCCCCCCGAACGGTGGATCCGAGCCGAGGCCGGACACGCTTTGGACTGGGAAGGCTGGCGGCTGCTGCCTTTCGCGGTGCCCCACGATGCGGAAGATCCTGTGGCTTGGCGCGTGGAGGGCGCCGGTCGCGCCGTGGCCCTCGTCACCGACCTCGGCCATCCCACGGCCCTCGTGGCGGATCACTGCCAAGACCTGGATCTGCTGGCCCTGGAGGCCAATCACGACATCGATATGCTGCGGGAGGGTCCCTACCCTCCTCCCCTCAAGGCCCGGATCCTCAGCCGCGTGGGCCACCTGAGTAATCTCGCCTGCGCGGAACTCTTGCAGCGGGTGGCGGCACCACGTTTGAGGCAGGTGGTCCTCGCCCACCTGAGCGAAACCAATAACCACCCGGACCTGGCCTGTGCGGCCGCTCGTCTGGCGCTCCCTCCGGCCACGATGCTCCATCTGGCCCACCAAACCCTCCCCCTCGCACTCGCCCCCTGATAGGTCCCATGCGCCGACGCCTACTCTCCCTCCTTCCCGCCCTGCTCGCAGGCGCCCCCCTGGCTGCCCAGAGTTTTGGAGATGCCCCCACTTACGGCGGCAGCCTCATCTTCAGCGAAGGGTTGAACCCCCTCGGCAACTCCGCCCGCTATGACCGCGCCGGACAGGGCTTCGCACTGGGTTACGAATCAGGCGACGCCAAACCGCGCGGCTTTACCGATGCGAGCCGCGATCTCAACCAGGGGCTCCTCGGTGCGGATGCTTCCTTGCAGCAACGCGGTCTGCAGGGGCTGCACGATCGTCCTGCAGGTCTGCGCCGCACGGCCTATGGCATCTCCTGGATCGAAAAGGGCGGGCTAGTCTTCGCCTATGGCCGTGAGGAAACCCAGGGCTTCCTCGTGAACCCGGATACCGACCCAACCCATACGGGCTCTGGGTTGGCATTGAATAGCACCCAGGCCTTCCTGCGCCACACCATGGTCGATCGCGTCGTCATCGGCGCGGGCGGAGGCGGGGGTGTCGATCAACCCTCTTACGGCATTCGCCTGCGGGCCGAACACATCCGTTGGGGCGCCTCCGATCCCACTGGCCTCGGGTTTGGAACTTCAGACACGTTCTTGGGCGGCTCCGTGCCCACACAACGCCGCGCTTCGGTGGCCAACCTTGATGCGGGCTACGAGCTGCCCATCGCGCCCAACTTTCGGCTGGGATTGACTGCCGATCATCTCATCCCCCACACCTACTGGGGCGGTGTGGAATCCAAGGCCCAGTTCCGCGCTGGCGCCGAGTTCGCCCTCACCCCAAGCATGACGGTGCGCGTGGAATCGGACGTCAATCAGGCGGAGCGCCTTCCCCTGCCTGGCAAGCAGCGCAGCGCCGCCGCCAGCATCCGCATGGATCTGGGCGGCACGCTGCTTCAGCTGGGCGCGGAACGGCGCACCCTCGCGGATCAGAGCTCCACCGTATTCGGCGCCTCGCTCTTCTTCACCTTCTCGGGGACGCGGCTGGGCGTCGGCCTGCAATTTGGCGATGACCGTCCCCAGCGCAGCGGCATGGTGAGGTTCGACGGATGAGGCGCCTTCTCCTCTTGTTCCCCCTTCTGGGGACCTTGGCCTTTCCCCACACTCAACAGCCCCTGCCCCCCTTGAAGGAAGTGGTGGAGCGCTTCGATGCGGCCCAGGCCCAGGTGCAAACCCTGCAGGCTCCCTTCACGCTCACCATCCGGCGGGCCATGATGCGCACCCCGACGGTGACGAAGGGGACCCTCTACCTTCAGGGCTCGGATTTCGTGCACTTCGCCTTTCAACCTCCCGAGGACCTCATCCTCCATCTCACCCCCAAACAGCTGCTGAGCTGGAGTGCCGAGTCCAAGCAGGCCGAGCGCCTCAAAATCGGCTTCCTTAAGAATGCCAACCGCAAGTTCCTCGGGCTGGGGCAGAAGCTGAGCTTCCTTCAGGAGTACTTCCAAATCGGCCTGGGAGAATCCAAGGACCAGCCCGGCACCGTGTTCCTCACCCTGCTTCCCCGCAGCCTCTCCCTGCGCAAACGCATGCAATCCACCCTGCTCTGGGTGGACCGCGAGACCTGGCTGCCCAAGCAGATCCAATGGGTGGAACGCAGCGGCGATAGCTGGTTGCTGGAGCTCGGGCCCCTAAAAACCAACCAGCCCCTCCCCCCCGCCGTCACCGGCTTCAAGCTCCCCGAGGGGGTGGTGCCCGTGGAGGACTTCAGCTTCTTCGGGGCCCGGAAGAAGTAGATGGGCCTTAAAGAAGGCCTGAAAAAGCCGCAAGACTTTAGCTTAGAGTAACTAAGATAGTTTCACCCTGTCTGGTGGTCCCATGATCGTGGTTTGTCCCAATTGCGCCTCTCGCTTTCAGTACGACGAGAGCCGCTTCCAGGGCGCCTCAACAAAGCGCTTCAAATGCCCCAAATGCGCCCACATTTTTGAAGTGTCCAATCCGGCCATGTCCGCCCTGCCCATGGGCGGAGATGCGACCGTGCGTTTTCCGGCCGGCGAGCCCCTGCCACCCACGGTCGGCGGCGGCATCCCCGCCAACCTGCCCTCCATGGAATTGCCCAAGGGCTTCACCCCCTTCCCCGAGCCTGCAGCCCCCCCCCAGACCAACGCCCGTACGACGGCGCGTAGAGACCGTGATGCCATGCTCACGGCCGCTGGCCTTCAAGGGCCCGGCATGCCGCAGGGCATGCGGTTTTCGTTGGCCGGCATCTCCGGACCAATGGCCTCCACCGTTCAGGTGATGGAAAAGCCCCTCAACATCGTGGGCCGCGAAGACGGCGACGTGGTCACCAAGGATCCCGAGACGAGCCGGCGGCACGCCAGCGTGGAAATCCACCAGGACGGCACCGTGTGGCTCATGGATCTGGATAGCACCAACGGCACCTTCGTCAGCGGAGAGCGCATCACCGGCAAAGTGGCCCTCGAGCACCAATCCGAATTCTCCTGCGGCAACAGCACCTTCATGCTGATGATCCGCAACTTGGACGACGCGCTGTTGTAGGAGGGCGGCCCATGACGACCGATCCCTACGCTGCCTACCTGCGCCAAGCAGACGAGCATTTCGCCAAGGGCGAGATCGTCAAAGCGGGCCAGATCTGGCAAGCCATCCTGAAGCAGCAGCCCACCCATGCGGAGGCGCGTGCGGGATTGATCAAAGTGAAGCAGCTGCTGGATGAGCAAAAAGCTCAGGCCGCCGCCGCCACTGTTCCGCCCTCCCCTCGCCCATCCATTCCCGCGGCAGCCGAGCCCCCCGCTGCAGCGCCTGAACCCACTCCCGCCCCCATTGCAGCTCCGGTTGCAGCCGTGGAAGAGGCCTCCCCCGAAGAGATTGATCGTCTCCTCCGCGAAGGCTGCACGCTCTACGACATGGGCCAGATCGAGGATGCCCTCAAGAAGTGGGACAAGCTTTTAAGCCTGGCCCCTAACCATGCCATGGCTCGCGATTACGCCAACGGCGCCCGCCGAGAGTTGGGCCTGCCCCTGCTCGGCGCCGGCGAGGTGCCCGCGCCTGTCGTCGAGGCGCCTGCGGTGTTCTCCAGCGCCGCTCCCGTTGCCGATCACGGCGAGGATGTGGACAAAATGCTGCGGGAAGCGGTCCAGCTCTACGACATGGGCCTGCCCGAAGAGGCTGTCGCCAAGTGGGAGAAGGCCCTCGAACTCGAACCCCATCGAACGGATATCCAGGGCTACATCAAACAGGCCAAGGCCGAACTCGACAAGCAATCCTCCGCGCCCACCCAGCCCACCACGTCTCCTTCGGCCCCCACAAAGCCTGTGGCCGCCGATCCCGCGCTGGTGGAAGTCAAGATCCGCCAAGGAGAACACCTCCTCACCCTGCAGCGCTTCGACGAGGCGGTCTTCACCTTCAAGCAAGCCCTGGATCTCCATCCGGGCCACCCTCGGGCCACCGCGGGGCTCGCGCAGGCCCAAGCGCGACATCAGGCGCCTCCCGCTGAGCCTGAGCCCTCTTTCGGCCTTCCCGTAGGCCTGGAGCTGGATCGCCCCACAAAGGTAGAGATGGCTTCCAGCCCCGAACCCGAGCCGGCCCATGAGGCGCCTCAGGCCGCTCAGCCCCCCAGTTCGCTCACGCGCACCCTGCCCCCTCAACGGGAAGGGCTCAAAGTCCCGTCGGGCATGGGGAAGGCCCAGGAACTCTTCGACCGTGTGCCGCAGCTGAGGGATCCCAAGATCATCGTGGGCGCTGTCGGAGGCCTGCTCTTCCTGGGACTCACCTGCAGCTTTGTGCGCACGCGCCAGGCCGAGGGACGCCGCCAGGATGCCGTGCGCTCCGTAGCCCAGTCCGCGGTGGCTGAAGTGGCTCAGGAATCCCAATCGGTGGATCTCAACGAATCACCGGCGGTCGTGCGCGCTGAAGTGAAGGAAGCCCTCGGCGCCGAGCCCCTCCTCGCTTACTTGCGCGCCGAATACCTGGTCAAGCTTTCGCCCGGCGATGGTTCCGCCGCCCAGCTGTTGGAGAAGGCCAAGGCCGATCTTCCAGGCGGCATCTCAGGTGCGAGCCTGGCCGAAGCCCAACGCCATCTCCAGGATCGCAACCTCGATGCGGCGGCCAAAGTCTACGATGCCCTGTTGAGGGCGGATCCCTCCAGCACCGACTTGCGCCAGCGCGCGGCTCGCGTGCAACTCGCCCTGGCGGTCGCCTATGCAGGCCAGGAGAAATGGGATGACGCCAAAAGCCATCTCCTCCAAGGCCGCGCCATGCAGGCGGGAGATCGCGTGTGGGCCCTGCGGCTTCGCATGCTGGAGCTCGCTCAGGCCCAACCCAAGGGCCCCCAGCGCGATTCCTGGCTCGCCTTCCTCGGTTAAGGATGGATACCCAGGCCCGCCGCTGCCCCAGCTGTCAGGCTCGGTTGAGCCCGCTGGCCATGGAATGCCCCGTGTGCGGCTTGGCGGTCACCCGCACCATTGCCGCGCGTCCGCTCCTCTTCCAAGCCTCCGCGCTCGCCCAGCGTGCGGAATGGACCCCTACCCCCACCACCAAAACCTCCCTCACGGCGCCGGCCCTAGGCCGCGTGGCGCCGGTGCCGACGCCCGCTCCCGAAATGGAGCCCATCCGCCTCCCCGCGCCTGGCGATACACCCGAACCCGCCCCCGTTCCAGCGCCCCGCCCCGCGCTTGAGACAGAGTCTTCCGGCCTTTCCCTCGGCCCTCTGCTGCTCCTCGAGTTGGGCGAGACGCTGCTGCTCATCGCGCTCAACCTGCTGCTTTCACTCATCACGTCGGCCCTTCTAGGGGTTCCCCTCGGCCGACTCTATTCAGGGGCCTGGTTCATCCTCCTGCCCCTTCACCTCTGTTTATCCTGGGCCTTCCTTCTCGTGCCCATCATGCTCGCGGGCCAATCCCCACTCATGGGCCGGCTCCGTTTGGTGCTCGGCGAGGAGGCGCCCGAGCGCCGGCTCGCCTACAGCCTGCTGCATCTTGCGAGCCTGGTGGCCTTCCCGCTCTCCGCACTCTGCCTCATCCTGAGCCGCAGGCATCAGACGCTCGGCGAACTTCTCAGCGGCCAGGAGATTCTCCCCCGGCCGGTGTCGCGCATGCGCTGAGGAGGCGGGCCTATTCCTCGATGGGTTCGAGGTGGTAGGGCACGGAGATGACGATGGTCTTGGGCTTGAGCAGCAGCACGCCCTTGATGCGCAGCGCCGTCTGATTGTGGAGGATATGCTCCCACCACTTGCGCGTGACGAACTCAGGAATGATCACCGTGAAGGTGTATTCGGGTTCCACGCGCCGCATGCGGTCCAACTCGTCGACGATGGGCTCGACGATCTTCCGATAGGGACTGCGTACGACACGGAGGGGCACGCCTTCGCAGTAGGTCGGCCAATCTGCCTGCAACTTGTCCAGAGCCTTGCTGTCGTGGCCGTGCTCATTGGGGAAATCCACCGTGAGGGCTTCCACCTCTCCGCGGTCGGCGATGACTTTGGCGTAATTAAGGGCGGTCACCACGCCTGCGTGGATGCCTGAAACCAGCACCACGACGCGGTTCTTCCGGTGAGGCTGAAACTCCGTCCGGCTCGCGGCGAGGATGGACTTCACGCGGATGTAGTGGCGGTGGATGCTGAAGAAAGTCATCACGAGAATCGGAAGGATGATGACCACCACCCACGCACCGTGAGTGAACTTGGTGATGACGATGACCTGCATGACGATGAACGTGGTCAGCGCTCCGACCCCATTAATCACAGCCTTGGTATGCCAATGCCTACCTTTGACCTTGATCCAGTGCCTCACCATGCCGAATTGGCTGATAGTGAAGCCTAAGAACACGCCAAGCGCGTAGAGCGGCAAGAGCCGGTGCTCGTGCGCCCGGAAGATCACGACGAGTGCACCCGACACAATGCTCAGGATCATGATGCCGTTGCTGAACACCAGGCGATCGCCCTGGCTGGCGAACTGTCTCGGCACGAAACCGTCCTTAGCCATCAAAGCAGCCAGGCGAGGGAAGTCCGCATAGGCGGTGTTCGCGGCCAGCAGCAGGATGGCCATGGTGAAACCCTGGATCGTCAGGTGGATGAGGTGACGGATGCCCACAGTGGAATCCCCGCCGAGGATGGCCCGCGTGAGCTTGGAGAGCAGGCTTTCTTCTCCGTCGAGCCCTAGGAAGGTCACGCCGTAGTGATTCGCCAACCAAGTGATGCCGAGGAACATCGCTCCGAGGAGAATCACCATCGAGGTCATCGTCCGGTTGGCGTTTTGGCTGGTGGGCTCGCGAAAGGCCCCGACGCCATTGCTGATGGCCTCCACTCCTGTGAGGGCCGTGCACCCTGCGCTGTAGGCCCGGGAAAAGAGCCACACGGAGGCCCAGCCCGTCAGGCTCTGCATCTGGACTTCGTGATGGACGGGAGGATTGGTGCCGCCTGCGAAATAGCGATAGAACCCGAAGCCCACGAGGCCAAACATGCTGAGCACGAAGCCGTAGGTGGGAAAGGCGAACACGGCTCCACTTTCCTTCACGCCGCGAAGGTTCATCGTGGCGACGAAGCCGATCACAGCCAGCGCGAGTATCACTCGAATGCCATCGAGATCGGGGAAGGCAGAGGTGATGGCCGTGATGCCAGCGCTGATGCTCACCGCCACGGTCAGCACGTAATCCACGAGAAGGCTCGCCCCAGCCACCTGCGCGGGAAGCTCCCCCAGGTTTTCGCGAGCCACAATGTAGGCGCCGCCGCCGCTGGGATAGGCGAAGATCGTCTGGCGATAGCTCACGGTGAGGATGACCAGCAACAGCGTGATGCCGATGGCGACGGGCCAGGACCAGGACAACACACCCGCGCTGAAGGCCGCCATGGCAGGGGCCAGCACGGCCATGATCTCTCCCGTGGCGTAGGCCACGGAGGAGAGGGCGTCCGAGCTGAACACGGCCAGCGCCACGGGGTTGCTGATGCGCGTGTGGTGGGATTCTTCAGTGGAAAGCCGACGGCCTAGGAGCAGGCGGCGGAGCTGGAGCATAGCTGGAACCCTCGAGTGGTCATCAGGGAGGCAAGCCCCCTGAGCCACTCAAGACTATAGGACATTTAGCAGCGAGCCCCTGAAGGGATGAGCCTTACTCGCTGATGGGCTCCAAGTGGTAGGGCACGGAGATGACGATGGTCTTCGGCTTCAACAGCAGCACGCCTTTGATGCGAAGCGCGGTCTGATTGTGGAGCAGGTGCTCCCACCACTTCCGCGTCACGAATTCGGGGATCACGACGGTGAAGGTGTACTCCGGCTCCACGCGACGCATGCGGTCCAGCTCATCGATGATGGGCTCCACGATTTTGCGGTAGGGGCTTCGGACGACCCGGAGCGGCACGCCTTCGCAGTAGATGGGCCAATCGGCCATCAGCTTCTTGAGGGCGGGACTGTCATGACCGTGCTCATCCGGGAAGTCCACGACAAGCGCCTCCACCTGACCTCGCTCGGCGATCACCTTGGCATAGTTCAAGGAGGTCACCACGCCAGCGTGAATGCCCGACACGAGCACCACGACACGGTTCTTTCGGTGGGGCTGAAACTCGGTGCGGCTTGCCGCGAGAATCGATTTGACCCGGATGTAATGGCGGTGGATGTTGAAGAACAAAAACACCATCAGAGGCACGAGGATCACCACCACCCAGGCGCCGTGGGTGAACCGGGTGAAGGCGATGACGAGCATGACGATCAAAGTCGTAACCGCGCCAAGGCCGTTGAGGCAGGCCTTCAGATGCCAATGCTTCCCCTTCTCCTTGAACCAATGCAGCACCATGCCTGTCTGGCTGATGGTGAAGCCCAGGAACACGCCCAAGGCATAGAGGGGCAGCAGGTGGTCTTCCTTCGCGCCGAAGATGATCACGAGGATCGATGCGGCCACCGAGAGGATGAGAATGCCATTGGAGTAGACCAGACGGTCGCCCTGGCTCGTGAACTGCCGGGGAAGGAATCCATCCTTCGCATGCAGCGCAGCAAGGCGGGGGAAATCCGCATACGCCGTGTTCGCCGCCAGCACGAGAATCAACATCGTGAAGCCGGTCCAGAGCAGGTAGATGAACTTCGGCGCGCCGGCAGATGCGCCATGGAGAATGGTGCGCATCAGCGCGGAGATCAAGGTCTCGTCATTGGCCAAGGGATAAGTCAGGCCATGGAACTTCGCCAGCCAGGTGATGCCCAAGAACATGACGCCGAGGAGGAGCACCATGGACATCATCGTCTTGGCGGCATTCTTCGAGACTGGCTCCTTGAAGGCCGTCACGCCGTTGCTGATGGCTTCCACCCCCGTTAGCGCCGTGCACCCGGCTGAGTAGGCGCGGGCGAAAAGCCACAATCCCGCCAACTTGGTGAGCGAACCACTCACCGGAGGAATGGGAGGAGCGGACCCGGCCCTTCCTGTGATCAACTGCCAGAATCCGTAGCCCAGCAGCGAGATCGTGCAGATCACGAAGCCGTAGGTGGGAATGGCGAAGACGATACCGCTCTCTTTCACGCCCCGCAGATTCATCATCGCAATGAAAGAGATGATGCCCACCGCGAGAAGCACGCGATGGTGATCCAATCCGGGGAAGGCGCTCGTCACGGCGGATACGCCGGCGCTCACAGACACCGCCACCGTGAGGATGTAGTCGAGCAGCAAACTCGCGCCGGCCGTTTGGGCCGCCAGCTCACCCAGGTTGTCCTTTGCGACGAGGTACGCCCCGCCGCCGCTGGGATAGGCGTGAATGGTCTGGTTGTAGCTCACGAGCAAGATGAGCAGCAGGGCCGTGATCCCTAAGGCCACCCACCAGGACCATCCCAACACGCCCGTGCCGAACATGGCCGAAGCCACCGTAAGAGGGATCATGATTTCCTGCGTGGCATAGGCTACGGAGGAAAGCGCGTCCGAACTGAACACCGCCAGTGCGACGGGGTTGCTGATGCGGGTGTGGTGCGATTCCTCTGTGGAAAGTCGACGTCCCAAGAGAAAGCGGCGCAGCTGAGGCATGTTCAGAGTCTCAAAGGTGAATCAGGGTCGGCTCATGAGCCAGAGCCCGGCAAGGGCCAAGGCCAAACCCCCGAGCTTGGCAGGCGAAAGGCCTTCTTTGAAGACGAAAACCCCGAGCAAGGCCACCAGCAGAAAGTTGGCGTTCATGATGGCCACCCCGAGGGCCGCCGGCGCCCCTTTGGCAAAGCCCGCATTGAGGCAGAGCAGAGCCAATCCCGTAGCCACGCCAGCCCCTAAACCCCAGACCACCCCGGGGCCAGGGCCCATCGGCCGCCCCTGAAGCAGCCATGCCCCTACCGCCAGGGGCAGTTCACCCACCACCACCCAAAAGAGGACCCCTGCCGCCGAAAGGCCCCGAATACTGGCCCCCTTCATCCCCACATTGGCCAAACCCATGAGGAAAAAAGCCAGAAAACACCAAACAATCCAAGACATAGCCGCCTACCGCACCCAAATCGGGGCCGGGATTCAGAATATCCAGGTCTTTTGTCTTGCATCGCCATGTGGCGGTCGTCACATTTACCGCACTCGCTACACCCAAGCTCCAACCCCTCAGGGGAAACACCTTTACTCGGGCCTTCGGGCCCCCCATCGGCAACCGCCGAAAAGGAGCATTCATGAACCGCAAGCTCACCTCCCTGGCCACCCTCTTCGCGGCGGGCGCTTTCGCCGCCCAGGCCGGGGCCCCCACCCTCTCCGCCCTCACCGCCAAGTCCGGCGCCGATCTGACCGTCACCGAAGTGGGCTGTGGTGGCGACAAGAAGTGCAGCGGCGACAAGAAGTGTTCGGGCGATAAGGCCGAGAAGAAGGACGGCGACAAGAAGGGTAAGGATCACAAGTGCTCCGGCGACAAGAAGTGCTCGGGCGACAAGAAGAAGGGCGAGAAGAGCTGCAGCGCCGACAAGAAGAAGGACCACAAGGACGGCTCTTGTGGTAAGGGCTCCTGCGGTGGCGAAAAGAAGAAGGGCTGATTCGCCCTTTTGACCCCGGGGCCTTGCGCAAGCAGGGCCCCGCGCTTTTTCTGGCCTATCGGAGTTCCCGTGTCTCAAACCTCTTTCACCGGCGTAGGCGTGGGCCTGCGGCGCCCCCATCTCAAGCAGGTGGCCGCCATGGCCTCCAGCCCCGTGCCCTTCTGGGAGATCGCTCCTGAAAACGTCATCGGACAGGGTGGCAGCAAGTACCAGACGGTGATGAGCATCCTGGACCGGGACCCCGTGATCACCCACGGCCTCTCCATGAGTGTGGGAGGTCCGGATCCCTTCGATGACGAGGTCTTCGCCGATCTCCAAACCTTCTTGAAGCAAGTCGACACCCCGTGGCATAGCGAGCACCTCTGCTGGACCACCTTGGATGGGATGGTCACCCACGAGCTGCTGCCCCTGCCCTTCACGCACGAGGCGGTGCGCCACACGGTGGCCCGGGCCAAGGAGATCCAAGCCCGCTTGGACCGGCCCTTCCTCCTCGAAAACATCAGCTACTATGCCCCCTTCGGCGCCACCGAGATGAGCGAGCGGGACTTCATTCTGGAAGTGCTGGAAGGGACGGATTGCGGTTGGCTGCTGGATATCAACAACATCTACGTCAACAGCGTGAACCACGGCTTCGATGCCAAGGCCTGGCTCGAAGGCATGCCCCTCCACCGCGTCCGGCAGATGCACATCGCCGGCCATACGTGGTTTGAGGAAGACCAACTCATCATCGATTCCCACGGCGCCCCAGTCATCGATCCCGTCGTGGAGCTTATGCGCTGGGTGCTGCCACGCATCAAAGAGGCTAGCGGCCGCGAAGTGCCCGTGCTTCTTGAGCGCGATAACAATATCCCCGACCTCGACGAGCTCTTGGCGGAGCGGGAGAAGCTGCAGATCATCTACGACGCCGCCCTCGCCACCAGCGCGGAGGAAGTCCGATGAGCTCCCTGCTGCAGGTTCAACGGGCCATCGGCGACCTTCTCCTCGATGTCGCTCCCGACTTCCGGGAGGATCCCTCTGGCTGGGCCCGCGAAAAGGGCCTGGACGAAGCCGACCAGGCCTCAATCCAGCGCTACGCCAAACGCCTCTGGGTGTATCGCGAGTTAGTGGATTTCGCCCTCAGCGATCCCCTAAACGACGGCTTCCCCATTCTGAAGGCTTTTCTGGAAACAGAGGCGCAGTGGGAACCCTGCCAGCGGGCCTTCTTCGCCGCGCGCACCATCTCGAGCATCTACTACCGGGATCTCAACCCCACCTTCCTCGCCTGGCTCGCCGAGAGCCAGTGGGGCGCAGAACGGTGGCCCTTCATCCTCAGTCTCGCCCATTGGGAATACACGGAGCTGGAGCTCATCATCCTGCCCCAGCCCACAGCACCCACAGCCCTGCCTCCAACACCCGAACCTCACACCATGGCGGTCTTCCGGGAAGTCCGCCACCTCACCTATCCCTTCAAAGTGCACGAGGCCACTGAGGAAAGTCCCGAACCCCTTCCCGGCGAGACCCACCTCTTGGCCTGGCGGGATGTCGAGGGCCAATTCCAAAGTCTTGCGCTGAGCCCCCACGCCTCAGCCCTCATCGGGCAGCTCCTGATGAAGCAGACCCTCGACAAGGCTTGCGAAGCTGTGGGCGTGTCCTACGCAGACGCTCTTCCTTTGCTGGAAGACCTCCGCGAGCGTGAGGTCCTGCTAGGCTTCATGCCCCACTGAACAGGCGCGCTTCCATGAGATGCAGTTGGCCCGGCCCCACAGGCCAAAGCCATCGCGCTGC
>JACXTT010002390.1_pt1 | contig 29908 bp, 28 predicted proteins | sample 9270951 | NCBI WGS metagenome assembly JACXTT01 (sample SAMN15532306, study PRJNA645909) | rock metagenome | isolation source: weathered quartz diorite | place: Puerto Rico | collected 2017-06-21 | reverse complement strand
GGCACCCGCCGCGAAGAACTGCTGATCGCGCCCGAATTGCTGCAAAAGGTCTGGGTGCTGCGCAAGCTCCTGTACGGGATGGATGAGCTGGAAGCGACGGAATTCCTGATCGACCGATTGAAGAGCGCTAAGAACAATAATGACTTTTTCGATTCCATGAAAAAGGGCGGCTGACCTTTTTGCCGTCACGGTAAAAAATAGGCTGTCGTCCCGGCCCCGAGCAGCGGCGTGGCCACCGTTGAGGGCCAGGACCCAGTGGCTTTCGTCGCAGGGCACCAAACGCCACTGGATTCCCGCTTCCGCGGGAATGACGGTGTTCTTTGGCCCTCTTCTCGAAGTCGCAAGGAGAAACAAGATGCCCATCCCAGCGACAGTTGGCGCGTTCGCCATAGTCCCGCACAACGACCTTCAGGCAGCGATCCCCTTCTGGGAACGGTTAGGCTTCACCCGCGTGGGTGGGGACGAGGCCTACATCATCATGGCGGGTTGGGATTGTGAGGTACACCTCACGCAGGCCGGCTCCGGCCCATGGGCGGTGCCCGAGGAACACAACCCGTTTGGCGTATTCATCCGTACCCCCGAAGTGGACAAAATTGCCGCGCGGGTTGACGATCTGGTTATCCGCCCCGGCGGCGTGCTTAGGCACCGCGAATGGGGTCTTTATGAGGTGGGAATCGCCGGGCCGGACGGCATGCTGGTCCGCATCGGCTGGCCGTCCCGGTTGATGCAGGGCTCTGTTTCCTAAGGGCTCAGCCCTACCCCTTGATTTTTCAGCAAATTTCCTGCATAATTATCGATTCCCCACAACACTTGTCCGAATAGAGGTCCGCAAGAGCGAGACCCTTTACGGAAAGAAAGGCAAGCCATGAAACCCAAGATTCACCCCGAATATCACGAAGTCATCTTTTTTGATTCGTCCTGCGATTTCAAATTCATGACCCGCACCACCGCCGACGTCAAAGGCCGCGAAAAGATGAAGTGGACCGACGGCAAGGAATATCCCTTGATCCGCATCGAAGTCTCTTCCGAATCGCACCCCTTCTACACCGGCAAGCACAAGATCGTCGATACCGCCGGCCGCGTCGAGAAGTTCAAGCAGCGTTACACGCGCTCGACCGAGAAGCCGCCTGTGGTGGAAGCTCCTGCTGCTCCGACCAAAGCCAAGAAGGCTGCCAAGCCGGCCGCCTAAAAGGTTTGCAGATGAATACCAAAAAGGCAGCTTCGGCTGCCTTTTTGTTTGCCCATTCGTTTGCTCGCAAATTATTGGTAACACTTTCGGCGCGCGCGCTGAGGGGCCTGGCCCCCGGCGGCGTAGAATGCCGCCATGCCATCTGATCCCAATACCACCACCAGCGGCTGGCAGCGGCAGCTGGTTTTCGACGGCAACGCCACGCCGGTTAAGACCGCCCTATTCCTCATCATCTGTAGCGCCTGGGTGCTGCCGGGGCTAATCGGCCACGACCCCTGGCGCGAGGGCGACGAAGCGCTGGCTTTCGGCGTGATCCTGTCCATGATCCGCGAAGGGCATTGGCTGACGCCCACCATCGCCGGCGTGCCCACGCACGAATATGCGCCTCTCTACTACTGGACGGCGGCGCTCTTCGCCAAATTGTTTTCGCCGGTGCTGGCCCTGCACAACGGCGCGCGGCTAGCCACCGGGTTTTACATGATGGTGGCCATGGTCTTCACGCACAAGACCGCCATGCGCCTGCTGGACGAGCGCGCGGGGCGCGTTTCGGTACTGCTGCTGATCGGCTGCCTGGGGTTGTTTGAGCGTGGCCACGAAATCAACCCCGAGGTGGCGGGCCTCGCCGGTATGTCCATCGCGCTCTACGGCATGACACGCATACGCTCGGAGGCCTGGCGCGGCGGGCGCACGGTGGGTATCGGCGCCGGCATCCTGGCGCTGGCCATTGGCGCGGTGCCGGCCCTCGCCATACCGCTGATTGCACTCGCCCTGATGCTGTTCCTGGGCGAAACGCGCAATAGTACTTTTCGCCGCGGCATCCTCTATTCCCTGCTTGTCCTGCTGCCCTTTGCCCTCCTTTACCCGCTGGCCATGGCCTGCGCCAATGGCGACGCCAACTGGCTGCGCGCGCTGTTCCTGGCGCCCATGTCCGGCATCGATCCTCTCTATTACCTGCGCACCATCGCCTGGCAGGGCCTGCCAGCGCTACCGTTCGCGGTGTGGCTGTGGTGGCGCGACCGCGCCAAACTCAAAGAGCGCTTTGAACTGGCCTTGCCCCTGGTAGCCTTTGCCGTGCTGCTGATCGAGTTTTCTTTGACGCGCGAGGCGCGCAGCGGCAACACGCTGATCCTGATTCCACCGCTGGCCCTGGCCGCCGCGCACACGCTGGACCGCCTGCCGCGCGGCCTCGCCAGCTTCATGGACGCTTTCAGCCTGTTCCTGTTCGGTCTGCTGGCCGTAACAGGATGGTTGTTCTGGATCGCCGCCATCACCGGCGTGCCGGCGCAACTGGCTACCAATCTGTCGCGCGCGCTGCCGGGGTTCAAGTTCACGGTGCAGTGGCCGGCCGTGGCCGTGGTGGCAGGTATGACACTCATCTGGCTGTACGCCGTGGTGCGCGCGCACCGCAATAACCGGCGCGCCATCGTTAATTGGATTTCCGGCATCACCCTGGTGTGGGTGATGCTGACGCTATTGGGGCTACCGGCGGTGGACTACCGCAACAGCTACCGGCAGATGACGCAAACGGTTAGCGCCAGAATCGGCGCCAATCCGGGCTGTATCGCCTCTATTGAGTTGGGCGATCCGCAGCGGGCCTCGTTTGATTATTTCACTGGGCTGCGTTTTACTCCGCTTGGCAAAACACCTGCTGCGGAAACCTCGTGCCGGTGGTTGCTGACGCAAGGCAACCGGAATTATGCTCCGCCGGTTAGTGGTGATTGGGTTAGCGTTTGGGAAGGCGCGAGGCCGGGGGATCGCGGCGAGCTGTTCCGACTGTATCGGCGGTAGTGCTCGCCGTAGGTAACGGCGTCCCGAGATACCTCGTCATTCCGGCGAAGGCCGGAATCCAGCGTCGTTTGCCATATGGCACCCTAATTACTTTGCATCCCGGCCGCCGCGCCCAACATTGTCGTGACGCGCGGCTGCGAAAGCCGCTGGATTCCGGCCTTCGCCGGAATGACACGCCTTATTTTTTGCGTACCGCACAAAACGAGGCGGTGCTCCAGCCGCTTGTCTAATCATCAATAGTCTTCGGCCAACTCTCTTTGAGCAGCCGCGACAGCGCACGATCCGCCAGCAGCTTGCCGCCGGTCTGGCAACGCGGACAGTAGTTGCACTCATTACTTGAGTACACAATGCGCTGCACCAGCGCGCCGCAATCCGGGCAGGGCTGCTTGAATTTGCCGTGCACCGCCATTTCCGGCCGGAAGGCGGTGACCTTTTCCGGGAAACCGTTGGTGGCTTCCTTGCGCATGCGTTCGGTCCAGAGGTTCATCACCTCGCGCACGGCGTTGTGCAGGCGCTGGCATTCGTCGCGTGTCAGCTTCTGGCTCAGCGTCAGCGGAGATAATTTGGCGAAATGCAGGATTTCATCCGAGTAGGTATTGCCGATGCCGCTGAACAAATGCGGATCGGTCAGGGTACGTTTCAGGGTGTGATTCTCGCCCTGTGCCCGCTGGATGAATTCATCCAGGTCGCAGCTTAAGGGATCAATGCCACCGGGATCGTGCGCGGCCAGTGCGGCACGGCCTTTCACGATATGGATGGCCGCGCGGCGCTTGGTGCCGGCTTCGGTCAGCGTCAGCGTGCCCCGGTCGAAATCGAAGCGTGCCAGCACGCCCTTGTGCATCGCCACTTTGGCGTCCTTGACAAACCAATGCAGACGCCCAGCGATCATCAGGTGGATCACTACAAATAAGTCGTCTTCAAAGCACAGCACGATGCGCTTGCCGATGCGCTCGGTCGCGAGCAATTTCTTGCCGTCCAGCGCTGTCACCGGCGGATCGAAGGTGCGCAGAATAAAAATGTTCGGCAGCAACACCCGTTCCAGCTGCGCGCCTTGCAGCGCGCGGTCTATGCTTTCGCAGTAAATGGTGATGTCGGGATATTCGGGCACCTTACGCTCCTTGCGGCCCGTTCAGGCTTACAGCGTGCGCGCGGTCTCCAGCGCAATTTCGATCATCTCGCCGAAGCTGGTCTGGCGCTGCTCGGGGCTCAGGTGCTCGCCGCGGCGGATATGGTCCGAAACGGTGAGTATGCCCAGGGCGCGCGCGCCGTATTCCGCGGCCAGGCCGTAGAGGCCGGCCAATTCCATTTCCACCGCCATCACTTTCATTTTTTCCAGCTTGTCGAAAAGCTCCGGCTGGGGACTGTAGAAAAGATCGCTGGCGAAAACATTGCCCACGCGCACTTTCTTGTTCTGCTGTTTGGCCACGTCCACTGCCGTGCGCAGCACATCGTAGTCGGCGATGGCGGCGAAGTCGTGATCCATCAGGCGCAGGCGGTTTACCTTGCTATCGGTGCAGCAGCCCATGGCGATAATTATTTCGCCCAGATTGATGTCCTGCATCAGCGCGCCGCAAGAGCCGACGCGGATGATGGTTTTGACGCCATAGTCCTTAACGAGCTCGGTGGCGTAAATGCTAATGGAGGGGATGCCCATGCCATGGCCCATCACCGACAGGCGCTTACCCTGGTAGGTACCGGTAAAACCCAGCATGCCGCGCACAGCGTTGACCTGCTTGACGTCCTTGAGCCAGGTGTCGGCGATGAATTTGGCGCGCAGGGGATCGCCCGGCATGAGTACGGTTTCGGCGAATTCGCCGGGCTGGGCGCTGATATGAGGAGTGGGCATGATGTAGGGGCTGATGGAAATATCGCCCCTATTTTACAGGCTGTCCGCCTGTACAGGATTCAGCTCACAGGAGTAAGCAGGGCGCCCTTTTCGAGCCAGCTGCGCAGATTGTCCAAGGTGAGATTGGCCATGGCCTGGCGGGTTTCGTGCGTGCCGCTGCCCACGTGTGGCAACAGCACCACGTTATCGAGGTTCATCAGTTCGGTGGGCACCTTGGGTTCGTGCTCGAATACGTCCAGCGCGGCGCCGGCGATGCGCTTATGGACCAGGGCATCGACCAGGGCTGTTTCGTCGATCACGGTGCCGCGTGAAATATTGATGAGAAAGCCATCCTTGCCCAGGGCCTCGATGATTTCCTTGGAAACCAGGTGGCGGGTCTCGGCGCCGCCGGCGCTGGCCACCACAAGAAATTCCGCCCACTCCGCCAGAGCGGCCAGCGAGGGCTCGTAACCGTAGGCAACATCGGTCACCGGGCGGCGGTTGTGATAACGGATTTGCATATCGAAGCCGCTCGCGCGTTTGGCGATCATGCGGCCGATGCGGCCCAGGCCCAGTATGCCCAGGCGCTTGCCGCTGACCCGCGTTTGCAGGGGGTAGGCGCCCTTCAGCCATTCGCCCCGGCGCAAAAAGCGGTCGGAGGCCGAGAGGCCGCGCGCCACGTCGATCAGCATGCCGAAGGTGAGATCGGCCACGCAATCGTTGAGTACGTCGGGCGTGTTGCTCACGGCGACGCCGCGGCGGACGGCTTCGGCGACATCGATGGTGTCGTAACCCACGCCGAAACTGCAAATCACTTTCAGAGACGGTAGTGCCGCCATCAGTTTTGCATCCGCACCGAATCGGGCGGATGTCACCAGCGCCGTAAATTCTGCGCCGTGTTGTTTGAGGAAGGCCTCCGGGTCGGCTTCGTCTGCCAGGCGATGTGCTGCGAATTCCTCGGCCAGCACCTTTTCCATGGCGGGCAGCAGCCGGCCTTTTTGCAATACGCGGGCGCGGGAGTTCATTGGTGTCTTCGTTTGGTTTGCAGGTGGATGGTGCGACGTCAGCTAAGTCGATGGTACACCAGTCGCCGCAGGCAAAGACCTCGAGACCGCCGCCGTTAATCGAGTTGCGCGCCGGATGCTTTAGCGGCTTTGGCCCATTTAACAATCTCAACCTGCACAAACTCGTTGAACTGCGCGGGCGTACTACCCACCACTACGAAGCCCAACGCCTGCAGCTTTTGCTTTATTTCCGGCAGGTTCATGGCGCTGATCGACGCTGCGGAAAGTTTTTGCACCACATCTTTCGGCGTTCCGGCAGGCGCGGATAGGCCGAACCATGACACGGCCGAGAAGCCGGGGAAGCCCGACTCGGCAATCGTCGGCACGCCGGGGTAAGCGGGGTTACGCTCCAGGCTGGCCACCGCCAATGCGCGCAGCTTGCCGGCCTGCACCTGCGGCAGGGCGTTGTCCTGGTTGATGAACAGCATCGGCACCTGTCCGCCGACCACGTCGACGATGGCCGCAGCACCACCTTTGTAGGGCACGTGCAGCAGGTCGATACCGGCGGCCATTTTCACCATCTCCATGGCGAGATGGCCCGAGGAGCCGTTGCCGGAACTGGCATTACTGTATTTGCCCGGATTGGCCTTGGCCAGTGCGATGAACTCCTTGAAGGTCTTGGCCGGAAAATCCGGATTTACCACCAGCACATTGGGCCCGGTGGCAAGCAGGCTGATATGAACAAAGTCCTTGTCCGCATAGGGCATGGACTTGTAGAGCGAGTAATTGATGGCATTGGAACCTACCCCGGACAGGAGCAGGGTGTAGCCGTCCGGCGCGGCCTTGGCCACGATGTCGGAGCCGATATTGCCGTTGGCGCCGCCCTTGTTTTCCACGATCACCGTCTGGCCCAGCGACTTGCCCAGTTCTATGGCCAGCAGGCGGCCGATGTTATCGGTACTGCCGCCCGCCGGGAACGGCACCACAATCTTGATGGGCCGGGTGGGCCAGGACTCGGCCGCAGTGACGACAGATGCGCCGGGAATCCAGGCGGCCAACACACCGGCCCAGAGGCACAGCAGAATCTTTTTCGAGAATATCTGCTGCATGCTGCCTCCCTAGCCCAGCGTATAGGCGGTCTTCACCGTGGTGTAGAACTCGGCCGCGTAGCGGCCCTGCTCGCGCGGGCCGTAGCTGGAGCCTTTGCGCCCGCCGAAAGGCACATGGTAATCCACGCCTGCCGTCGGCACGTTCACCATCACCATGCCGGCCTGGGCGTGGCGCTTGAAGTGCGTAGCAAGCTTGAGTGAGGTGGTGCAAATACCGGACGACAAGCCAAACTCGGTGTCGTTGGCCATGGCCAGCGCTTCCTCGTAATCGCGCGCGCGCGAAACCGAGGCCACCGGCCCGAAAATTTCTTCACGGCTGATGCGCATAGCCGAGGTCGCTTCGGTGAACAGGGCGGGTTGCAAATAAAAGCCGGGCTTGTCGCGCTTCACCAATTCGCCGCCCGCCACCAGCTTGGCGCCCTCGCTCTTGCCGATTTCGATATAGCGGCAATCCTGGTCCAACTGGCTTTGATCGACCACTGGGCCGATCTGGGTTTCCTTGGCGCGCGCATCACCGACAATCAACGCCTTGGTGCGCGCTATTAGCGCCTCCACAAACTTGTCGTGGATGCCGGCAGTGACGATGATGCGGCTGGACGCCGTGCAACGCTGGCCGGTGGAATAGAAGCCGCCTTGCACCGCGCATTCCACGGCAGTGTTGAGATCGGCGTCGTCCACCACCACCAGCGGGTTCTTGCCGCCCATTTCCAGTTGCATCTTGGCGTGGCGCTTCAGCGCCGCCTCAGCCACGCGCTGGCCGGTGGCTTGCGAACCGGTGAAGGTAATGGCGTCCACGTCGGCGTGGTCGAGGAAGGTTTGCCCCACCATGCTGCCGCGCCCCATCACAAGGTTGAACACGCCGGCGGGCAGACCGCTACGCGAAAGGATTTCGGCGATGGCCCAGGAGCAGCCCGGCACCAGGTCGGCCGGCTTCATCACTACGCAATTACCGTAGGCCAAGGCTGGGGCGATTTTCCAGGCAGGGATCGCAATGGGAAAATTCCAGGGGGTGATGATGGCCACCACGCCCACCGGCTCGCGGGTGATTTCCACGTCCAGGCCCGGTCGGATGGAGGCCATTTTCTCACCGGGGATGCGCAGGGCCTCGCCCGCAAAGAACTTGAAAATCTGGCCCGCGCGCCCGGCTTCGCCGATGCCCTCGGCCAGGGTCTTGCCTTCTTCCCGCGCCAGCAGCTCGCCCAACTCGGCTTTTCTGGCCAGGATTTCGCTGCCCACAAAATCGAGCACGTCGAAGCGCTGCTGCGGCGTGGAAACCGACCATTTGGCGAAGGCTGCGCGTGCGGCGGACACCGCCTGCGAGGCCTGCTCGGCATCGGCCTGGGCGTATTCTCCGACCACGTCGGTGGTATCGGAGGGATTGATATTGCGGCTGACGGAGGCGCCAGCCAGCCATTCGCCACCGATGTAGTTCTTGTGCAGGGTCATGTTCAGGACTCGATTGTGACTTCGTAAATTATTTTCGTCAGTTGGCTTCAATATGTGCGTTCTTGACGATCTTGGCCCACTTGGCGATCTCGGCCTTTTGGAAGGTCGCGAACTCCTCGGGCGTATTGCCGGACGGTTCCACACCGAGGCTATCGAAACGCTCGCGCACATCGGGCATGGCAAGTATTTTGCCGATCTCGACCTGCAGGCGCTTGACGATTTCCTTGGGCGTGCCGGCCGGGGCGAACACACCCTGCCAGGACACCAGCTCGTAGCCGGGCACGCCGGCCTCGGCCATGGTCGGGATGCTTTCCATGCCCTTCACGTGTTTGACCGAAGTAACCGCCAGCGCGCGCACCGAGCCCGCCTTGATGTACGGTGCGGCCACCACGGTGGTATCGAACATCATGGGCACCTGGCCGCCCATGACATCCTGGATGGCGGGGGCGGAACCCTTGTAGGGAATGTGTTCCATCTGCAGGCCGGCCATGGCCTTGAAGAGTTCACCGGACAGATGCTGAGAGGTGCCGTTGCCGGCGGAAGCAAAGTTCATGGCACCGGGCTTGGCCTTGGCCGCGTCGATCAGGTCCTTGACGCTTTTGTAGGGCAGCTGGGGATTGATGATCAACACATTGGCGTTGGTACCGATCAGGGTGACGGGCGCGAAATCCTTCACCGGATCGTAGGGCATGTTCTTGTATATGCTCACGTTGATGGCGTGCGAGCTGATGGTGCCGCCAAGAATGGTGTAACCGTCCGGTGCGGATTTGGCGACCATGTCGGAGCCGATATTGCCGCCGGCGCCCGGCTTGTTGTCCACCACCACAGCCTGGCCCAGGGCCATGGAGAGTTTGGCGCCGATCAGGCGCGCCAGGATGTCGGTGGTGCCGCCCGGCGGGAAGGGCACGATGTACTTGATGGGCTTGGACGGCCATTTGTCTTCCGCGTGGGCGGGCGAGACGACAGCGGCTGCGACGGCGCAGATGGCAAGCAGCGTTACAAATCCGGTGGCTATTTTTTTCATGGTTCCTCTCCGTTAGCGATGGATCAATGGATCTCGGGATCGAGCGTTCTGGCGGCGCCCTCTTCCAGAAAATCGAAATCGCAGCCCTGGTCGGCCTGCTTGATGTGCTTCAGATACAGTACGCCGAATCCGCGCGTGTAGTGCGGCTTGGGGGCGACCCAGGCGGCACGGCGCTTTTCCAGTTCGGCCTCGCTTATCTTCAATTCCAGCTTGCGCGCGGGCACATCCAGCGATATCAGGTCACCGTCCTTCACCAGCGCCAGCGGCCCGCCGATATGCGATTCCGGGGCCACGTGCAGTACACAGGCGCCGTAACTGGTGCCGCTCATGCGCGCATCCGAGATGCGCAACATATCGCGCACACCGGCTTGCAATAGTTTCTTGGGGATCGGCAACTGCCCCCATTCCGGCATGCCGGGCGCACCCTGCGGGCCGGCGCCTTGCAGGACGATGACGCTATCTTTGTCGATGTCCAGATTCGGATCGTCGATGCGCGCAGCCATATCGTTGTAATCGCGAAACACCACGGCGCGCCCCGCGTGCTTTTGCAAATGCGCTTCCATGGCAGCGGGCTTGATGACGGCGCCGTTGGGCGCGAGGTTGCCGCGCAGCACGGCGAGGCCGTCGTGTTCCACCAGGGGATTGTCGCGCGAACGGATCACGTCGTCGTTGTATACGGTGGCCCCGGCGATGTTTTCACCCAGGGTCTTGCCGTTGGCGGTGACGGTGCTCACGTCCAACAGCTCGCCAAGGCGGGACAGCATGGCGCGCAGGCCACCCGCGTAATAAAAATCTTCCATCAGGTACTTGCCGGTGGGCCGCACATTGGCCAGCACCGGTGTCTTTCTCGCCAGCGCGTCGAAGCGCTCCAGATCCAGCGCCACACCGGCGCGGTGCGCGAGCGCGATCATATGCACGACGGCATTGGTGGAGCCGCCCAGCGCCAGCGCGGTGATGACCGCATTGTCGATGGCGCGCGCATCGACGATATCGCGTATGCATAAATCTTCCCACACCATCTCGACGATGCGCTTGCCGGAAAGGGTCGCCATTTGCGCGTGGCGCGAGTCCGGCGCGGGAATGGAAGCCGCACCCGGCAGAGTGAGACCCATCGCCTCTGCGGCGCTGGTCATGGTGCTGGCGGTGCCCATGGTCATGCAATGGCCGGGGGAGCGGGCAATACCGTCTTCCACGCCCTGCCAATCTTCCTGGGTGATGTTGCCGGCGCGCAGCTCTGCCCAGTATTTCCAGGTGTCGCTGCCGCTGCCCAGATACTGGCCCTTGAAATCACCGCGCAGCATGGGGCCGGCCGGGATGAAGATGGTCGGCAGGTTCATCGACAAGGCGCCCATGATGAGCGCGGGTGTGGTCTTGTCGCAGCCGCCCATCAATACACAGCCGTCGGCCGGGTAGCTTCTCAGCAGTTCCTCGGTCTCCATCGCCAGCAGGTTGCGATAGAGCATGGTGGTCGGCTTCTGGAACGGTTCCGACAGCGAGATGGCCGGCATTTCCACCGGAAAACCGCCCGCCTGCCAGATGCCGCGCTTCACCTCTTCGGCGCGCTGGCGGAAATGGCTGTGGCAGGGGTTGATGTCGCTCCAGGTGTTGATAATGGCGATGACGGGCTTGCCCGCGTAATCGGAGCGGTGATAACCCATCTGCGCCGTACGCGAGCGATGGCCGAAGGAGCGCAGATCGTTAACGCCGTACCAGCGGTGGCTGCGCAGTTCCTCCGGCTTCTTGCGCGGTTTAGTCGCCATTATGCGGCGGCCTTGGCCGGCATGAAGCCCGCATTAGCGGCTGCCAGGGCCTGCGCCACCGGTTGTACTTTGGCGCGTTCGGCATCGCTAAGGCCGGAAGCCATCGGCAGCATCGGCCCCATATCGGCAACACCGGAAAGCGTGACGCCGTCGTGCAGCACGCGGATAGGCGAGATACCGTCGCGACAGGCTTCGAAGGGCATGAACACTTCGCGCACTTTCGCCGCTTCCTCGTATTTGCCGGCTTTCAACAATTCCAGCAGGCGCATGGAGCCGGCGGGCGCCAGGCAAACCGAGCCGGACGTGAAACTGGTGAGACCAAAATCGCGCAGGTGGATGATGGCGGGCGTCTCGCCGATGCCGGAAACGATGTAGCGCTTGTCGACGGCTGCACACAGAGCTGTCAGGTAATCGTCCTTGGCGGGATCGTCGCGCACCACGGCGTATTTGACGCTGGCCACGCGGCCTTCATCGACCAGGGCCTTGAGGGTTTCCGGTTTCAGATAGGGCTCGGCCTTGATATAGACCACGGCCGGCTTGCCCATGGCATCGGTGATGCGGCGAATGCCGGTGGCGAGCCCGCCGTCGGTGAAAGGAAAGCTCACCGGCAGCAGCATGGCGGTGGGAAAGGCGCTGGCCTTGATGATCTTGGCTTGGTCCATGGCCTTGCCGTAGTCGGGGCCCATCGAGGGCAGCACCCAGGTATCAGCGCCCGCAGCCTCGGCCAGGAAGGCTATGGTATCGGCATACTCGGAAAGGGCGATGTGATAAAAATTGGCGTTGCCGCCGTACATGAGCGAGCGCACCCCGCCCGCTTCCAGATAATTGATCAGCTTGCGGTTGGCGTCCTTGTTCAGGCTGAAATCAGCGTTGCGCGCCAGCGGCGGCACGGTGATGACGGAACGCAGCAGGTCTTCTTTGGTGACTGGGGTGGTTTTCATGGGGGACTCCGGAAAGGGCGAATTAGAAAGCGATGTAGAAAATGCGAAAGACGCAGATGGACGCAGATGAGCGCAGATCGGCCCTGTTCCACGCCGCTAAGCGCATTATGTTAGCGCTAACATTTTGATGTTAAACGTCCGGTCGCGCCTTGTCAATAGAGGCGCATGCGTTGGCGGCAAATTTAGGTCCGCGGAAACGCCCGCAACAAAAGCCACGTTGCGAATGCGCGCATTTAAAGTCGTTGAGACTCAATCCCCATCTGACTTTGCGCCAGCGTTCCTGCCGGATGAGGCCGGCATTGGGGCATGAGAGGCATAGTGACTCGGGGGTTGTCCCACGTGCCTGCTGAAAGCGACGCTGAACGCACTGGTCGAACCATAACCCACCCTTTCGGCAACCTCGGCAACCGACAAGTCATTGCAAAGAAGTGCCTTTGCGATTTCCATGCGCCACGCCAGCAAGTACTCCATGGGCGCAACTCCCACGGTCCGCGTAAAGCGTTCAAAGAAGGCGGAGCGTGAAAGAGCCGCTATCTTCGCCAGTTGATCGACCGTCCAGGAATAGGCGATGCGCGCATGCATCTGTTGTATCGCGGGCGCCAGGCGCTCATCGCCCAGACCGCGCAGCAATCCCGGCGGGGCGGTCCGCGAGGCCGCTGAGCGCATCGCCTCCACAAGCAGTAGCTCCACCAATCGCGACCTGATGAACTCACTACCGGGTTTCTGATCAGCGGACTCCTCGCCAACCATATGAACAAGCTGCGCCAGGCGAACCGAGCCTTGCACATGCACGACGGTAGGAAGCAGCGAGACCAACAATTTCGGATTCGCGCTATCGAACACGAAAGAGCCTCCCAAAGACCGCATGTCAGGGGGGCCGCTTGTTTCGCCATAGCGAATTTCCTTGTGGGCCTCAGCCACTTGGTAGGGATCCAGATGAATGGGGGGCGCCGGTGCAAAGCTTGATATCAGGAAAGCAGGCGTGGTCGGAAGCAGCACAAAGTCGCCTGCGCTGATGGTGATCGGTTCACACCCGTCAACGGCTAGCAGGCAGCTCCCCTCCAGCACGATGCAGAAACTGGGCCGGCCAAATTCCGAATAGCGCACCGCCCAGCTTCCCTTGCCGCTGATGATGTTGGCGAAGACTGCCCGGGGCCTCAGCAGCCGAACCACTTCAGATAGCGGATCTCCCATAATTGGATTATTACTAAAATAATATGGACTAAATATTATCGCAAATCCTGAATCAGCTGTCTATCATTCGCTCCGTACCAACATTCAACCTGGAGATAAAAATGAAGACTGTACTGATTACCGGATGTTCCTCCGGCTACGGCCTTGAGACCGCCCGTCACTTTCTCGCACAAGGCTGGAAGGTCGTTGCAACCATGCGTACACCGCGGGAGGACCTTTTCCCTGCATCCCCGAATCTGCGCATCCTGGCGCTGGACGTGACTCAACCGGATAGCATCGCGCGTGCCATCGCTGCCGCTGGACCAATCGACGTGCTGGTGAATAATGCCGGGATCGGCTTGTTCGGTGCGTTTGAGGCGACACCGATGTCCACTGTGCGCGACATCTTTGAGACCAACACTTTCGGCGTCATGGCCATGTGCCACGCGGTCATCCCGCAATTCCGCGAACGCCGGTCAGGGATCATTGTGAACATCACTTCAAGCGCCACACTGGCGCCGTTCCCCCTGGTCGCAGCATACACAGCCAGCAAAATGGCTATTGAAGGATTCACGGCCTCACTGGAACTCGAACTCAAGGCGTTTGACGTGCAGGTCAAGCTAGTGGAGCCCGGTTATGGCCCCACCACAAGTTTCACCGCCAACGGACAACAGCGCATGCAGGGGTTGATTCCCGAAGCGTACGAGCCGTTCGCTCACAGTGTGTTCGCCGGCTTCGCGAACCTGAATGCCATGACCAGGGAAAGCGACGTGGCGGAAGGCGTTTTGAGCGCCGTGAATGACGTCTCCGGCCGACTCCGCTTCCCCGCCGGCGCCGACGCTCTGGCGCTCGCGTAGCCGAAGATAGATCAGAGCGCCCAGCAGGCACTCGCTGATCCGGCGTAGCACACCTGCCTCAAATACCTCAATCAGGCATAGACATCATGAGACGAATTGCATTTCAAAAAGCAACGCTCGGCATCGCGACGTTAGCCGCCTTGATGGGCTGCGCAAGCTATGGCGAAAAACCCGGCGAGAGCCTGAACCCGCGCGGAATGGAGGAATTACCTCGCGTGGCAAAGGATCTTCGCGGACAAACAAACCGCCCTGTCATCGCGCTTGTGCTTGGCGGCGGGGGGTTACGCGGCTTCGCGCACATCGGGGTACTAAGTGCTCTTGAGGAGTCGGGGATACAACCGGACATCATCGTCGGGACTTCTGCCGGATCGGTTGTCGGTGCCGCATACGCCAGCGGTCGCAGCCCTGAGCAGATCAGATCCGCAGCCCAAAACGTCAGGATTGCCTCTCTCGTAGATTTCACCCTGAGCACCAAAGGCTTTATCCGGGGAAATAAGCTCGCGAACTGGGTTGATGAACTGACCGGCGGGCTGCCGATCGAAAAATTCCCCCGGCGCTTCGCGGCCGTCGCCACCGACTTGACCAGCGGCCGGCCGGTCCTGCTCGATTCAGGCCCCGCGGGAGCTGCAGTGCGTGCATCTTCTGCGGTACCGGGCATGAATATTCCGGTTGCATACAAAAATGGCTACCTGATCGATGGGGGCGTGACGAGCCTGGTACCCGTGCGTATTGCAAAAGCGATGGGCGCCGACATCGTCATTGCGGTCGACATTTACTGCCAAGGTACTCGGCCCAGTGGCACCAACATTCCCTCCGTCCTTGGTAGTGTGATGCAAACACAGAGCTGTCTTTTAGCAGAATCTGAGATCGCGCTTGCGGATGTGCTCATCTCCCCAAACGTCGCTGTGCCGGGCATGTCCTCCAAGGATGCTCAAACACAGTTGATTCAGGTTGGTTACGAAGCTGCGCACACTGCGATTGGGAAGTGGCAGTCAGGTGGTGCGGAAACCAAGGGCGAACTGATTGCCAAATCAAGTCTGAATTAGGCGCTGTCCCGTGAAACGATGGAAAAGCCCATATCGATTACGCGCTGGACCACGGTTTCACCGCGCACGCGCGCCAGGATGAACTCGGCTGCCTGACGGCCGATGGCGGTGCCGTCCACCCGCACGGTGGTGAGCGCGGGGTGGGTGTCGCGGGCAAAGGCCAGGTCACCAAAGCCGAACACGGCCAGCTTTTGCGGCACCTTGACGCCGCGCGCCTCGGCTTCGGTCAACACGCCGTGGGCCAGCACATCGGAAGAGCAAAACACGCTGTCGATATCTTTGTGCGCCGCCAATAGTTCGGCGAGGCCGGCGCGCCCGCTGCCAAGCGTGCTGGGCGCCGGCACCACGCTGACCGGCACCGATTTGCAGCCCAGTTTTTTCATGGCGGCGGTAAAGCTTTGCTGGCGCAGCACCGCGCGGTGGTCGTCCGCGGTGACGATGGCCGGCCGCCGCCGGCCCTGCGCGTACAAATATTCCGCCACCGCCGCGCCGACTTTCTCGTGGGAAAAACCGGCCAGCATATCGATGGGCGTGGGCGTGAGGTCCCAGGTTTCGACCACAGGGATACCGGAAGCCAGCAAGCGGCGGCGTCCTTCGGCAGAATGCATGACGCCGGTGAGCACGATGCCGTCGGGCCGGCGGCCTATGATGGCGTCGAGCAGCGCGTCTTCGCGCGAGCCGGTGTAGCCGCTCTGCCCCAGCATCACCTGGTAGCCGTGTTCCGCCAGAGCCTCGGTGAGCGCTTGTACCGTTTCCAGAAACACCGGGCCGGCGATGGTCGGCACAAGAGCAGCCACCAGGCGGCTACGGCTGGAGGCGAGGCCGCCGGCCAGCATATTGGGCACGTAGCCGGTGCGGGCAATGGCGTCACGCACGCGCTGCAGGGTATCGGGCGAAACCTGTTCGGGCGTATTGATGGCGCGCGAGGCGGTGATGGCGGAAACTCCAGCCAGCTTGGCGACATCGCTCAGCGTAACGCTGCCGCTACCGCGCCGGGTGCGCTTCTCGGCAACAGGTAGAGATTTTTTCGCGGCTTTTTTAACCATGGCGCATGGTAGCGCAGCGAGTACGTTACCGCTACCATCAAACAGGGTTCGTCAACCCGCCAGACGCTCGTCGATCAGTTCTATCCAGTGGCGTATGGGTTTTGCGCTGCTCGCGTTCAGACCACTTTCGATATGGGCGAGGCAGCCGATGTTGGCGGTGGCGACCAGATCGGGTGCGCCTGACTCCAGGGCCTTTACCTTGTTGGCAAGTAACTGCTGCGACAACTCCGATTGCAATAGCGAATAAGTGCCGGCCGAGCCACAGCAAAGATGGCCGTCAGGCACCGCGGTCAGCAGATAGCCCGCATCGCGTAAAAGCCCTTCGACCACACCCTTGATCTGCAGGCCGTGCTGCAGGCTGCAAGGCGAATGGAAGGCGAGTTTTTGCGCGGGCGCGGACTTGGCGGCAAGCAGGCGCGATAGCGCGGTACTTTCGGCGGCGATGACCTGGCTTATATCGCGGAACAGGGCCGACACGAGCTGCGCCTTTTCCGCGTAAGCGGGGTCGCCCCGCAAGATATGACCGTATTCGGCCACCATGGTCCCGCAACCCGAGGCGGTGACGACGACGGCCTCGCAGCCTGCCCTGATATGCGGCCACCAGGCATCGATGTTGCGCTTGATAAAAGCATGGCTTTGCTCCGCGTCGCTCAAATGCTGCGGAATGGCGCCGCAGCAGCCGGCACTGGGTGCCACAATCAGCGAGACGCCGAGGCGGTCCAGCACGCGCGCGGCGGCGGCATTGATCGAAGGCGCCATCGCAGGCTGCACGCAGCCGTCCAGCACCAGCATTTTGCGGGCGTGGCGCGCCGCAGGCCAGGCCCCGGCATCGCGTTTGGCCGGGACTTTTTTGGCGAGACTTGCAGGCAGCAAGGGTTTGAAAACGCGGCCCAGGGCCAGGCCGAAAGCAAACAGCGCGGTGTTGGGCAGCAGGCTCTTCAGCACCTTGCGGCGCAGGCTATCCCAGGCGGTACGCGGCACCCGCAGCTCGACGACCTCGCGGCCGATGTCGGCAAGGCGCCCGTACTGCACGCCGGAGGGGCAGGTGGACTCGCAGGCGCGGCAGGTGAGGCAACGGTCCAGATGCAATTGTGTAGTCTGGGTGGGCTCGGCGCCCTCCAGCATTTGCTTCATCAGGTAAATGCGGCCGCGCGGCGAATCGAGTTCGTCCCCCAGCAACTGGTAGGTCGGACAGGTGGCGAGGCAAAAGCCGCAGTGCACGCATTTGCGCAGGATGGCGTCGGCCTCGATGCCTTGCGGGGTGTCTGCAATCCAGCTGGCGAGATTGGTTTGCATGGCTAGAAATTATCCATGCGGCCGCGATTGAAAATATCTTTCGGATCGAAGGCGGATTTCAGATTGCGGTGCAGCTTGGCCAGCGTGGGCGCCAGGGGGTGGAAGACGCCCGCCGTTTTATCACCACCACGGAACAGAGTCGCGTGCCCACCCACCGCTTCCACCTTGGCGCGCAGGGCCTTCGCATCGACCGTACCAGGAAACCAGCGCAGCGCACCGCCCCAGTCGATCCATTGCGGGCCGTCCAGCGCCAACGGCGCTGTGGTCGGCGGCAGGGATAGCCGCCATAGAGGTTTGGCACTTTGAAAAAACGCCGCGCTCTGCTCACGCAAGTCCCGCCAAAATTTTTCGACAGCGGCTTCGTCCAGCTTCTCGCCGCCCAGCTTTTCACAGGCCGCGCTCACGCCAGCCGCCGCGCCCGACAGGCGCAGCATCGCCACGCCCCCGCTTGTTCCTTCATGCCAGCTGGCCGCAGACAGGGGCAGCGGCTTGCCGGCCCATTCGTTGAAGCGGCGGATGGCGGTAGCCTCGTCCATTTCAAAACGCAGCGTCGTTTCCGAAACCGGTTTCGGCAGGGTCTTGAAGGAAAGGTCCAGCAGGATGCCCAGCGTGCCCATGGCCCCGCACATGAGACGCGAGACGTCGTAGCCCGCCACGTTCTTGATAACGCGGCCGCCGAATTGCAAATCATCGCCGCGGCCGTCGATAATGCGCGCACCCAATACAAAGTCACGCACTGCACCGGTGTAGGGACGCCTGGGGCCGGATAGTCCGGTGGCGACCACGCCGCCTATGGTGGAACCCGCGCCGTAATGCGGCGGCTCGAAGGGCAGGATTTGGCCGGCTTCACGCAGCGCCGCTTCCACCTCGGCAAGCGGTGTACCGGCCCGCACCGTCAGGACCAATTCCTTGGGTTGGTAGTCGATGATGCCGCTATATGCACCGACCTCCAGGACCTCGTCTTGCGCTTCTTTCGTTACGGCCCCGCCGTAAAAGGATTTGGTTCCACCGCCACGTATGCATAGCGGCTTCGCGCTGGCGGCGTGCGCCGCGACCTGCTCGCGAAATCCGGCAACGGTAGCGTCCATAGTCACGATCAAAAGCGCGGCAAGTCAGCGTGCGGCAACTTGCCGCCGTGCACGTGCATGCGGCCGTATTCCGCGCAGCGATGCAGGCTGGGGATGGCCTTGCCGGGATTGAGCAGCATGTCCGGGTCGAAGGCGCGCTTGACGGCGAAAAACATCTCGCGTTCCTTGTCCGAAAACTGGCTGCACATCTGGTTGATTTTTTCCAGACCCACACCGTGCTCGCCGGTAATGGTGCCGCCCACTTCTATGCAAAGTTCCAAAAGCTCGGTGGCGAAGGCCTCGGCCTTTTCCAGTTCTTCCGGCAAATTGGCGTCGTACAAAATCAGCGGATGCAGATTGCCGTCACCGGCGTGAAACACATTGGCGCAGCGTAGATTGTATTTTTGCGAGAACTCGGCCGTGCGCTTCAATACCATCGCCAGCGCCTTGCGCGGGATGGAGCCGTCGATGCAGTAGTAGTCCGCCGAGATGCGCCCCACTGCCGGGAACGCGGCCTTGCGGCCCGACCAAAATCGTAACCGTTCGGCCTCGTTTTGCGAGCAGGCGATGGCGGTGGCGCCCGAGGCCTTCATCACCGCTTCTACCTTGGCGATTTCCTCGGCCACCTCTTCGGGCGTGCCGTCGGACTCGCATAACAGGATGGCCTCGGCGTTCAAATCGTAGCCCGCGTGCACAAATTCCTCCACGGCCGCCGTGGCAAGCTTGTCCATCATTTCCAGACCGGCGGGCACGATGCCGGCGCCGATGATATTGGCAACCGCTTCGCCGGCTTTTTCCACGTCGTCGAAGCTCGCCATCACCACCTGCGCGAGTTGTGGCTTGGGCAGCAGCTTCACCGTCACCTCAGTGGTCACGCCCAGCATGCCCTCGGAGCCGGTCATCAGCGCCAGCAGGTCGTAGCCCGGCGAATCCAGCGCGGCCGAACCTATGGTGGCGGCTTCGCCGTCGGCCAGCACCACCTCGATTTTCAGAATGTTATGCACCGTAAGGCCGTACTTCAAGCAGTGCACGCCGCCGGAATTCTCGGCCACGTTGCCGCCGATGGAGCAGGCAATTTGTGAGGAGGGATCGGGCGCGTAATAAAGGCCCAAGTGCGCCACCGCCTCGGAGATTTTCAGGTTGCGCACCCCCGGCTGCACGCGCGCGGTGCGCGCCGCAGGGTCGATATCGAGAATCCCCTGGAACTTGGCTAGCGACATCAGCAGGCCATCGGCCAGTGGTGTAGCCCCACCGGATAGGCCGGTGCCGGAGCCGCGTGCCACCACCTTGGTCCCGGTAGCGGTAGCGGCGCGCAAAGCACCTTGCACTTCCGCCACCGTTGCCGGCAGCGCCACCAGCATGGGCACAGCGCGAAAGGCCGACAGGCCGTCGCACTCGTAGGGCTTCATTTCCTCCTGCGCGGCCAGCAGGGATTCGGCAGGCAGGATATCGGTGAGCGCGGCATGCAGGCGCTTGCGTGCGGTATCCAGCGCGGCGGTATCAGCGGAAGCGGGTGTCGCGGTCGTGCTCATAGCGCAATCATAGGCGATGTATTGCGCACCGTGTGCGCGCCTGCGCGGAAAGGCTTGTTACTCCCGGTGGTGCCGGACCTGGCTCAGCACTTAATTCGACACTTAACTGAGCACCTTGAGCAGATTGGTACCGGCCAACGCGAGCAGGATGCCCACGGTGACGACGGTGCCGGAAACCCGACCCATGGATGCGCCGCCGTAGCCCGACAGGCCGATGGCGTGCAGCACGCGCGCCACCAGGAACAGGGTGCCGCAGACATACAGAAACATCGGCTTGCCACCGTTGGCCTCCAGGATCGCCATCAGCACCAGAAACATGGGGATGGTTTCGATGGAATTGCCGTGGGCGCGGATGGCGCAATGCAGCTGCTTGTTGCCGCCGTCACCGATACCGATCTTCAGCTGCCGCCGCAGCTGAATCACCCTCAGCATCAGTACAGCGACCAGCACGGTGGCGAGCGCAGCGTAGATGGCGGTGATGGGCAGCACGGGGGAAGTCATCATGTCACCTCGTTTGGGTCACAGCCAATCAGGTAACCGCCAATTGCTGGTTGGCGGTATCGAGACGTTCCACCAGAGTCTCGAGGAACTTGCGGTCGAACAACTGGCGGCAACTGGCGCTGGCGGAAGAAAGATCGGCCGCGCGAATCTTGATGATGATGGAATCGGTGGCGGTGGTGACGGTGGCCGAGCGTGGCGCGTCTTTTTGGGCGAGGTAGGACATTTCGCCTATGCAATCGCCGGTGCCCAGCACGTTCAGCAAACGCTTGCCGCGCGAGATCTTGACGGTACCCTGTGCCAGCACGAAGAAGGAGTCGCCCACGTCGCCCTCCTTGATGAGCACATTATTGGCCGGGAACGGACGCCATTTGCTGATGCGCAGCACTTCCCATAGCTCGTTTTCGGGAAAGCCGCGGAAGAAAGAGAGCGTCTTCAGCAAGCTGAAACGCTCGGTATCGGAAACCTCGCGGCGCTCCTGCTGCGGGCGATGCTCACCCTGCCACAACGCGGCCAGGTCCTTGCCGAAGTCTTCCCAGGTTTGGTAGCGCTTGGCGGGGTCCTTGTTGATGGCGGTCTTGACGATGTCTTCCATCGCCGCCGACAGGCCCTGGCGAAACTGCGAGGCCGGCTCCGGTTCGTGGTTGACGATCTGATAGGCCAGGCTGGCGGCGTTGGAGGCCTCGAAAGGCGGACGGCCCGCCAGCAGCATGTACATAACCATGCCCAGCGCATAAATATCGGTCTGCGCGGTAGCTTTGCCGCCGCGGATCATTTCCGGCGCCATATACAGCGGCGAGCCGATCTGGGTGATCTGGGTCTTGTCGGAGATGCGGTTCACGGCGGCGCCGAAGTCGCAAATCTTGATGTCGGTGCCGGTCTTGTGCAGGATGTTGCCGGGCTTGATGTCGCGGTGGATCAGGCCATCGGCGTGGGCGAAGGAAAGCGCACGCACGCATTTGAAAATAATTTCGGCGATGTCGTCAGTCTTGAGCAGGTTGTCGGGCTTGCAGAACTTTTCCAGCGTGCCGCCCTCGGCGTACTCCATGACGATGTAGCTCATGTCCTCTTCGACCACCGCGTCGTGGATGGCGACGATGTGCGGGTGCATGATCTTGCCCGCGAGCGAAGCCTCGTTGAGGAACATCTGCTTGTAGATAGCGCCGTCCTCCTCGTCCTTGAGGACTTCGGGGAACATCAGCTTGATGGCGACCTGGCGGTTATTGAACCCGTCCTCGCAGAGGTAGACCGCCCCGGTGGCGCCCTTGCCGAGTTCCTTGATCACCTTGTATTTGCCGATCATGGACATCGGCTTGAGTTGCTGGTTCATCCACGTACCTTCATCACGTTTTTACCCCGCCATCATGCCCCGGATTGTTGGTTTTGACCATGCCCCAGCCAGGGGATGTTTACTCTGGCCGCCGGAGGAATGCCCTGACGGCCATTATCTGCCAGAATTGGTCTCATTTTCTGGTCGTGGCGACCGTGGCGACGATATGCCGGCCGGCTGTAGCCCGGACACCGAGGGAGGCAAAATGGGACGAAAAATCGCAGCGGTGCTGGCAGGGATTCTGGCGGGCCTGGTGGTGATCGGCTGTATTGAGGCCGTCAGCCACTTTATGTATGCGCCGGACGTATTGCCGGACCGTAACGACCCCAAGGCCATGGCCGCGTTTATCGCCGCCATGCCCATGGGCGCCTTTTTGATGGTGCTGCTGGCCTACGTGGCCGGCACCTTGGCCGGCGGCTGGACGGCGGCCAGGGTGACAAAGGAAAAACCGTTGTTGTACGCCGGCATCATCGGCGGCCTGGTCTTGCTGGGTGCGGTGGCCAACTTCATCGCCATCCCGCACCCGCTCTGGTTTATGGTGAGTTGCGTGGTGACCATCCCGCTGGCCGCTTATTTGGCGGCCCGGCTGGCAATCCCGGCTGCAGCGCAAACTCCCGCAGCCTGAGCTCCTTTTCAAGTCTATAACAGGCCTGAACCCGCCCGGCGTGAAGACACATTCGCGCAAAAAAGACAATTGATTTGGCTCTATCGCCAAGCGCAGGAAGCGGCTTTTATACTCCGTGAAAAAACACGGGGAACACATGAACAGAAGCTCGCTGGTCCGCACGCTTAGTCTCATTTCGTCTTTCGCAACCCTCTTTTTCGCCGCCTACACTGCCGACACTGTCTACGCAGCCAGCCTCTCCAAGACCGGCGGCATCGACCTGGACGGTAACGGCCGCAGCGCACTGCTGGTGCGTTCCAGCGACGCCAAGCTGTACGCGGGCCGGCTGGTCAACAACCGCTTCCAGTTCACGCTGCAAACCGATCCCGGCGCCAGTTTCAGACTGGTTGCGGCTGCCGATTTCGACGGCAACGGCAAATCCGACCTCGCCTTCCAGAACATCACCCAGGGCACCTTCGGTGACGTGCGTACCTGGAACGATTTCCTGCCCGCCAACGAACGTTTTTGGCGGCAGGTGAAGCAAGTCTGGGACGTGCAAGCGGTGGGCGATCTGGACGGCGACGGCTTCGGCGATCTGATATGGCGCTACACGGTGAGCGATTCTCCGGACACCGGCGTTTCCTATATCTGGTTTTCCAATAACGTCGGCGTCACCCAGGTGCGTAAGCGCGGCGGTGCGCCGCTCACCTGGACGCTCCTGGGTGCGGCCGACCTGAACGGCGACGGCGCAGCCGATATGGTGTACGTGAGCCCGGATAATGCCGTGCGCGTGCTGATGGCCACCGCCAACCGCACCTGCGCCAACCTGTCCGCCGGCAGCATTCCCGCCGGTTTCACGGCATTGAAGCTGGGCGACTTCAGCGGCAAGCATCGTGGCGATATCCTGATCCGCAACGCCGGCACCGGCGAAATGCGCATCCTGGCGCTGGACGCCAGCGGCCTGACGCTGCCACCCTATACTGGCGCGCCGGACGATCAAAACGCCTCATGCACCTCCTCGTCGCTAACCGTGGCGGTGACCAGCTATAGCCTGATGGCCTCCGACCCGGCTGCGCAGTTTTATGCCTCCGGCGACTTCGACGGCAACGGCGTCAGCGATATCGTTTGGTTGCAACCGGATAATGCGTTGACGGTGTGGCTGCTGAACGGCGTGAGCGGCACTTCTTCTCTTACGGCCAGCGCCGCTACAGCCAATGCGCCTACCGTGATCTCCTACGCGGGCGACATGCCGGGCACCTTCACCGCGCTGCAGGAAGGGCGCGGCAGCAGCGCGGCCACGGTCACGCAAAACCCGCCGCGGCCCCAGGTGTTTTTTAGCGTGGCCACGGCCCAGGCGGGCGATACTTACACGGCAGAACTCTGCTTCGCCGCCACCCAGGACTGCGAATCGCTGGGCGGCGCGGTGTTCGTCAGCCGGGCCGATATCCAGGCGGCCGGCAGCGATATCCCGGCGACCATCGCCTATGCCTACTCGGTCGCCAGGGCGTACAACGAGATCCTGGTGCGCCTATGGACCGCGCACACGCCTCCCAGCCGCACGATCCTGCTGGCCGCATTTCGCAACGCCATCGCCACCGCTTTACGCAACGACACCCAGACCGCGGTGCAGGACGCCATCAGCGCGCTGGTAGCGGCGGGGTTCTCAGCGGCGGCGGCGGGCGCTGCCGGTGCAGGCGACATCGACGGCCTCAACTACCCGCAAGTCAACTTTGCGTTCACCTGCCCCGGCATAGCGGGCACCAACAATATTCAGGTCAGCAACGGACCCTGCCTTTCCCAGCAAAAAGCCTATGCCCAGAACGTATCGTGCAATCTGTACGACGCGGACTTTACGTTCACCTCGGTGGGCCGACCGTTTTATCAATGCGTGGTCAACAACAGCACCGGCGCCTTCAAGGCGCAGTATCAGGTGGAGTTGAACCGCTTCCTGCGATAGTGGACCGACCCCGTCCGCAGCGGGCTGAACAAAAGGAAAACGGCCGCTAAAGCGGCCGTTTTCCTTACTACATCCTCCCTACCCCCTACTAAATTTTCCTCAGAACAGCCCGATGATCTTGCCGTTGTCATCAACGTCGATGGCGTTGGCTGATGGCACCTTGGGCAGGCCCGGCATGGTCATGATGTCGCCGCAGACCATGACGATGAATTCCGCACCCGCCGCAAGCCGCACTTCGCGGATGGTGACCACGTGCCCCGAGGGCGCGCCGCGCAATTGTGGATCGGTGGAGAACGAATACTGGGTCTTGGCCACGCACACCGGATAGTGGCCGTAGCCTTCTTCTTGCAGGCGCTTGATCTGGCCGCGTACCTTGGAGTCGGCCGTGATGTCGGACGCGCCGTAGATCTTGCTGGCGATGGTTTTCATCTTGTCCCAGAGCGGCATATCGTCTTCGTAGACGAACTTGAAGTTGCTCTTTTGTTCGCAAAGATCGACCACCACCTTGGCCACGTCCACGGCGCCCTTGCCGCCGTCGGCCCAGTGCTTGGCGATGACCACCTTGCAGCCGAGCTTGCCCAGACGCTCCATCAGCACTTTCACCTCGGCTTCGGTGTCGTGGGTGCGGTGATTGACCGCAACCACGCAAGGCAAGCCGTAGTGGTTCATCACGTTATTGACGTGGCGTTCCAGGTTGACGATGCCCTTTTCCAGCGCGGCCACGTTCTCGTTGGAGACTTCCTTCACGTCCATGCCGCCGTGGTATTTCAACGCGCGGATGGTGGCAACGATCACCACCGCGTCGGGGCGGAGGCCCGATTTGCGGCACTTGATGTCGATGAATTTTTCAGCACCCAGGTCGGCGCCGAAACCGGCTTCGGTCACCACATAGTCGCCCAGCTTCAGGGCGGTTTGCGTGGCGATCACGGTATTGCAACCGTGGGCGATATTGGCGAAGGGGCCGCCGTGGATGAAGGCGGGGTTATTTTCCAGGGTCTGCACCAGGTTCGGTAGCAGCGCATCTTTCAATAGCGCCGTCATGGCGCCCTGCGCGTTCAGGTCCTTGGCGAGAATGGGCTTCTGGTCCTTGGTATAGCCGACCACGATTTTGCTGATGCGCTCCTTCAGGTCCTTGATCGAGGTGGCGAGGCAGAAGATGGCCATGATCTCGGAGGCCACCACGATATCGAAACCGTCCTGGCGCGGGTAGCCGTTGGCCGGGCCGCCGAGGGCGATGGTGATGTCGCGAAGGCTGCGGTCGTTCATGTCCATCACCCGCTTCCAGGTGATGCGGCGTACGTCCAAACCGAGCTGGTTGCCGTGGTTGATGTGGTTATCGATCAGCGCGGCCAGCAGGTTATTGGCGAGTGCTATGGCGTTGAAGTCGCCGGTGAAGTGCAGGTTGATGTCTTCCATGGGCACCACCTGCGCATAGCCGCCACCAGCCGCCCCGCCCTTCATGCCGAACACCGGGCCCAGCGAGGGTTCACGCAGGCAGATGATGGCCTTCTTGCCGATGGCGCACAGCGCATCGCCCAGGCCCACCGTGGTGGTGGTCTTGCCCTCACCCGCCGGGGTGGGGGAGATGGCGGTGACCAGGATCAGCTTGCCGTTCTTCTTGCCCTTTAGCGAATCGACGAAGTTCAGGTTGACCTTGGCCTTGTAGCGGCCGTAGGGCTCCAGCGATTCTTCCGGGATGCCGATCTTGGCGGCCACGTCCTGGATCTTGTGCATTTTTGCCGCTTGGGCAATTTCGATGTCGCTTTGCATGGTTCTTTCTCCTGGAATTCGGCGATAAAAGTCTGGCGTGCAGTATGAAACCGGGTGTCTCAAACCCACCTTGATAAGCGTCAAGTAGAATCAGGGTTTGACTTGTGTCAACTCGATCATGCCGGACACTTTCCAGGAAGAAATTCGCTCCCACCCCGCCGTACAGCGCGTCGCCCATGCCCTGTCCGCTGCCGGTGTGGAAACAGAGATCATCGTCATGCCGGAGGCTACGCATACGGCGCAGGCGGCGGCGGATGCCCTGGGCTGCAAGGTCGCGGAAATCGCCAAATCCATCGTATTTCGCGCCGATGACAGGGCGGTGCTGGTTATCACCAGCGGCGCCAACCGCGTCGATGAAAAAAAGGTGGCCGCGCATACCGGATTGAAAATCGGCAAGGCTGACGCTGACTTCGTAAAAAGCCGCACCGGCTTCGTGATCGGCGGTGTATCACCGCTGGCGCATGAAATGCCGCCGGTGGCGCTGATCGATGCCGACTTGTTCGCCTTCGATTTCGTTTACCCGGCGGCGGGGCACCCCAATACCATGTTCCGCATCGCCCCCGCAGCGCTGGCGCGCATCGCCGGCGCCGTGACGGCGGACGTGGCACAAAGAAAATAGAGAATCGGAGGCTCCATGCACCCGCACGAACAGCTTATCCGCGACTTCTACGCCGCCTTCGCCAAACGCGACGGCAAAGCCATGGCTGCCTGCTACCACCCCGACATCGCCTTCTCCGACCCGGTGTTCCTCATGCTCAAGGGCGGCGAGGCCGGCGCCATGTGGGAAATGCTGACCGCGCGCGGTAAGGATCTGGAAATCACCCTGACCTCCGCCAGCGCCGATGCCGAGGGCGGCAAGGCGCACTGGGAGGCGGTGTACACCTTCTCGCAAACCGGCCGCAAGGTGCACAACCGCATCGACGCAATGTTCGCCTTCCGCGATGGAAAAATCGTGCGCCATTTCGACCGCTTTTCGTTCTGGAGTTGGGCCCGGCAGGCGCTGGGGCCCATGGGCCTGTTGCTGGGCTGGTTCCCGCCGGTGAAGGCGATGGTGCGCAAGAAGGCTCAAAAATCGCTGGACCAATGGATGGAAAAGATGGAAAAGGCGGGCCAGCATTGAGTCTGGCCGACGACCAAAACGGCGTCTGGCCCTCGACAATCCTAGGCCCTGCTGAGGCCAGCCTTTTTGCGTTGTTGCTGTCCCAGAACGCACTCTCCCATGTGGATGCCGTGAATTGGGCTTACGCGCAGTACACCGAGGCCGCCTGCCCGGAACCCTGGATAGACGCAATTGCCCAAACCGCCACCACGGCCGAGGTGATCAATATATTGAAGGACTACCTCGGTCCGCTGCCTGCGCCAGATCAGCAAGACTTGGTCGGCGAAACACTCTACCAATGGCAGCGCGAAAACATCTCGACCCGGGAATGCGTGGACGTGTTGCGGCAGCAACTCTGCGAGAACACTGAGGCACACCCCCTCGCCAAACGCATACGCGCCGCTGATCACTTTTTCGATTTTCATCCCGATGCAGCGCGCATGGCCTATATGGAAATCCACACCATCGCCGAGGAACTCCTGCCACCCTATTTATCGCGCCGGGCGCGATTCATCGCCTGATTCGCCATGCCCATCGTCGTTCACTTCGCCGATGAAAAGAATTCGGCCGCCATCCGGCGCTCGGGTATACGTCCGTACCGGGACCCCAAGGTTGTCTATTTCATGCCGGTCGTGCACAGCTACTTTATTTCGCACCAATGGCTGCGCGAGCTTCGCAGAAAAGGCATAAAAGAGCTGGTCGGCGTCTATTTCCGCCTGCCGGCCGACGAACGTGTATGGGCGGGCAAGTACAACGAACCCCATAGGCAATGCACGCTCGGCGAAGCCATGAAGACGATTCATCAAATGGCCGATCCCCTGGGCTTTGAAATCTTTGTCGAACGGAAAATCGAGGCAAACGAAATCGAGCGCATACGCCGCTTGCCGCAAAAAGTCGGCTGGCGTTATATGCCGCATGCTCATGGCCGGAAGCCCTGCGGCTGCCCGATGTGCGCCAAGGGTGAAATTAACAAGCGAAAGATTCGCGACCGCCTAGACCCCTACGTGCCGATCCCTTCGCTGCCGCAGGTAAAGAAACAGCTGGCCGAGGCCGCGGATTCCGACGCAATCCTCGATGTTATTTGGGCGCTACGACAAAAGAAGCGCCGCATGGAGCCGGATTTTCTGCGCCCCTTGCTGACCCATGAAGACCCGGAGGTGCTGGAAGAAGTGGCCCTGACGTTGCCGTTTTTCCGCCACCCCAGTGTGCGGCCCATGCTGGAAACCCTGACCGATTCAGCGTGCGATGACGTGGCCCTGGCCGCCCGCGAATCGCTTCATCTTTTGTCGCGTTGAGCATCGACCCCGACATGCTCTTGATTCAGGCGGCCTCGGCGTAGGCCTCGACCGTCACACCCTGGCTGGCGAGCAGGCTCTCGATATCCATCAGGATGAGCATGCGCTCCTGCACCGTGGCCAGCCCGAGTATGGCGCCCGCGCCGACTTGTGTGCTGAATTCCGGCGCCGGACGGATATCCGCCGCTGTCAGGGCCACCACATCGGACACCGCATCGACCACCACGCCGAAGTGCCGGCCATTCAGCTTGAGGATGATGACCACTGTCAGCGCGTCGTAAGTGACTTCAGCCAAACCCGCCAGACCCAGCTGGATGCGCAGATCGATGATGGGTACGATCTGGCCGCGCAGATCAATGACGCCGCAGTAGTAGTCTGCCGAATTGGGAATGCGCGTGGGTTTCTCATACGCGCGGATTTCTCGCACCGAGCGGATGTCGATGCCGTATTCCTCGTCGCCCAGCCGGAACGAAAGATACTCGTCCGCGCCCTCGATAATTCCGGTGTCCAGTCTTTCCATGATGCCCATCGTCCTAGCCCTCGTTCGTTATTGCGCGATTAAAACTCTCTCCACTCGCCGCCTTCGGCGACGGCCACCGCGTGCTGTCGATCGCGCAGACGACCGATGGCGCCGCTGACCAAACGCTTGCCAGACCGCCGCGCTGCCAGCGTGCGCGGTGTTGCGAACTTCAGGGGTTCAACTGCCGGTGCTTCCGCTTGCATCTGCGCCGGCTTCACGCGTTCGATCTTGAATACCGAAACAGCCTCGACCAGGCGCATGGCCTGCTCTTTGAGACTCTCGGAGGCGGCTGCCGATTCTTCCACCAGCGAGGCATTCTGTTGCGTGACACGCTCCAGTTCCAGGACAGCGGTATTCACCTGGCCGATACCCTGGCTTTGCTCCTTGGTGGAATGCGCGATATCACCGATGATTTCCGAGACCTGTTTCACGCTTTTCACCACGTCCTGCATGGTGCGGCCGGCTTCGCCCACCAGCCGGGAGCCGTTTTCCACGGTCGCCACCGAGTCAGTGATGAGGCTCTTGATTTCCTTGGCTGCCGCGGCAGAGCGCTGCGCCAGGTTGCGCACTTCGGTCGCGACCACGGCGAAGCCGCGGCCCTGCTCGCCGGCGCGCGCCGCTTCCACGGCAGCGTTCAAGGCCAGGATATTGGTCTGAAAGGCGATGCTGTCGATCACACCGATGATTTCCGAAATGCGGCGGCTGGCAGCCTGTATGCCTTCCATAGTCTCC
>JACXTT010002389.1_pt1 | contig 29912 bp, 28 predicted proteins | sample 9270951 | NCBI WGS metagenome assembly JACXTT01 (sample SAMN15532306, study PRJNA645909) | rock metagenome | isolation source: weathered quartz diorite | place: Puerto Rico | collected 2017-06-21 | reverse complement strand
GGCCAGGGCAATGACGACGCCCTGATGGAGCAGATGCACGACTTGCAGGTCAAGCTGGACGCCTGCGATGGCTGGAGCCTGCAAAACAAGGTCGAAACGACGCTCGACCGCCTCAACCTGGGCAAGGAGGCGTTAATGGGCACGCTGTCGGGCGGGATGCAAAAGCGCGTGGCCTTGGCGGTCGCCCTGGTGTCGGCACCCGATGTGCTACTGCTGGACGAACCGACCAACCACCTGGACTTCCGCTCGATCCAGTGGCTGGAAGGCTTGCTGCGCGACTTCAAGGGATCCATCCTGTTCATTACCCACGACCGCAGCTTCCTCGACAACGTGGCCACCCGCATCATCGAACTGGACCGCGGCAAGCTGCTGTCCTTTCCCGGCAACTTCAGTACCTACCAGACCCGCAAGGCGGAACTGCTGGAAATTGAGGAAATTGAAAACGCCAAATTCGACAAAGTGCTGGCGCAAGAAGAAATCTGGATCCGCAAGGGCGTCAAGGCCCGCCGCGTGCGCGACGAAGGCCGCGTGCGCCGGCTCGAAGCCTTGCGCCTGCAACGGGCGGCCCGCCGCGAACAGCAGGGCCAGGTGAAGCTGGAAGTCGGCGGCGGCGAGCGCTCAGGCAAAATTGTTGCCGACCTCGAGAATATTTCCAAGTCCTATGGTGACAAGGTCATCGTCAAGAACTTCACCGGCACGGTGCTGCGTGGCGACAAGGTGGGCCTGATTGGTGCCAATGGCGCTGGCAAGACCACCCTGCTCAAAATCATCCTGGGCGAAGAAACGGCCGACAGCGGCACCGTCAAACTGGGCACCAAACTGGAAGTGGCCTACTTTGACCAGATGCGCTCGCAACTGAATCCGGAAGCGACCCTGGCCGACACCATCGCACCGGGCAGCGACTATGTGGAGGTCAATGGCCAGCGCAAGCATGTGATGAGCTACCTGGGCGACTTCCTGTTCGCACCGGAGCGGGCCCGTTCGCCCGTCAAGTCCCTGTCCGGTGGCGAGCGTAACCGCCTGCTGCTGGCCCGCCTGTTTGCCAAGCCAGCCAATTGCCTGGTATTGGACGAACCGACCAATGACCTCGACATCGACACCCTGGAATTGCTGGAAGAGTTGCTGGAAGACTATCCTGGCACCGTCTTCCTCGTCAGCCACGACCGCATGTTCCTCGACAATGTGGTGACGGAAGTGATCGTCGCCGAAGGCGAGGGCGCATGGCGCGAATTTGTCGGCGGCTATACGGATTGGGAACGTACTGTCGCGGCCATGTCGGCGGCAGCAAAATCCGCGCCGGCCAAGCAGGCCACGGCCGCGCCAGCCAGTGCTGCCGCGCCTGCTGCCGCAGCCGCGCCCCAGCCTGCCGCCAAGCAAAGAAAGCTGAGCAATAAAGAGCAGCGCGAGCTGGAAGAATTGCCGAAACTGATCGCCAGCCTGGAAGACGAGCAAACGGCCATTACCCAGCAATTGAATGCGCCGGATTTTTACAAAACCAATCCGGCCGATGCCCGCCGTATCCAGGCACGCTATGCCGAAATTGAAGAACAGTTAATGGTGGCGCTAGAGCGTTGGGAAAACATCGAATCGCGCTGATTTGATGTTCGACAGCATGCTGCACCGTGCAATGGGAAAGAATCGATGAATCTCGACTTCCGTTGCAGGTGCAAGCATGAAACTACTCGTCACGGGCGGGCTAGGCTATATCGGCTCCCATACTGTTGTTGCCCTACAAGCCGAAGGGCATGAAGTCGTCGTTATTGATAACCTGAGCAATAGCACGCCGGAAGTGGCCTCGCGCATCAGCGCCGTCAGCGGCAAGCCCTTTACCTGTGTGTTGGCCGACCTGGGCGACCGGCTCAAGCTGGACGCCCTATTCATGCGGCACGACTTTGAGGCCGTCATCCACTTTGCCGGCCTCAAGGCAGTGGGCGAATCGGTCGCCCAGCCCCTGCGCTATTACCAGCAAAACCTGTGCAGCACCCTCGTATTGCTCGACGCCATGCGCACCCACCGCGTCCGCCACTTGGTGTTCAGTTCTTCCGCCACCGTCTATGGTGAGCCGTCCAGCGTGCCCATCCGTGAAGATGCACCCTTGCGGGCCACCAACCCCTATGGCCGCAGCAAGTTGATGATTGAAGACATCTTGCGCGACCTCGCCCTGTCCGACGCCAGTTGGCGTATCGCCTTGCTGCGCTATTTCAATCCCGTCGGCGCGCACGAAAGCGGCCTGATTGGCGAAGCACCCAATGGCATCCCCAATAACCTGATGCCTTATATCGCCCAAGTGGCGGCGGGGCGGCGCGACAAACTCGCCGTGTTTGGCGCCGACTATCCCACCCACGACGGGACCGGCCTGCGCGACTACATCCATGTCATGGACCTGGCCCATGGTCATGTGCGCGCATTGGGGGCGCTGGACCAGCGCAAGCCCGGACGCGGTGCGCCGGCCGAGCCAGCCGGTGTGCTCACCTACAACCTGGGCCGCGGCACGGGCTGTAGCGTGCTGGACATGGTGCACGCCTTCGAACTGGCCAGCGGGCGCCCCATCCCTTACGAAGTGGTGCCACGCCGCCCTGGCGATATCGCGGCCTGCTATGCCAACCCTGAGCGCGCCCAGCAAGAACTGGGCTGGCGGGCTGAGCGCGGTATCGGCCAGATGTGCCAGGACGCCTGGCGCTGGCAGTGCCAACTGGAGGGCCTGCAATGAAAGCGATGATCCTCGCTGCCGGGCAGGGCACGCGCCTGCGCCCCCTGTCCTACGACCTGCCCAAGCCCATGATCCCCGTGCTGGGAAAACCCGTCATGGCCTACCTTGTGGAGCACCTGGCCCGCCACGGCGTGACCGACATCATGGTCAATGTCAGCCACCTGCATGAGAAGATTGAAGAATATTTTGGCGATGGCCAGCGCTTTGGTGTCCAGATCGGCTATTCGTTTGAAGGCTATACCGATGCCAACGGCGAGACGGTGCCGGTCCCGCTCGGTTCTGCCGGTGGCATGAAAAAAATCCAGCAAACCGGCGGTTTTTTCGACGAAACGACCCTGGTGCTGTGCGGCGACGCCATCATTGACCTGGACCTGGGCGCCGCCCTGGAAGAGCACCGCAGCAAGGGGGCCATCGCTTCCGTGATTGCCAAGGAAGTGCCCTGGAGCAAGGTATCGAGCTATGGCATCGTCGTGGCGGATGAGCAGGGCAGGGTGGCCAGCTTCCAGGAAAAGCCCTCGCCGATCCGGGCCAAGTCGAACCTGGCCAGTACAGGCATCTACTTGATGGAGCCGGAAGTGCTGGACCTGATTCCGCCCGGAACCAAGTTCGATATCGGTTCGGATCTGTTTCCCTTGCTAGTTAAACAATGTTTTCCGTTTTTTGCACAGCGACGAGGGTATAATTGGATTGATATCGGAAGTGTTTCTGACTATTGGCAAGTGTTGCAGGGCGTGTTGGCGGGCGATGTGGCCCAAATGGACATGCCGGGCACCCAAATTGCCGAAGGCCTGTGGGTTGGCCTCAATACCAGCATCGACTGGCAAGGAAGCACCATCGAGGGACCGGTGTTCATTGGCTCCGGCACCCGGATCGAGGCCGGTGTCACTATTATCGGACCGAGCTGGATCGGCCATGGCAGCCACCTATGTCGCGGTGCCAGGCTAGAGCGCTGTGTCTTGTTTGAGTACACGCGTATCCTGCCCGGGGTAAGCCTGCACGAAATGATCGTGTTCAAGGAATACTGCGTGGACCGCTCCGGTGACATGAAGCATACGTCAGCCAACGCGCGCGAGGAATGGGGCAATGCCCGTGACCGGCGCGCGCTTCGCCGCGCAGAAATTTTAAGAAAGTGAATACATGAAAATTTATCCAGTCATCCTCTCCGGCGGCGCCGGCACGCGACTCTGGCCACTGTCCCGCGCAGTGATGCCCAAGCAGTTGCTGCCCCTCGTTTCCGACAAGACGATGCTGCAAGAAACCGTGCTGCGCGTGTCGAACTGGCCCGAGCTGCAAGCCCCCTTGGTGGTGTGTGGCAACGAGCACCGCTTCCTCGTCGCTGAACAATTGCGCGAGATCGACGTCACACCGATCGGTATCCTGCTCGAGCCCTTCGGTCGCAATACGGCGCCCGCCGTGGCCGCTGCCGCCCTCTACCTGAAGTCCATTGACCCGCAGGCCGTCATGCTGGTGCTGCCGGCCGACCATGTGATCACCAATGTGGGTGCCTTCAGCGAAGCCGTTGCCCTGGCTGCCGACATGGTCAAGGAAGGTGGCCTGGCCACCTTCGGTATCGTCCCCCAGTCGCCGGAAACGGGCTATGGCTATATCAAGCGCGGCCAGAGCGTGCATGGCAGCAGCCACTGCTTCAGCGTCGACCGCTTTGTGGAAAAACCCAACCTGGAGACGGCCGAAGCCTTCGTCGACGACGGTGGTTACTACTGGAACAGTGGCATGTTCTTGTTCCGCGCCGAGCGCTACCTGAGCGAACTGGCCCAGTTCCAGCCGGCCATTGCCAAGGCTTGCGCAGAGGCCGTCGACAAGTCCTTCCGCGACCTCGATTTCTGCCGCCTCGATGAAGCGTCCTTCGCCGAGTGCCCGTCCGATTCGATCGACTATGCCGTGATGGAAAAAACCAGCCACGCCGTGGTCGTGCCGGCCGATATTGGCTGGAGTGATGTCGGTTCCTGGTCGGCCCTGTGGGAAGTACAGCAGGCCGATACGCAGCAGCGCGACGACTATGGCAATGTGCAACGGGGCGACGTCTACCTCGACGGCGTGTCCAACTCCCTGGTGCGGGCCGAAAGCCGCATCGTCGCTGTCATCGGCGTGCAAGACCTGGTGGTGGTGGAAACCGAAGACGCGGTGCTGGTGGCGCACAAGCAGCAGGTGCAGCGCGTCAAGCAGGTGGTCGACCATTTGCGTTTGCAGGAGCGTACCGAGCACCTGCACCACACCAAGGTCTACCGTCCCTGGGGCTATTACGAAGGCATCGATTCGGGCGACCGTTTCCAGGTCAAGCGCATCACCGTTAAACCGGGCGAAAAGCTGTCCCTGCAAATGCACCACCACCGTGCTGAGCACTGGGTGGTGGTCAGCGGCACGGCCCGCGTCACCTGCGGCGACAAGGTCAGCCTGCTGGCCGAAAACGAGTCGACCTATATCCCCATCGGCATGACCCACCGCCTGGAAAACCCGGGCATGGTGCCCCTGCACATTATCGAAGTCCAGTCCGGCAGCTACCTGGGCGAAGACGATATCGTCCGCTTCGAAGACATCTACCAGCGCGCTTAAGTTACATCCTGTTACTCAATGAACTGCTTGGGCAAAACACTGGCAGTTCACTTGTCCCAAAATAAACAGTGTGGCAGGCGCGCAATTGCTTGATAATTCGCAATAGTAAGTATTGGCGTGCCGCAGGGCGGCATGGTAGCCTTTGCACGCCAAAATCGCCGAATTCTCAAGGAGTAGTGTGGATGGATCAGCAACACAAGTTACGCCGCTTTGCCCACCGTGGGTTCACCCTGCTGGAATTGCTGGTCGTTATCGTCATTATTGGCCTGCTGGCCGCCTATGTCGGGCCCAAATACTTTTCGCAACTGGGCAAGTCCGAAGTGACCATTGCCAAGGCCCAGATCGAAGCCTTTGAAAAATCCCTCGACACCTTCCGTCTTGACGTGGGCCGTTATCCGAGCGCGGAAGAAGGCCTGAATGCCTTGCTGGTCGCCCCGGCCAATAATGCGGGCAAATGGAATGGGCCTTACCTGAAAAAAGCCATCCCGCTGGACCCTTGGGGCCACCCTTATATTTACCGTTCGCCTGGCACCAAGGGCGAATTCGACATTGTCTCGCTGGGCCGTGACGGCCAGCCTGGAGGCAGTGGCGAAGATGCCGATATCACCAACTAGCCATCCTGCCGCTATTGGAGTCGACCCATGCAGTTTGATGTGCGCGCACTGTCCCTCGACTCGGTCGTGACCCAGTTCTCGGTCGATGCCCTCGACGAGCAGGACGCGCGCCGCCAGGTTGAAGCGCGCGGCCTGTATGTGGCAGCCATCGCAGCGCGCCGCGGCGCCCTTGACCTGTCGTTCAAACGCCGCGCCAGCGCGGGCATGCCACTAGTGCTGTTTAGCCAGGAACTGCTGGCCCTGCTGTCGGCCGGCCTGGGTGTGGTCGAAGCGCTCGAAGCCCTGCTGGAAAAGGAAGGCAATGCCGTGATGGCCGGCGTACTTGGTCGCCTGCTGGCCGGCCTGCGCGAAGGCAAGCGCTTCTCCAGCGTGCTGGCCGAGCAGCCGGAGCGTTTTCCCCCGCTCTATGTCGGCATCGTCAAGGCAGCCGAAGGCACCAGTGACTTGCCCCGTTCGCTGGCGCGCTATATCGACTACCAGCAGCGCGTCGATGCCGTGCGCGGCAAACTGGCCAGCGCGGCCATTTACCCCACCATCCTGCTGTTGGTGGGCGGCGGCGTCAGCACCTTCCTGATGACCTATGTGGTGCCGCGCTTCGCCGAGGTTTACCAGGGCGCCGGCCGAACCCTGCCGTTCATGTCGCAACTGCTGCTGGCCTGGGGCCAGTTCGCTGCCAACCACACGGCCCTGCTGTTGGCGATCCTTGCAATGGCGGCCCTGTTTGCCGTGCTGGCCCTGCAGCGCCTGCGTGGTGGCGGTGTCGTGCGCCTGATGTCGCGCCTGCCCGGCATTGGCGAGCGCGTGCGCATTTATGAATTGTCCCGCCTTTACCTCACGCTGGGCATGCTCAGCGAAGGCGGCATCCCCATCGTCCAGGCCATCGATACGGTGCAGGCCATGGTGTCGCCCGGCGTGCGCCACAACCTGCAGCAAGCCCGCGCGATGATTGAATCGGGCCTGCCGCTGTCGCAAGCCTTTGATGCCCACAACCTGACGACGCCCATTTCCCTGCGCATGTTGCGGGTGGGGGAGCGCAGCGGCGACCTCGGTCCCATGCTGAGCCAGTCGGCCGCCTTCTATGATGGCGAAATCAGCCGCTGGATCGACCGCTTTACCCGCACCTTTGAACCGCTGCTGATGGCGGCCATCGGCCTCGTGGTCGGCGCCATTGTCGTACTGTTGTATATGCCCATCTTCGACCTGGCGGGAGACATGTCATGAACCCGCCCAACCCGCAAGCACGCATGGACATCACGCTCGATAGCGCGTTGCTGGGCCGTGCCCGCGCAGCCAGTGCCGCTTCCCAGCGCGCGGTGGTCGAAGAAATCGAAGCCTTGAGCGGCATGGACCCGCGCGCCATTGTGCAGTCGCTCGGCGCCAGCTTTGGGCTCGACGTGTTTGAAACGGCCGACATGCTCGATGCCAGTCCGGCCTTTGACCTGCTGCCGCTGTCGCAGGCGATGGCGCGCCATTGCGTGCTGCTGCGCGACGGGGCCGGCCAAGTGCTTGGCGTGATCGCCGATCCCTTCAATCTCGACTTGCAAACCTGGCTCAGCGCCCAGGCCCGTGCCAGCGCCCAGCATCCCTTGCCGACGCGGCTGGCCCTGGCGGCCGATATCCAGGCCTACCTGTCCAAGCAGGAGGAGTCGGCGCGCGCCGTCGACAGCCTGGGCCAGGGGCTTGATGCCGGCAAGCGTGACGGCAAGACGGCCGCCGTGCTGTCGTTTGCCTCGGTCAGCGAAGCGGCCAGCCCTGCCGTCAAGCTGGTCAACTCCACGCTGTACGACGCCCTCAAGGCGGGCGCTTCTGACATCCACCTGGAGAGCACCGCCACCGGCCTGGCCGTCAAGTACCGTATCGACGGGGTGCTCGACCATGCCACCTCGGTCAGCGGCATTGAAGTGGCCGAGCAGGTGATCTCCCGCCTCAAGGTGCTTGCCGAACTCGATATCGCCGAACGCCGCGTGCCGCAGGACGGCAGCTTCCGGGTTGAATCGGGCGGGCGCGAAATCGATTTGCGCGTGTCGATCATGCCCAGTATCCATGGCGAAGATGCGGTGATACGTATCCTCGACAAGCGCGCCATGATTGAATCGTACGGCGCGCTCACGCTCGAAGCCCTCGGCTTTGATGCCGAGTCGCTCGGCACCCTGCGGGCGCTGGCCCAGGAAGCCTATGGCATGCTGCTGGTAACGGGGCCGACAGGTTCCGGCAAAACGACGACCTTGTACGCCGCGCTCACCGAGATCCACAGTGGCCGCGAAAAAATCATCACCATTGAAGACCCCGTCGAGTACCAGCTGCCCGGCATCCTGCAGATTCCGGTCAATGAAAAGAAGGGCCTGACCTTTGCCAAAGGCTTGCGCTCGATCTTGCGCCATGACCCCGACAAGATCATGGTCGGCGAAATCCGCGACCGCGAAACGGCGGAAATCGCCGTGCAGTCCGCGCTGACGGGCCACCTGGTGCTGACGACCGTGCATGCCAATAATGTGTTCGATGTGTTCGGCCGCTTTACCCATATGGGCATCGACCCGTATGCCTTTGTGTCGGCCTTGAACGGCATCTGGGCGCAGCGCCTGGTGCGCACCAACTGCCAGCATTGCGCCGCGCCGTATACGCCAACGCAAGCCGAACTGGCCGCCGCTAACCTGACGCAGGAAGAGGTGGCGGGCTACCAGTTCATGCAAGGCAAAGGTTGCGGCGACTGCCGTGGTACTGGCTACAAAGGCCGCCGTGCCATTGCCGAGATCCTGACCTTGAACGACGAGATCCGCGAGCTGATTGTGGAAAAGCGTCCGATCCGCCAGATCAAAGCCGCTGCCCATGCAAACGGCACCCGCAGCTTGCGCAGCGCCGCCCTGGAGCTGGTCAAACGCGGTACAACGACGCTAGCAGAAATCAAACGGGTGACCCTGCATGCTTAAGCGCTTTGGACATTCCCTTTCCATTGGCGTCGCGCGTGACGCGCTGACGGCGGTACGCCTGTCACGCTGGCGGGGCCCGGCAGCGACGGTGCTGGCCGAACGCGCGCTGCAGGCCGGCGAAATGGACGATCCCACCAAACTGGCAGCCGCCTTGCGCGCCCTGGTGGCCGGACAAGACTGTGATGGCCTGCCCTTGAACGTGGTGCTGGCAGACGACCTGGTACGCCTGTGGCAGGTTACGCCGCCCCAAGGCGCCAGCCGCATGGCCGATATCGATGCCGCCTGCGCTCTGCGTTTCCAAACCTTGTTCGGCGAATCCATGGCAGGCTGGCGCGTGGCCACGGCGGCCGATTGGCGCGCGCCGTTTTTTGCAGCAGCCATGCCCCATGCCCTGTTTGAATCCTTATCGGCCTTTGCCCGCGAAAGCGGCATGCCGGTCGTGTCGATGTCGCCGCAGTTTGTGGTCGCTTTCCAGCGCTGGCGCAAAGACCTGCTGCCGGATGCCTGGTTTGCCCTGGTCCACGGCGGCTTGCTGACCCTGGGCGTGCACGATGGCGAGCAATTGCAGGCAGTACGCAGCATGCCCATGCCGCTGGACGCGGGAACGGCCTGGCTGCGCAACCAGCTGGACCGGGAAGCACTGCGGCTGGATCTGCCGCGCCCGCAGGCATTGCAATGCTGCGGCCAGGTGCCACATGGCTGGGTCGATGGCGACGACCTTGCCATCATCCGCCTTGAGCCGGCGCGCCGCGGCATGCCGGCACAAAGCAATGGCGCAGCACTGGCCATGGCGGGGGGCCGCGCATGAAGCCATTGCCGCTCGATTTCGCACCGAACAGCCTGCAGCGCACCTTGCATAGCACGCCGCTGGGGTGGTGGTTCTTGCTGGTCGCTGGCCTGCTGCTTTGCTTGTCGGCTGGCGTCGCCATTACGCGATTGTCGGACCAGCAGAAGCAGTTCCAACACCAGCAGCGCCTGCAGGAAGAAAAGCGCACGGCGGCGCCGGCGGTCAATGGCCAGGCAGCCATCCCGGCGGCCCAGGCCACTGCAGTGAATAGCGCCATCATGCAGCTCAACCTGCCATGGCGCGACCTGCACGAGGCGATTGAACAGGGAACGCCGGCCGATGTCGCTTTATTGTCGCTCGATCCCGATCCGGCCACCCGCAGCTTGCGCATCGTCGCCGAAACGCGCAGCAGCGAGGCCATGCTGGCCTATGTCGAAAAGCTCAAGCAGCAGCCACTCTTTGTCAGTGCGGTGCTGGTCAAGCATGAAGTCAATGAGCAGGACCCCAACCGCGCGCTGCGCTTCCAGGTCGATGCACAATGGACCAACCGGAGGCAGCCATGAACAGCGCACTGCTGCGCGGGCAGATTGCATTGGTACGCCATGGCTTGGTTGCCGCACTGGCGCTGGCTTTGCTGGTCGTTGGCAGCGGAGCCTGGCTGTGGACGATCCAGCAAACCAAACAAGCAGCAGCACTACGCGCGGAAGCGGGCAAACCCCTTGCGCCGCCGGCGCCGGTGGCCTCCCTGGCCAGCGCACCTGGCCCGGAACAGAACCTGGCCAATTTCTACGCCACCTTGGGCGACAAGCGGGACGCCGAGCAACAGCTCAAAACCATCTTCGCGCTGGCGGAAAAAAGCGGACTCGCCCTGACAGCAGGGCAGTACCACGCTGGATTTGACCTGAATGGCCGCTTCCATACTTACCAGGTCAGCCTGCCGGTGAAGGGCAGCTATCGGGCACTGTGGCAGTTCTGCCTGCAGACCCTGGCGACGGTGCCCTTTGCGGCGCTCGATGAGATTAGTGTGCGCCGCGAATCGATCGGTGAGCCGATGCTGGAGGCGCGCGTGCGCTTTACCCTGTACCTCAAAGAGGGGGGCACAAGGCCATGAAGGCACGCCATTGGATCCTGGCCGCCGCACTGGTCGCCGCAGCGCTGATGGCGGTGTTTGGCGACAAGACGCCGGTCAATGCGGTGGCAGAACCTGTCGTCCGGGCCAAACCCGGCCAGCGCGGACTTGCCGGTGAAGGCCGGATGGCGCAACCGGCTGGTGCCACAGCGGCGGCCGCCCTGCCGGCAAGCCGCACGGCCCTCCAAACGGCCTACGTCCTGCCGCTGCGTGCCCGCTCGGAATTGATTGGTGAAGCAAACCTCAAGGGCGAGGCCGTCTTTGGCAGCCAGAATTGGGCGCCCCCGCCGCCACCCAAGCCAGCCAAGGCGCCACCGCCACCACCGCCAGTCGCCCCGCCGCTGCCATTTACCTATCTCGGCAAGTCCTTGCAGGAGGGGCACTGGGAAGTTTACCTTTCCCGTGGCAGCATGACGTATATTGTCCAGAATAAGACGGTACTCGAAGGCGCATACCGCGTCGACGCCATTACGCCGCCTGTTATGACGCTGACCTATTTGCCGCTGAACCAGGTCCAGCAGCTCAATATTGGAGTCTTCGACTGATGCTAAGTCACCCGAAACTGTCGTTCGCCGCGCGTTGCGTGCTCCCCTTGCTGGTGTTGGCCCTGGCCGGTTGCGCCGCCCAGATGGCCTATCGCGATGGCGAGCAACTGGTCGCCAAAAACCAGATCGAAGCCGGCCTGGCCAAACTGCGCGAGGCGGTGGACAAAGAACCCGGCAATGGCCAATACCGGATCGCCTACCTGCGTGCCCGCGAAAACGCCACGCGCGCCTTGCTGGACCAGGCCGACAATGCCCGCAATGCTGGCAACGCCGAACAGGCCCTGAAAAGCTGGCAACGCGCACAGGCCATTGACCCGAGCAATGAGCGGGCCAAGGCCGGTATCGCCCAATTGATCGCCGATGCCCGCCACGACAAAATCCTCGCCGCCGCCGAAGAGGCGCTGAACCGCAAGGACGCCGATGGCGCGCGCCGCAAAGTCGCCGAGGTGCTGGGCGAGCGGCCCGGCCATGACCGTGCACGCGAGCTGCTACGCACGATCAATGATCGCTTCCCACCGCCACCGCCGCCTGAAACTGCCATGGCAGCGATGTTCAAGAAGCCCATTTCGATCGAATTCCGTGACGCGCAACTGCGCCAGGTGTTTGATGTGGTCGCCCGCAGCTCTGGCCTGAATTTCGTCTTCGACAAGGACGTCAAGACCGATACCAAGGTGTCGATCTCGCTGAAGAATAGTACCGTCGAAGCGGCCATCTACTATCTGCTGATGTCCAACCAGCTGGAGCAGCAGGTGGTCGACGGCAATACGGTGATGATCTATCCGAACCTGCCGGCCAAACTGAAGGAGTACCAGGAGATGGTCGTCAAGACCTTCTTCCTGGCCAATGCGGACGCCAAGGTGGTCGCCAATACCCTCAAGACCATCCTCAAATCGCGCGACGTCGTGGTCGACGAAAAGCTCAACCTCGTTATCTTGCGTGATGGCGCAGAAGCGGTGCGCCTGGCCGAAAAGCTGGTGGCCTTGCAGGATGTGGCCGAGCCCGAGGTCATGCTGGAAGTCGAAGTGCTGGAAGTGAAGCGCAGCAGCGTGACCAACCTGGGCATCACCTGGCCGGAAGCAGTCGGTTTTGCGCCGGTTAGCAACCTGACCTTGTCGGACCTGCGCAAGCTCAATAGCGATACCATCGGCGTGGCCAATGTGGCCGCCACCGTCAATGCGCGCAAGACCGACAGCGATGCCAATACGCTGGCCAATCCGCGCATCCGGGTACGCAACAAGGAAAAGGCCAAGATCGTCATCGGTGAAAAGGTACCTACCATCACCACCACCTTCACCGGCGGCACCAACAGCTTTGCCTCCGAATCGTTTACCTATACCGATGTGGGCCTGACCCTCAACGTTGAGCCCACCATTTACCTCAATAGCGAAGTGGGCATCAAGGTGTCGCTCGAAGTGAGCAGCCTGCTGGGTAGCATGACCACCACCAATGGCTCGGTCGGATACCGTATTGGCACACGCCAGGCCAGCACGCTGCTGCAGCTAAAAGATGGCGAGAACCAGGTGCTGGCTGGCCTGATCAATAATGAAGAGCGCAAGGGCGGACTGAAGGTGCCCCTGGCAGGCGATTTACCGATCGTTGGCCGCCTGTTTGGCTCGCAGACCGACGACAACACCAATACGGAGATCGTGCTGTCGATTACGCCTCGCTTGATCCGCAATATCCAGCGTCCAGAAGCCAGCGTCTCCGAATTCTCCGCTGGCACCGAGGCTAGCTTCCGCCGCCGTCCTGACAATGCCCCACGCATGCCGGTGCTGCAGCAGGCGATTTCTGCGCCTGCACTGGCGGCGCCACCGCCTCCGGTTGCCGTGCCAGTCCCTGTGCAAATGCCGCCGCAAGGACCTGCGCCCCAACCGAGCGTCCAGCCCGGGCTGCCGCAGGGCATGCTGCCGCCATCGACGCCACCGGGCACCGACCCGGCCGCAGTGCCAACGCCACCCGCGGCGGTGAAGAAGTAGGCGCCATGCGTGGTTTCACACTGATCGAATTGCTGGTGACACTGGCCATCCTCGGCCTGCTGGCCAGCATGGCGATCCCGGTGACGCAAGTCGTGGTACAGCGCCGCCAGGAGCAGGAGTTGCGCCTGGCCTTGCGCGAGATCCGCCACGCCCTGGACGACTACAAAAAAGCGGCCGAGGAGGGCAGGGTAGCGCGGCCTACCGGCGCTTCGCCTTTCCCCAAGACCCTGGAGCAGCTGGTGGAAGGCGTGGCTGACCTGCGCAACCCAAAGCAGGCCAAGATCTATTTCCTGCGCCGGCTGCCGCGCGATCCCTTCAATGGCGACCCGGCGTTGGCCGATGCGCAAACTTGGGGCAAGCGTAGCTATGCAAGTGAACCGAGCGACCCGCAGGAAGGCGAAGATGTCTTTGATGTCTATTCCACCTCACCGCGCATCGGCCTGAATGGCGTGCCGTATAAGAAGTGGTGATCATGCAGAGTCCAGCCAAGCGTCGCGGATTTACCTTAATCGAGCTGCTCGTCGTGCTCGGCATCGTCGCGCTGATGCTGACCCTGGCCGTGCCCCGCTACTTCCCCTCGATCGATTCGGCCAAAGAGACCTTGCTGGCCGAAGACTTGCGCAATTTGCGTGACACACTCGACCACTACTACGGCGACACAGGCCGTTATCCCGATTCACTGGAGCAGCTGGTCGAGAAAAAATACTTGCGCTCCTTGCCGGTAGACCCGCTGACAAACAGTAGTGCCACTTGGGTGCTGGTACCGCCAGAAGACAGCAGCAAAGGCGGTGTCTACAACATCAAGAGCGGCGCGCCGGGCAACGATCGCAACGGCAAACCGTACGCTGAGTGGTAGTGATGAAGAAAGCACGCGCCAATGTCGGCGGCGAGCAAACTGGCGCTGCCCGGCTGCAAGACCGTTACAGGGTGATGAACACCCCACGTGGATTTACCTACGTCGGGCTGATTGTATTAGTCGCGATCATCGGCCTGGTGACTGCCACCACCATCAAACTTGGCGCGCTGATGCAGCGCCGCGCTGCCGAAGAAGCGCTGCTGGAAGTGGGCGCGGCGTTTGGTGATGCACTCAAGAGCTACGCCAATGCCAGCAAGCCGGGCCAGCGCCTGACGCCGGCAACGCTGGAAGAACTGCTGCTCGATCCACGCTTTCCGACACCACACCGCCACCTGCGCCAGATTTATGCCGACCCGATTACGGGCCAGGCTCAATGGGGGATATTGCGCGGCGTGGACAAAATCGGCATCGTGGCTGTCTACAGCCTGTCCGGTGACCAGCCCATCAAACAAGCGAATTTTGATCCTCGCTTCGTCGGCTTTGACAATCGCCAGCACCTGTCGGACTGGAAGTTTGTGGCCACTGGCATGGCGGCTATTCCCGCCCCGGCACCGGAAGGCCCGCCGCCCCAGCAGCCCAAGGAGCCGCCCGTGCAAGCGCAAGCTGCGCCAGTGCCTGCGCCGGACACACAAGAAGCGCCACCCGCACCAGAACCGCCTGCGCAGGCAAGCCCGCCAACGGACCCGCAGCCAGCCGAGCCGCCGGCAGAACCGCCCCAGGCCGACCCCAATCCAGCGACGCCGTCGCCGACCAAAAAATAATCAGTTGGCGATGCGTTTGAAGTCGCGCAGGCGGAAGCCCAGCGCTAGCAGCACAGCGAAGTAGGCAGCGGCACTGAGGCCGATAATGAGGAACAGCGCCAGCGCACGCTGCAGGGCGTGGGCCCGCATGGCAGCCCAGTCCAATTGCGCTTGGCCGAAGTAGGCCACAGCGCCCATCACCGCCAGTGCGGCAAAGAGCTTCAGGGTGAACAGCCCCCATCCCGCTTCTGGCACATAGATATCGCGGCGGCGCAGCGCTACATACAGCAAGGCCGCGTTGACACAGGCGCCCAGGCCAATCGACAGGGCCAGGCCGGCGACGCCGATGGCCGGCACCCAGAACAGGAAGACCAGGTTCAGGCACTGTGTGGCCAGCACGCCGAGCAGGGCGGTGCGCACGGGCGTGCGCGTATCTTGCTGGGCGAAGAATGCGGGCGACAGGGTTTTGATCAAAATAATGCCGATCAAGCCAACGCTGTAGGCGACCAGGGGACCGGTCGCCATGGCCAAGGCCTTGTCGTCGAATTCACCATAGTGGAACAGGGTGGCGATCATTGGCTTGGCCAGGATGGCCATGCCAAGCGAGGCAGGCAGGGCCAGCAGGAAAGTCAGGCGCAGTCCCCAGTTCAACAGGGACGAGACGTTGGCCTTGTCGCCTTCGGTACTGGCCTTTGACAAGCTTGGCAGCAGGACGGTGCCCAATGCCACGCCCAGCAGGGCAATGGGGAATTCCATTAGCCGGTCCGCGTAGGACAGGGCAGAGATTTTGCCCACTCCCAGGCTAGAGGCGATGGTGGTATTGATCAACAGGCTGACCTGGGTGGCCGATACGGCGAACAAGGCAGGGCCCATCTTACGCAACATCTGCCGCACGCCCGCATCGCGCAGGCCGATCGCGGGATTCCACGACAGTGAAGGCAGCATGCCAATCTTCACGAGGGCCGGGATCTGGATACCCACTTGCAGCAAGCCGCCGACAATGACGGCAAGCGACATGGCATAAATCGGCTGGTGCAGGAAAGGCACCACGCAGGTGGCGGCGACGATGAATGCGATGTTGAGCAGGACGGGCGAAAAAGCGGGAATCTTAAATTGCCGCCATGTATTGAGGACACCGCCAGCCAGGGCCACGAAGGACATCGCGCAGATATAGGGGAACATCAGGCGCGTCATGACGATCGCCGCGTCACGCGGGTCCGGGGCGTCGCGCAGGCTGGGAGCAAACCAGTAAATCAGCCAGGGCGCGGTCAGGATACCCGCCAAGGCCACCAATAAGGTGCTCCAGAGCAATACTGTGGCCACATGGTCGACTAGGCCCTTGGTCCGTTCTTCGCCGCACTGCGTCTTATATTGGGCCAGGATCGGGACAAATGCCTGGGAAAAGGCCCCTTCGGCAAACAGTCGGCGCAGCAGGTTGGGCAGGCGGAAGGCAACAATGAAGGCGTCGCTGTAGGCGGAAGCGCCAAAGGCGCGGGCGGTCAGGGTTTCGCGCAAGAGTCCGGTAATCCGGGACAGCATGGTCATGCTGGAAATAGCGGCAAGGGTACGGAGCAGGTTCATAGGCCGCGATTATATAGGGCAATATCTATCTTCCTACGCATTTTGACATTGGGATTGCCTTATGGGACAAAACTGGCTATAATCGAAGGCTGTACAGAATTCTGTTACGCAAACACTAATGTTTGGCAGGCACAGGTTTGACACTCTGGCATCATCACGACACGTGCCAGCCTGACAGACACTACTGTTTGCAAACGCAATTGACAACGATTTAGGAAATTTTCCATGGCAAATACCGCACAAGCGCGCAAACGCGCTCGTCAAGCAGTTAAGCAAAACGCGCACAACTCGGCACAGCGTTCGACCCTGCGTACGGCAATCAAAGCTGTTCGTAAGGCAATCCAAGCTGGTGACAAGGCTGCCGCAACCGCTGTCTTCCAGGCATCGGTGTCGACGATCGACTCGATCGCTGACAAGAAGATCGTGCACAAGAACAAGGCAGCTCGCCACAAGAGCCGCCTGGCTGCTGCCCTGAAAGCACTGGCTTAATCGCCTGTCGCTTGGCGATGGTCCCGGCCTTGAGCTGGGCCATCGAGTGGTAGCTGTGCAATAAAAAACCCGCTTCTGCCTGAATGCGCCCTAGGTCGCGTTCAGTGCCGAAGCGGGTTTTTGTCTTGCCGGTGCCACAATCAAGTCAGGCAGGGGCGGGCATGCGCGCCGGCCCTGCGGGAATGCTTACTTTGGCAGGCCGCCGATCGTGCTGCCTGGCTTGATGTTGTTTTGTTTGTACCAGCCCAGGTTCATTTCCAGCGCATACAGCGCCTGGCCCTTGGAGCAATGGCTGTCCAGGGTTTGCGGCTTCATGTCTTCAATATTCAGGATGCGGCCATTGGCGTCGATAAAGGCGACCGACAGGGGCAGCAAGGTATTTTTCATCCACATGCACTGGGTCGACGGGGCTTCGAACACAAAGACCATGCCTTCGTTATTGCCCATCTTTTCGCGGAACATCAGGCCTTGCTGGCGCGACGGGTCGGAGGCGGCCACTTCAGCCTTAATCAAATGCATACCAGCCGACAACTGGGTGGTGTCAAAACGGGCGCCTTGGGCCAAGGCATTGCCGGCCAGAACGGCGGTCAGGGCGGCTGCAATCAGGGTTTTCATATGAAAAACTCTACAAAGTCTGTCGAATCCAGCGATTATAAAACCATTAGGCGATAAAAAAGGCAGGACCAGCCTGCCTTTTCGACCAACTCGAAGTTGATTACTTCGAAGCAGCGGAAGCAGCCGATGCCGAAGCCGAAGCTTTCTTCGAAGCCGAAGCCGAAGCCGACATTGCCGAAGCCGAGTGCGAAGCCGAAGCCGAAGCCGAGTGCGAAGCCGAAGCTTTCTTCGAAGCCGAAGCCGAAGCAGACATTGCCGAAGCCGAAGCCGACATAGCCGAAGCCGAAGCCGAAGCGGAAGCCGAAGGAGCAGCGAAAGCCGAAGCAGCGAACAGGGAAGCAACCAGAGCAGCGATGATTTTGGACATTTTAATTTCCTTTTGGTTAAGAAATACCGATTCTCATGAATCTAGGCCAATAACGTGCCCCCGGTTTGTCGGTTGACATCTTTTTTGAAAAAAATCAAAAAAAGGCGAAAATATTTTGTAAATGACAGGAACATTACATAAAAACCAAGGATGTCCACCGTTTTCCTAGATCCGGCGACGGTCGACCACGCCCGGGACGGAGGCCGTGCGGCGACTTGGTGGGCGCAACTGGTCCGTCAGGCCCTTCAGGGCGCCCGCTTCAAGACCGACCAATTCCGGCGAACGTCGGTCCATTTCATGGACCAGGTCGCGCATTAGCCAGTCCATTTCATCGAGCATTCCCCGAAGTTCGACCAAGATCTGGGGGTCTTCGCGGGCGATTGACAGCATGCTCTCCATATTGTCCGGGTCAAAACCGGCTTGGACGACCAGTTTGCAGATGGCCGTCATGCGGTCAAACAGGAAACTTTGGGGCGGGGCGCCATTCTTACCATTGTCGTTGGTCAATGCTGCCCGCACGCTGAACCAAGCGCCCAGCAGGGCGGCCAGGTGGGCCAGCTGGGCGGCCGCCCCCGTTTCCTGGGGTGGGGCGACGGCGTCGTCGGGCGACAGATGGATCAAGTCGCGCAGGGCGTGGACGGTCACGGAATCGAAGCGGGCCTGGTTAAGGCGGAACAGCATGTCCAGGCGGTGCAATTCAAAGCGCTTAATGACCGCTTCGGCCACATCGGCCACGGCAACGATCTTGGCCGAGGGCGGGATCTTGGTGCCTGGCAGGTCGTGCGGGTAGCCGCTGCCGTCCAGTCTTTCATGGTGGTGCATGATGGCATTGGCAGCCGACGGGGAAAAGCCGGGGATTTCATGCACGACGACATAGCTGGTCAGGGGGTGGACGTGGACGAAGCGGCGCTCTTCCGGCGTGATGTCGTGGCCGTGGGCGAGGATGGCCGGGTTGGTGTGCATTTCGCCAACGTCGTGGAAAAGTGCTGCCATCACCAGTGAATTCTTGTCACTTTCGCCTAACTTCAGCCTTTGCGCGAGGCAGTGGACGATCATGGCAGTTCGCAGTGAGTGCAGGTAGATTTCATTGCGTTGCTCGCGCATGACGGTCAGGCGCATTTGCAGTTGGTCGGGTATTTTCAGGTTGCCCAGGCAGTGGCGGATGGCCAGTGCATCGCCGGCGCGCGCGGCCAGGCGGCGGTAGATCGGGTCGCTGTCGAGGATCTTGTTGGCTTCGACGGCGAGCGTGTTGGGGTCAACGGGTTTTTCCGCAATCAGGCTCTGGTCCAGGGGGAGGGCCAGCTTATGGGCGGTCAGGTGCTCAAACTGGTGGCTGGTGACATTGCTGCCCTTGGCCAGCAGTTTCATGCCATTGACGGCAAAAATGTCTTCGGCAACAACAACGCCTTCTTTGTCACCGAGTTCGGTGACGCTACGGATGTAGTGCGGGGATTCGCCGGGCAGGTCAGCAGGAATGGCTGCTTTGGGAGCAGACGGGATGGCTGCTTTGGGGGCGTCAATGGACATAGGGGATCCAATTCAGAACTGGCGTGGGGCACGCTGGTTGTAAATTGTTGCAATATGAATATTACGCCTCCTCTCGTCCTCAGGAAACTGCCCACCTCATTTTTTTTTGACAGTGAGTTCTGCTTGCGACACTTCCATCCATTCCCCGGGCATCAAGGGGTGGGTGGCGAGCGAAAACGGCCCCACCTGGCTGCGCACCAGGCGCAGGGTGGGCAGGCCAACGGCGGCCGTCATGCGCCTGACCTGGCGGTTTTTGCCTTCCTGTAGGGTCAGGGCAATCCAGCTGGTCGGTTTGTCCGCCCGCACGCGGATGGGGGGCGTGCGCGGCCATAGCCATTCTGGATCTGCAATACGGACTGCCTTGGCGGGCAGGGTGGTGAAGTCGCCCAGGTCCAGTGGCTGCTGCAGGCGGGCGATGGCCTCGGCGTCGGCCATGCCGTCGACCTGTGCCAGGTAAGTCTTGGCCATTTTGTGGGTGGGGTCGGCAACTTTGTGTTGGACGGCCCCATCGTCGGTCAGCAGCATCAGCCCTTCGGAATCGTAGTCCAGCCGGCCTGCCGGATAGACCCGCGGCACGTCAATATAGTCAGCCAGGGTCGGGCGTCCGTCCGGGGAGGAGAACTGGCACAGCACCTGGAAGGGCTTGTTCAATAAAATCAGTGGCATCTTTAGCTTTCAGGCACTATGCTTGATGGCGCAAGCGGGTAGCGCCAAGTACAATACTGGTGCATAATATGAGACGCGCGCCTCTTATGTCTTATAGAAGACCAGCAGCACGTAGATTCTAAGCCCAAACAAGTCCACTGACCAAGCCTGATGGGCGGCATACCATGCCGCCTGCGAGCACGTCCTACCGGAGAACACGATGTACCAACATATCAAAGTGCCTGCTGACGGCAAGAAAATCACCGTCAACGCCGATTTCTCGCTGAATGTACCAGATAATCCGATCGTCCCGTTCATCGAAGGTGACGGCACCGGCGTCGACATCAGCCCTGTGATGATCAAGGTCGTCGATGCAGCAGTGGCCAAGGCCTACGGCGGCAAAAAGAAAATCAGCTGGATGGAAATCTACGCGGGCGAAAAGTCGACCAAAGTCTACGGCCCGGATGTGTGGCTGCCAGAAGAAACCCTGCAAGTCCTGAAGGACTTCGTGGTGTCGATCAAAGGCCCATTGACCACGCCAGTTGGCGGCGGCATCCGTTCCCTGAACGTGGCGCTGCGCCAGCAGCTCGACCTGTACGTCTGCCTGCGCCCAGTGCGCTACTTCACTGGCGTGCCTTCGCCAGTCAAAGAGCCTGAGAAGACCGACATGGTCATCTTCCGTGAAAACTCGGAAGACATCTACGCCGGTATCGAATACCAGCAAGGTTCCGAAGGCGCCAAGAAGCTGATGGACTTCCTGATCAAGGAAATGGGCGTGTCGAAGATCCGCTTCCCGAACACGTCGGGCCTGGGCATCAAGCCTGTATCGATCGAAGGCACCGAGCGCCTGGTGCGCAAGGCGATCCAGTACGCCATCGACAACGACAAGCCATCGGTCACCATTGTCCACAAGGGCAATATCATGAAGTACACCGAAGGTGGCTTCCGTGACTGGGCCTACGCACTGGCGCAAAAAGAATTCGGCGCACAGCTGATCGACGGCGGTCCATGGTGCTCGTTCAAGAATCCGAAGACCGGCCGCGACATCATCGTTAAAGATGCGATCGCCGACGCCTTCCTGCAGCAGATCCTGCTGCGCCCAGCTGAGTACAGCGTCATCGCGACCCTGAACCTGAACGGCGACTACATCTCCGACGCACTGGCCGCACAAGTGGGCGGTATTGGTATCGCTCCTGGCGCCAACCTGTCGGACTCGGTAGCGATGTTCGAAGCGACCCACGGCACCGCACCGAAGTACGCAGGCAAAGACTACGTGAATCCAGGTTCCGTGATCCTGTCGGCAGAAATGATGCTGCGCCATATGGGCTGGTTCGAAGCGGCTGACCTGATCATCGACTCGATGCAGAAGTCGATCGCCTCGAAGCGTGTGACCTATGACTTCGCCCGCCTGATGGAAGGCGCGACCCAAGTGTCGTGCTCCGGTTTCGGCGACGTGATGATCGAACACATGTAATCTTATTTCACGGGATTTCATCCCATTTTAGAAAGCCCCGATCTCATAGAGAGTCGGGGCTTTTTTCATTTCAGCGGCTTTCATCTGATATCATCGAATCCCACAAATTGTGAGGGAAAATATGAGGGTGAAACCATCGTTGACCCCTCACTTCCTGGATTATTGAGGGATTTGCCAATGCGCCACTTCAACTACACGTTGACACCCGTCGCGATCACCAATGCGCGTCGGAAGGACAAGCCATACAAATTGACCGACGGAGGCGGCCTGTATGTGTCTGTCGCGCCGTCCGGCAAGAAGAGCTGGCGGTATCAATACACAATGGATGGCAAGCGTCCTGAGGTCACGATTGGCGGCTTTCCAGAAATCGGTGTGGCCGAAGCGAGGGAGAAGCACGCAGTGTACCGTGCGATGGTTGAGCGAGGAATCGACCCGGCCCAGCACAAGCAAGCCGCGAAGAGTGAGCGAAAAATTCGCGCTGCTGACAGCGAGGCGGCGGACATCTTTGAGGTGTTTTCAAAGGTATGGATTGCCGAGAAAATGGCAAGCAAATCGGCGACGTATCGGAAGCAATGTTTGTCGTTCCTTGAGCGGTTTGTGTGGCCGGACATTGGCGGCAAACGGCTTTCGGAAATCAAGCCAAGGGACGTACTGCAAATAATCGAAAAACTGCGCCCAATTCCGGCGACTGCAGAGCGAACTAGGGTGACCATTCAGCGTGTGTTTGACTATGCCATCCAAAAGTTAATGATCGAGGTGAACCCTGCGTTACCGTTGCGTGGCGTGATTGAACGCCCACCTGTCGAACACCATCGGCACTTGCTCGAAAAGGAACTGGGTAAATTCTGGCGCGCGCTAAGCATCCAGCGCGCGCACTTCACTACATTGGCGGCGGCCAAATTGCTGATGTACAGCATGTGCCGAAAATCTGAGGTGTTGCGTGCCAAATGGTCAGAATTTGATCTAGGCGCGGCACAGTGGGATATTCCGGGTGAACGGATGAAGTCGCGTCAACCTCACCGCGTTTTTCTACCGTCTCAAGCCGTGGAGTTAATGCGTCTTGTGCATGCATACAGTGGGAAATGTGAGTATGTTTTCCACTCTACGCAGGCCGTGAATCTTCCCTTGGCCGACGCAACCCTAAATCACCTGTTCAAACGGCTCGATTTTGGAGTTGATGGTTTTTCACCGCATGGCACACGCGGGACCGCAGCTACCCTTTTGCGCGAACATGGGTTCGGTCGCGATGTTGTAGAACTCTTGCTGGCACACAAAGAACGTAGCCAGGTAACTGCCTCTTATCAACACCATGAGCTTGTTTCGCAGCGTAGAGAAGCTTTGCAATTTCTTGCAGATCGTATCGACGAACTTACAGCAATTGCTACGCTGGAAGCGACAGAAAAACAGTAGATGCCAATTTGTGACAAGTTATCTTCCGCGCTCGCCTAAATGCGTTTATCCTAGGCGAACCATCTACTCACAGGCGATATCAAGATGACTTCTAGCGTTAGACCTTTTCGCGACCTAGTGCAGGACGCATTCGATGGGCGATTGAAGCTTCCCGCTTTTCAAAGGAACTGGAAGTGGAAGACGGACAAAGTGATCAAGCTATTTGATTCGCTTCGGCAGCGTTATCCGGTTGGCGCCTTATTGTTTCTCAAGGGGGAGAATGAGCAGCTCGGACCAAAGGAATTTCAAGGATCAAAGGTCGCAAGCGGTGCGACGGCCGATTACTTAGTTCTCGACGGACAGCAACGCCTAACCGCTGGCATTCACCTGTTTCATGCATCGGGATCGAGGCAGTACTATCTCGATCTCGCCCGCTTGGAAGAGTTAATTTCAGACCGCAATGTACTCTTGACCGACAAGTTATCGGTTCAAAATTTCGTTCGAGAATTAGATGATTCAGACGGCTATTTGCAGGCTAGGCCTGCCATCTCCGACCCACGCTCTTTGTTGATCAAGAGGAAGTTGCTGTGTACATCAATACTTGCGGACTCCACTGAACTAGGCGTCTCTCTTGCTTCTTACGTCAAAGCTTATCCAGGTCAAGAAGACTTAGCCTATCGAGTAATTCAAGCGCACTTTAACCTAGCCCAAACGGATTCAATTCCGATCATCGAAATTGATGCTGCGACGCAAATTGAGGCTATTAGCCGAATATTTACAACGCTGAATACAACGGGGCAATTGTTAACACCATTTGAGCTTGTCGTGTCAATTCTCTATCCTAAGAAGATCGACCTTTCCAAGGATATCGGTGAGCTGCGTGCATCATCAACTTACTATCCAAACATGGACAAGACTGGTGAAATCTTGTTGCAGACTATCGCAATGTTTGGTGGAGTAGACCCCAAAAAGACTAACCTCCCCAAGAACATTACGGCAGATTTGTACAGTGCGCATAAGGAGGCTGCACATGCGGCATTGGAAGAACTTGGTCTGTTCCTTACGAAGAACTTAGGAGCAGGGCTCGACTTTAATGGCGTTGATCTTGTGCCTTATGACGCCATTTTTGCGCCTATGAGCGTTGCACTTTATAGGATCAACAAGCTTTCGCTCAAGAGTGCTGATCGTATTCAAGCGGAGAAGAAGCTTAGTCGATGGTACGTTGGTGCTGCGCTTTCTCAACGCTATCAAGAGGGAGTTCACAACAAGCAGGTTAGAGATTTTACGGACTTCATGGAGTGGATCGAAAGTGAAGTAGAACCTACTTGGCTGACTGAAACGCCAGTGCCGCTGCTTTTGCGGCACTCCCCGGATGGAGCCATTGGGAAACTCATTCGTGCGCTGATTAATTCACGAGTTCCACGCGATCCAGAGACCAAGAACTTGGTCGGATTCGGAACGAGTACGCACCAGACGGAAAAGCATCACATCTTTCCACTCAAGTATGTTCCTGGCATCGAGGGGTGGAAAAAGAATGATTCAGCGAATGTTATTCTTAACGTGATGTTCTTGGAAAGTGCCACGAACAAGCGTTGGATAAATGGAAACCCGGCCGATCATTTGGCATCAGCTATAAAACATCACGGGCCACTGGTTGTGAAAGAACTGTATGCAGGGCAATTAATCTCCGATGAGGCATTCGCAGTCTTGGCGATGCCTACCAAGTCGAAAAAGGAGTTTGATGAATTTCTCAGTGCTAGACAAAAGACAGTTCAGCAATTGATATCGACAACCTTTGGTTTCGCAATCTCTAGCAATGTTGAAGTTGGCGACGAGGAGATTGAAGACTAAATAGCCGACGAATTCTTGCCGTAGGCGAGCCGATGAGACTCACGCGCACCTAAAACCTGGGTATTCATGCCAATTCCAAACGATCCTCTGAATCGATGGTGGATGGAATTCGTGAACATGCCAGAAGGTGTTCATGAGAGTCTACGTTCGTGCGTTGTTGCCTTCATGGCGGCAGATAAATCGCTCAATCAAGATCTGGCCGGTACAGGTTTTTTCATCGCGGCGGCGCCAGATCTGGCACTTGGAATAACTGCAAAGCATGTGCTTTCAGAAGGTGTGCTTAATATTCAAAGACCGGTTGCGCCACACGCCAACTCCGCCCTGGCGATGTTCTTACCGCCCAGCGCAAATTCTCCGATCAGTGATCCCACGCGACTGCGGGCGCTATGGATGGGAAAAAAGACTGCACTGGCACTCAATGTGCCGTTCGCCTTCTATGTGGATACGCTTGATCTCTCTTGTTGCGTCTTCGTGCCGCAGGAAGGTGATGCTGGTTTTGCACCGATTTCAATTCCGATGGACACCACCGTCCCTAATGTCGGAGACTTGGTCCACATGGTTTCGCAGAATTCGCTGAATTTGGAAGACACTACTAGCGATTCTGCTGATAAGAAGACGTTCGAGGTTGTTGTATCTCGTGCACTTAGTGTTCGCTGCGGCATTGTTACTGGCGTCTATCCAGACGGATATAGACAGTATCGTTGGCCATGTTTCACCACATCGATTCCTGCAGAGCCTGGCATGAGCGGAGGGTTCGTCTACATTCCCCGCGAAAATGAAGTTACTTTGGCATGTGGTGTAGTTTGTGCCGATAACTCTTCAATTGAAGCGCGGAGTAGTTTCGCTGATTGTGGTGAGTCCGTAATTGGTTGTACCTGGCCAGCGCTCGCGTTGAGGGTTCCTGAATCGTTCCCTTATAAAGTGAATGACTCAACGAAGACACTTTACGAACTGATGAATTTGGGCCGATTGGCCTTGCCTGTTGGTGGAATTGATCACATTGAAATTGTGTCGTTGGAAAATGAGGAATGCACCCTCTTCAGAAGGACTTGAATTCGTATTCTAGTTTCTACCGCCACAAATAGGAGAATCCGGTGAAGATTTGCAAGATTGAATTTACCAAAAACGAACTCCTATCACTTCCCCCGAATGAACGCGTGTTCCTGATCTATGCGGGACATGCATTGAATGAATTGAACATTCTCTGCAGAATGGTTGTGTTCGCAATGCCAATTAGAAGAAATGAGGCGGAACGCCAGTTCATGATAGGTCAAACCTTGGTGATGCTTCGCTTCTTGGCTGGCAAGCTACATGAAATGTGGGTCTTGTTTAAGCAGGCATATTACAGTTCCAAATTGTCAAAAACCTTCGCTGAAAAGCTTAGTGAGGATGAGTTGGCAGGTTTGAGAAATCTAAAGAAATATTTTTCAAAGAGCAGCGCATCGGTTACAGCAGTAAGACATTTACATGCGTTTCACTATGATCTTGCTCAGGTAGATAGGGGGCTTTCTAGGTTGGAGCCGGAAATGACGCTAGATATCTACTTTGATGCAACATCAACGAACACATTCTATGGATTCGCAGACAGTGTTATCTCTACTTCAGTGATGGCCGCAATAGACGAGTCAAGCAATGCAAAAGCCTTTGAAATACTTCTGTCCGACACAGAGGAAATTGCAAAGCTATTCCAGCAAACGCTGGAAGGGATAATGAATCAGATTATTAAGCTGCGCCTAGCGGAAAAATTCGTGCCTGAGAATGTGCTTTTTGAAGACGTAGCCTCTACAAAGTGGGACCAAATAAAATTGCCGACTTTTGTCGATTCACCTGGGCCATGGCAGGTCACACTTGAGGGTGGCAAGGTATTGAAGTGGGGCGGGCAGAACATTGACGCACCTGAATTTCTTCGGACACTCTTGACTGAGGTTCGTTGATTGAAGGTTTTGGCTTTCACGATTCCATAGCCACTGAATTCAAGGAATTCCGCTTTATTTTTCGGTCAATTGACCCGACGATTTCCTATTAAGTTGTAAGTTTTCAACAATCCCAAACGATTAAGGAGCTACTCGGATGGACACGGTTGCAAACAGGGAATTTGCGTTAGCGGCATCGCCATTGAGCTGGTATGAGGTAGCAAAGCTCATGCATGAAAATGCACAAATCCTTCATAATGCTCCCCAAGGGCTGATTAGCTATGTGGAAGGTGGCACACAAGTTACACGTCGAACTAGCAATAGGCCCGTGTTTCTCTTGGCCGCTTTTGCGATGGAAAACCTTATAAAGGCGTATCTCATCTACGAAAATCCGCAATTCATAGAAGGCGGAAAACTGTCGAAGAGACTCTTGAACGGCCATAGCCTTAGCAAGCTTCAAAAAGATTGCAGGAGGATACCACAGCCTAAGAGAACTCAGCGCGTTCTTGAGACCTTGGAAGTCGGCGTAAATTCTTGGGCGAGGTATCCATGCAGCACTGCGCAAGAACGGCAGACTTGGGAACGCGCTGCAACGCCTGCGTTTTGGGCTGAGTACAACAGAGTGTTTGACTTGTACAGTGCTAGGCTCGAAGAGCTATTGACCAAGAATTGGAAGGGAGCATATGGAGAGATTCTATGTGCAAAGTTCACCTAGGGACTTGATTTCTTATCATCAACAATCCAAACATGGGCTCCATTTCCTTCGTGTGACGGTCCGCTTCGGAGCGAAATCCACCTCTCGAGTTCAGCCCGCATCGACGCACCACGCTGGCAGCCTCGTTAGTGGTTCGTCTTTGTGATACAAGAGTCGAATTACCTTAATGGAGCAGTTGCTGTCGCTCATTGGACGCTGCCTGTCAGTTCAAGTCTGAGTTAGTACAGTTAAGTTTTGTGAGAAGCTCTCGTACCAAAGTTTCATATTCAAAGGCTGCGGCGCTTGATGGGGCCGCATCAATGATTGCAGTGTGTTTTTGTTCCTTGATTTCCTTTTTGGCGAGTTCGTGTTCAAGGCGGTCGTGTTCGCGCTTGTAGGACATGCTTAGTGAGGTGAAAAGTACATCCATGCCTAGGCTCCATATGCCTTCGTAGTTTCCAAGTTTTTCTTGAACGTGGGAAGAATCCTTGTTCATTAAGAGGGCTACAAGCGGAGGCCCATCTTTTTCAAGTGGGCTCTTTTTGAGGAGTTCACCAAAAGTTCTTTGAGTCGCATTGAGCATGAATGGTCTATCCAGATCAAAAAATACGACAGAAATATCGCTCACCAAACGCGCTAGTTCAGCATTACGGCCGATGTCGAGAAGCAGATAGTCGTTTGTTGTCCGTAGACTGGCCAGCGTGCACTTGGTCGCCTCTTTGCGTTCTAGTCGTTCTATTGTGCTTCCATAAATGAGGGCGAGAAACTCATCATTGGTGACGTTCCCTTCGTGCTCATACACACCAGCTTTGACTAGTTGGTGTCGGAGATCCCTAATTTCGTAAGGAGTCATCAATACATCAAGATCGCAGTGTATTGATGGATTGTCGAAGGCGCATCGAGACTGGGTTAGATAATGCGCATCTGTGACTATTGCGACGCGTTTTCCGGTTTTTGCTAGGATCCTCCCGACTTCGATGGCTACCTTCGTCCTGCCGCTACCTCCAGTCGCACCAAGAAGCGCAAGTGTCTTTGCGTTCTGCGTATGTGTCGTTCCATCGAGTCGCGTTGGAGGAAATGACAGTTGATGCTTCCGGCAAAATAGCTCTAGCTTATTCTCTGGAATTGATCGTCTTGAGGCAGTGCCGTATGGCGCTTCGTAGGCTTGCCAGGTTCGTGTTGAAACGTGCACGGATTCGGCTGCCTGTCTTGCTGTTAGCTTCAGATCACTCCTGATCGCCTTGAGCTGTTCTGGCGTTAAGTACATATTGCACTCCTTGAATTAATACGCCATTTATATTTCACACACTCAGTTCTGCCAATACGTTGAATGTGCGTAGTAAGAAGCGCTTGAGCATGCATCAAACTGCGTCAAATTCATGTGACCGGAGTTCTCAAGTATGCCTTAGTCGCTAAAGGGGTACGGCATTTTGGGTAGTGCATCAAAAGACGAGGGACAAGCGAAGAGGGCAGGCGGGGAGGGGCCTGCGCAGAGCCGCTGAACACCCTCGGTGCGCAATGTGGCCCCGATTCGCCTAGGAAAACGCACTGGAAGGGACTCTGGACGGTAACGAAGGCCACACAGCGTATTGGGCAGGCCCTGTTTGATGGCTAGCCTTTGCCCCCATCGGCACTCTCTATAGCGTAGCCAGGACCATACCTCTTGATGCTTCTTGTCGTCTGCTCGGCGATGTGGATGGGGCGGTGGTCTCTCCTGTGTTTGGAATTGGCACTACTGCCCCCGGATGTGATCGCCAAACAACAAGGATTTCGAATTATTTTCCGGCGGTCTGTGGATCCGGCACAGGATCCGTGGAAATTAGGGGGAGTCTCGTGGAAATTCAAACGGTTCTCGTGGATTGGAATTTCAACTTGGTGACTATTGGGCGCTGTTCACCTACTTTTTGCCGATTTTGATGATTTTGACATTGCGAGCGTGTTTTGCCTTTACCTCCTTCGCCAAGTAAGAAAATCTTGATCAAGATTGCGATATTGCGTGGGACAGCGTGAACTGGCCTGCAATTTCACTAGGAGTCATTGATGCAAGATAAATCGTTAGCACCAGTTGCAGCCGACCTGGCCTTTTTCCGCCAGCCTCAAGTACTTCAGATTACGTCCTTCTCTGCCACGACCCTGTGGCGTCACTGCAAGGCAGGCACATTTCCAAAGCCTGTTCGCTTGTCTGCAAACATTTCGGCCTGGCGTGCTCAGGATGTGCGCGATTGGGTGGCAGCCCAACATGGCTGATCGCATTCTTGATCTTGAAGGTCTCCGGCTTCGCGGTGCATACGTGCGCCTTGAAGAGCTTGCCAATGTTGCGGGCCAGATCAATGCAACCACTAAGAAACTCAGTGTAGCTAGGCACCATGCCAGACTGTATGCGGACATGGTTTTGAGTGCATCCGTAGCCTCCGACGTCTTTTCAGTTGATGTCGCCGCCATGTGCGAGTTAAGGTGACCTTTAGCACACCAGGTGGGACGGGCACTAGAAACACTCGGCCACGGCCGCGCG
>JACXTT010002388.1_pt1 | contig 29922 bp, 22 predicted proteins | sample 9270951 | NCBI WGS metagenome assembly JACXTT01 (sample SAMN15532306, study PRJNA645909) | rock metagenome | isolation source: weathered quartz diorite | place: Puerto Rico | collected 2017-06-21 | reverse complement strand
CTCGTTTGTCCGTAGGAGGGAGAAGTTGATTTCGCACGAGAGACTATAACCCAAGACATCAACCATAGAGGAACATGGATTTTCACAGATAAGTTCATTTGAAATCTGCGCAATCCGCTTCTCTTTGGCTATTTCTTCTTCGCGGTCGTCTGACTGAATTGCGCGTAAGCGACCCGAAACAATTCCGAGAGCGCTTTGGCGGTTTGCGGCGACAGGTGTTTGTCAGCGCGCAGGTGAGCTTCGACGATCTCGGGCGTCGATTCGTGCGGATAATACACAACCGGTTTCGGATCGGCTGCGCTGGGATGGCCATGATGCATCACGCGCTCGATTGGCATGTCGAGCCACGCTGCGAGCCGCGCAATATTGTCCGCGTCCGGCTTGCCCGTCCCGTTTTCAATCCGCGACAGCGTCGAGGCCGATACGCCGGTCACATCTGCCACATCTCGTAGGCTCAGGTTCTGCTGCTCGCGGCGGCGGCGCACAGCCGATCCCAATTCCGCGGTATTCACTCCAGGCTTCTTCACCATGGGCCAGAAGTGTAGCACCTAAGGGGTTTTAGCCGCAAGACTTTGTTTTATTCGCGCAACAGCTTGGCGCAAAAATAAAGGCGGGCCGAGGCCCGCCTTCAATGAAATAGATTCTGAGCGATGTCACGGCTGCGCCAGTCGCGCGCGCATTGCGGCCATGGCCAGATCGCGAGCCCGCGGAACAACTTCAACCGCCTTCGCGATTTGCGGATCGTCTTTCGTCAGCACCTGCACTGAGGCCACGGTGCCGTATGCCGCAGTCGACAGGTAGAAGCGAATCTGTTGTTCGATGAACGAACGATTCTTATCAAGCGTCGGGGCGAAGATTTTCCAGTTCTGATCCCTGGCAACGTAATCCTTGAACGCATTGAACACCGTGTCGGTCATCGGAAAATCTTCCATGGTAAGGTCATGGCCGAATTCGATTGCGCGATCGACTTTGTACTTATCCAACCCCGCGATGTGACCGTTGGCAAGTTCGCGCGAGAAGAAGAACAGCGGATCGCGCATGCGAAACTGCGCGTTGCTGATCGTCTGCTGCTTAACTTGTTCATCCGGCGTGATGCCGCCGCCGCCATAAACCGTGCGGCCGGTGTCCGTGCGACTGGCGGGGCCGGCGGGCGAGCCCTGCGCATTCGCGTCGCGCAAGGTTCCGCCGCGATAGATGTAGCTGTACCATCCGCCGTCTGAATAGTCACGCTGAATCAAACGACCTGAAGGTGTGAAGTACTTCGCCGAGGTCAGCGTCAGACCCGCGCCTTCGGGAAGCGGGATGATGCTCTGCACCAAACCTTTACCGAAGCTGGTCTGTCCGACGATCATCGCACGATCATGATCCTGCATCGCGCCTGCGACAATTTCAGAAGCGGAAGCGGTGGAATCGTTAACTAAAATCACCAGCGGCGTACGATCCGGATCAGGATTACTCGATCGGTAGATGCGATCGTTCTGGCCGTTGCGACCCTTTTGCGTCAGTATCACCTGACCCTGCGGCAGAAAAATCTGCGCTACATTCAAAGCTTGATCGAGGAAGCCGCCAGGATTGTTCCGCAGATCGAGCACCAGTGAGTTCATGCCCCGCTTGTGCAGTTTCTCGATCCGATCCAGGAGCAATTCCGCGGTGTCATAATTGAATCCGCGTGTCATGTCGATATAGCCCACGCCGGGACGGATCATGTAGTAATCCGGTACCGAAGGTTGCGACACTGAGTCACGAACTATGTCGACGGTCTGGAGATTGCCGCTCGACGCGCGCATGACCGTCACCTTAACCAAAGAACCCTTGGGCCCACGGATCTTATCGCGAACTTCAGCGGAAGATTTGCCATGCATCGGGATGCCGTCAACAGCTTCGATGCGATCGCCAAAGCGTAGCTCGGCTTTCGCCGCCGGCGAACGATCAAACGTGGCGGTGATATAAGTGTCGACCGAGTCGCCTACTGAGAAATTTTGAATCGAGGCGCCGATCCCCAAGTACTCGCTGCGCTGATCGGTCTTTAGTTCCTCAAACTCTTCGCGATCGAAATAGTTCGAGTGCGGATCCAGCACGCGCAGCATGCCGATCATTGATGACTTGTAGATATCGTTGTAGTTCAGCTTGTTGCCATCGACATATTTCTCGCGAATGATTCCCAGCGCTTCCTGAAAATCATCGCTCACCTGCGCAACGGCTTCACTGCCACGAATTCGCGGACGGCGAGCTGTATTCGGACTAATCTCCGTGCGACTCGGAGCTCGGCCCGCCGGACTGCCCTGTGGCTGCGTGGGCTTCTGTTGGGCGACCACGAAGATCGGAATCGCGAGAGAAAGGGTAATTAGCGCGACCAGCGCCAGCGAGAATCTTTTCTTCACTGAGAACCTCACAGGAATTTGAACATCCAACCGGGGAGCCCCTGATCGATCAGCACGACGAGCTGTCGTTTTACAATCTTAACGGATGCTTCTGCGACCGGCAAGGTTGGTTTGGAAGTTATGCAACTGTCGCGGCGGAAAGTAATCAGGCCGCATGCATTAACGCCGTCCGCATGGCTGCTGCCGACTGCCAGCGGTTTTCGGGTTCTTTCGTAAGCGCGCGCTCAATGACTTCGGCGACGCGTGCGGGGACATCGGGAGCCCGTTCGCGCAACGGAATTATTCGACCTTCGAAGATCGCGCGCACAGTTCCAGCCATGTCGTGGCCCGGACCTAGATTGAGGGCGATATCCCCGGCGAGCAGGCTGTAAGCCGTCATGCCGATCGCATAGATATCGGAGGTTGGTCGGACGTTTCGGAAATCGCGTATCTGTTCTGGCGGCATATACGCGAATGTTCCGGCCATGTCTCCGGCCATCGTAATGCCGCTCATGCCGGATTGCGTAAAGCTTTTCGCCAGCCCGAAGTCCGTCAGTTTCGCAGTCAAATTTGATTCGCCGGTAATCAGGATGTTCGATTCTTTGATGTCCCGATGGATGAAGCCGCGCGTGTGCGCATAAGCGAGCGCGTCGAGCGATTGGGCGATGATATTGATCGCCTGTTGATAAGGCAGTCTGCCTCCTTGCGAATCCGCCAAACGCGCGGCGTCTGAACCTTCGACATATTCAGTGACGAGATAAACCGCGCCATTGTGCGTGCCGCTTTCGAGGAAACGAACAATGTTGGGATGATCGAGTGCCGCGGCGACCTCAATCTCGCGCATGAAGCGCTTGAGTGATTGATCGGCAACCGCAACTTCAGGAAGTAGAGTCTTGATCGCGACTGAATTCCCGTTATTCTCATCGCGCGCCAGCATGACGCATCCCATCCCGCCGCGTCCGAGCATGCGAATCATTTCATAGCCCGGAACCGGCTGCGGCCGGCGCTTTAATTCCTCGCGACACTCTTCGCAGACGAACGTCAGCTTCGTATCGGGAGCGGCTTCGGTTTGTTCGCGTCTCCCACAGTTCGCGCATTCAACCTGAACCAGTGTCGGGCGGGAAAGAGTTGGGGCTTCTGAATTGTCTATGGTCACGGGCTGCTCCGCCTGCACCTCGACCTGGAGCACCGTTGCGCCACCCTGAATGCGATCGCCGTTGCTCAGAAACGCTTCGGCGACGCGCTGGTGGTTGACGAAGGTCCCGTTGGTCGAGCCGAGGTCGCGCAGAAACACGCGCGGCGGAGCAATCTCAAGCAGGCAATGATGACGTGAGAAGAATTTGTCTTCGGGAAGGTAAAGATGCGCGTTGTCGCTGCGCCCAATTAGAAATGTGTCGTGCTGATCGAAGGTAAAGTCACGTCCGGCATAAGGGCCTTCCAGGACTTTGAGAGTAACGCGCATCGTCGAACATCACTTGCTGATTTCCAAATCGTCGAAAGCGACTTCACCGGTATCGCTGGTATAGAAGCCCACCCGGCCGCGTTTGTAGTTTGCTTCATCGATCACCGACGTCACAAACTGACCGTTAATGTAGAAGTCCATCTTCGTATCGCGGATGCGCACTTCGAGCTGGTTTGGGCTGGTGCCGGTGCGAATGGTGCTGCTGGGAGTCCAGTCAACGACCTTCGATTCACTGCCCGCCTTATGCAGAACGATTTTGTACTTGGGATTGTCTCCGTTATAGATAAGGAAGGCATAGTCCTCAAGGTTGCTGGTTTTCTTCTCGCCGTGCACCACCAAACCGTAGCCGGTCTCGGGCGGAGTTCCATCAATGCTCCGAGTTCCCACGCGCACGGTGGCGTTCTCATCGTAGTAATCTTTTCGGTCGGGCCCGTACATGACGATGTAGCCGCCTTTGGTGGCGTGCATGTGATACTCCTCGTCTTCGTACTTGATGTTCCCGTATTGCGACGGGCCGGTACCCCACTCTTCTTTCGAGAAATCATCAGTAAAAGTCGTTAGCGATGAACGCGTGTTGCTGTTCTCGTTGGTATTCGTGCCGGTCGAGTTCGCGTTTCGATTCGTATTGCGATTCACCACGCGATTCGAGTTGTTACCATTGTTATTGTTGTCGTTCGTGATGCTCGCCACCGCGAAAATCAGAATCACCACACCGATACCGATAAACACCAACACAGCCCCGATGCCCAGCAACCAAGGCCACACGCTTCGCTTTTGCGGAGCGGGCGGAGGCATTGGCGACCACTGCGGCGCGGCTGGCGGCGGCGAAGGAGGCGGCATCGAAGGCGCCGATCCCGGATAAGCAATAGTTGGTTGGGGCGTTGTCTCGCGGCCCTGGGGATACTGAACGGTCGCGCCCGGATCGAAAGATGATGGCGCGGTAGCGCTCACTAGTGGCGATCCATCGTCGAGACAGAAACTCAACGCATCGTCAGAATAAGTGCGGTTACATTGGGGACAACGCTTCATGGCAGCCTCTCGAGTGTGGTTTTTCGAGCGGTCAGTCTATACGAGATGCCAAACTCGCTCAATAGGAGAAGTTCGCGGTCAGGATTTAGAGGTTAGGCGTGAGAGCACGGATATCGAAGGTTAGAGTTGCACGCGCGGCACCTACTACCCCTACAAAGTCCGCCCGCAACGTCCGCAGAATTTCGTTCCCGAAGGATAAGTGGCGCGACAACCTCCGCACACCACCTCAACTGGTCGAGGCGCGTTCCACGCGATCGCCGCGCCGCCTAATGGCGCACCGCAGCGGCCGCAGAACTTTGTCCTCACCGGTTGATCAAAACCGCAGCGCGTACATCGAAGCGGACCTGAAGCAGCACCGATGTTTGGTTGAGCTGCAACACTTGGTTGATTGAGGCTTGGGTGAGATGAGGGTGGTGGCGGCGGTTTTGGGCTGGCCGGACTGTCGACCGTCACCGTGTCGAATGACGTGTTCCCGCATCGTCCGCAGAACTTGGTACCGGCGGCGAAGCGCGACCCACACTTCGTGCACGCCACGACCGCCGGTGAAGGCATCGCCAAACCCGAAACACTGCCGAGACTCCCTCCCTGTGACGGTGAGAGACCGCTCGACGGTGCTGATTTGAATTGAGCTTGAATAATTTGCTCGTCTGAGTCGGGTCGAACCTCGATAATGCGCTCATCGTCTTCGTCACCTGCGTGGGCCACGCGCAACACATGCTGGCCCGGTGGAATCGATTTGAGAATTACACGGCCCGAGCGTCCAATGCTGCCGTGACGCTCGTCATCGACGTAGACCTCCGCGCCGGTCGGCGCCATAATCACCACACGTGATTCACCTTTCGGCTCTTCGACGGATGAGCCGTTCACCGCATTGTCAAACTCGCCAAACCAGTCAAGGACAGTCTTCGGTCGCTTGTCAGCTTCGCGCTCAAGCGCGCGCATCACGGATTTTTCGACCGATGCGGGAACATCTGAACGCAGACTGCTAAGTGCCGGCGCATCCTGCGTCAGCTTCGAAGCAAAGATCTGCATGATCTCGCCTGTGAAAGGCGGTCGCCCACCGAGCATGTGGTAAGCGATAGCGCCCAAGGCGTAAATATCCGCGCGCGCATCGAGCCCAACGCCAGTCTGCATTTGCTCCGGCGCCATGTACTCGGGAGTGCCGAGAATTCCACGCGACGCTGGCCCGCTTCCGGAAGTGATGCCCGCGAGGCTCTGACTAATGATCTTTGCGAGTCCGAAGTCACCGACCTTCACCAGATCATCGCCGATCGCTGTGCCGTCCTTCTTCTTGCGCTGCACGATGAAAACATTAGCCGGTTTCAGATCGCGGTGCAGGATTCCCTCATCGTGGGCAGCTTCAACGCCGGCGCTGATCTGTTTGAGCAACGCATGCGCGCGCTGAACGGTGACAGTTCCTTCGCGTCGCAGCAGTTGATAGAGCGATTCGCCTTCGACGTATTCCATCACCAGGAAGAACACGCCTTCTTCGCTCTTGCCGAAATCGGTTACGTCGATCACGTTCGGGTGCTGAATCGATGCGGCGGTGCGCGCTTCGCGTTCGAACCGCGCGATGGCTTCGCCTTCCTGAAGATCTTCATCTGAGAGAACGTCGGGCCGAATCGTTTTTACGGCAACGCGCCGCGTGATTAAGTTCTGGTCGCGTGCGAGGTAAACCTGGCCCATGGCGCCTCGACCCAGACGCTTTTCCAGCCGATAACGATGATTGAGCAGGGTTGTACCGGGAAGCGTGTTCTTGGTCTTGGATTGATCTTCGGGACAGAGCAGGGCGTCGTCTTCAAAACAACGTTCGCACCTTGGACATTCGCGCATGGGGTTGGGGTGACGTACCGGCGGCGGCGGATTCGCCGGCCGCAGGCAACGCCAAAGAATAAGTCCTCGTCCGACGCGGGTCAACGCTCGGCAACAATATATTGCGGCTGCGCTGGCCGCTCACACAGTAAACTGGGCCAGGATAATTCGCTTTACTTGGACGACGACTGACTTCATAATTCAAGCATTCACACGCGAGCCATCACGGCTCGTCGGAAATGCGGGCGATGGCCCGCGTTTGTGTCTCAGGAGGATTCCGATGCGATCGATTTGGAAAGGCCACATACGCTTCCTGCTGGTTGCGATTCCAATTCGCGTTTACAACGCGATTGAAGCTTCCGAGCGCGTTCAATTCAACCAGCTTCACCGCGAAGACTACGGCCCCGTCGGCTATGACAAGCGCTGCAAGAAGTGTGGTCAAATCGTCAGCAACGATGAGATCACCAAAGGTTATCAATACGAACCCGATCGCTACGCGATTGTCGAACCGGATGAAATCGCCAAAATAAAGATCAAGACGACGCGCGCGATCGACATCATCGGCTTTGTCGATGCTTCGGAGATCCCCCGAACTTTTGACGACGCGCCTTACTATCTCGGTCCTGACGGCGCGGTGGCTGAGAAGCCTTACGCTCTTCTTCGTCAGGTTTTGAAAGACACCGGCAAGATTGGGTTGGCCAAAGTGGTGCTCCGCGATCGCGAAGATCTCGTCGCCGTGTTTCCACTCGAAAACGGAATCGTTTTACAGAAGCTTCATTACCCCGCAGAGATTCGCAAGATGCAGGATGTCCCCGAAATCGAAGCGGCGCCAAAGCTCGACAAGAAGGAATTGCAACTGGCGACGAGCCTCGTCGAACAGATGGTGACCACATTCTCAGACGTCGACACCATCGATCATTATCATGAAGCGCTCCGCAAATTGATCGATTCGAAGATCAAGGGCAAGAAGATCACCGAGTTTGAGAAAGAGGAAGAAATTCCGCGTCTGGATATTATGACTGCGCTGAAGAAGAGCTTGCAGGCTTCCTCGCGCAAGCCCATGGTCAAAGCCGAACCCGCTGCGAAGAAGAAGGCCGCGCTTACTCTGGTCAAATCAAAACCCGCGACGGCGAAGAAACGGAAGGTTGGGTAACTAAACGGGCCGCACGGCTTTCTGAAACGCTTTCACTCCCAAAGTGTTCAAGACCTCGCGGCGCGTAATCCACGCGCGACGCGCCATGCCTACGCCGAACTTCACATTGTTCAAGGCACCCATCGAATGCGCATCTACGGAAATCACAAACTTGATCTTGCGCTTGCGCGCTTCGCGCAACCAGCGCGGTTCCATGTCTAGGCGATAAGGATCGCCGTTGACTTCGATGGCCGCACGATTCTCCGCGATCACGTCAAGAATCTCCTCGACGCGCGCCTCAAACGGCGGGCGCTTCTGAATCAGACGGCCAAGCGCGTGTCCCCAAATCTTGAATACCGGTTGGCGCATCGCGGCAACAATCCGCTTCGTCATCTTGTCGGAATCCATTTTGTAACGCGAATGGATGCTGGCGACGATCACGTCAAACTGTTCGAGAATCCAGTCGGGATAATCGAGCGATCCGTCCGCAAGGATGTCTGACTCAGTGCCTTTCAGGATCTTAACCTTCGTCTTCTCCTGAACTTCATCGATCTCGTCCCATTGTCGCTGCAGCCGATCGATCTTCACGCCACCGGCATAAAAAGCTGTCGGCGAATGGTCCGTGATCGTGATGTATTTCATACCCATCGCTTCAGCAGTCGCCACCATTTGTTCGACGCTGTCTTTTCCATCCGAGTACGTCGTGTGGCAATGAACCATGCCGCGAATGTCTTCGGTGGTCACGAGATCGTTCGGCAGCTTCTTGCGTAACGCCGCTTCGATCTCACCTTCGTCTTCGCGCAATTCCGGAGGAATGAATTGCATCCCAAGTCGACGATAGATCTCTGCTTCAGTCTTAGGCGGAGCCGCCGCCGATCCTTTTGCTCGCTTCTGAAAGCCATTGGTTGAGAGTTGGACCTTCTTCTTCTGAGCGATAATCTGAAGCTTTCGTAGATGCGCTTCTGATCCTGTTTCCGCCAGCAGCGCTGTCGCGAAGTTCGCCGGAGTTACCGAAATCAGTTTGACCCGAAAGCCTTCACGAAGCTGAACCTTCACTTGATCCTCAGATCGTTCAATTTCAGTCAGGATCATCGGAAATCGCAAAAAGTGATCGAGCAAGGTCTGCGGCTTTTTGGCGCTGGCGACAATCACGATTTGTGAGACTGTTTCCTTCCAACGGCGCAGCGAGCCGGCGAATTCAGCGTCTACTAACCCACGCGACGTTTGCAGGTATTCGAGGATTCGTTCAGCCGTACGCAGCGCATGATGAATATGAATTCGTTCTGCCGGTCTGTTCTCGCTCTTGTTAATCGCCTCAAGAATTGCCGCTTCCGTCTTCGCCCCAAAGCCCTTGATGTCCCGCAACTCTCCCGCTTCCGCAGCCGTCTTCAATTCTTCGATTGTCGAAATGCCCAGCGCTTCGTGCAGCGCTTCGACTTTCTTGATGTTCAAGCCCCGCACCCGGGAAAGCTCGACTACGCCGGGAGGAAACTTCGCGCGCAGCTCGTTCAGCATCGACGACTCGCCAGTTTGATAGAGCTCTTCGATCTGTTTCGCGATCGCGAAGCCGATTCCCTTCACCATCGTTAGCCGATTCTGGCGAAGGAGTTCGCCGACATCTTCGGTTAATTCAGCAACGGAGCGGGCACCAGATTTGTAGGCGCGTGCTTTGAAATACTCGCCGCCCTTCATTTCCAGCAATACTCCGATTTCTTGAAGCGCTGCGCCGATGGCGTACTTGTCCAATCCTGATTTCATTCAGACGCTTCCCTGATCCAGTCGCTACCGTTCCGGATTCTGACACTTATGGCATGGAGAGTGCCTAATTCACAACTGAGCTGGATTGCCGCGACTTTCGCCAAAGTTAATCCAGCTTACCGTTAGGAATCTGTAAGAATGACGGACGAGAAGCGCACCGAACCCGAACAGGTTAAGCCGAGCGACGTCGAACAAGTAAAGCAACGGGACGACGTCCAACGCGCGCTTAAACAAACCAGCACCGTCAAGCCGCTGGACGAAACGCCAAAGGCAAAGTCCAAAGATAAGTTCTGGCTTAGTACTCACCTGATCATCCTGATAGCTCTGGCGGCATTTCGCTATCTACTACAACTCAACCTTTTTGGTCTTCCCGCGAAGTATCCGCGATCTGCGGACCTCCTGCATAAAGTGGATCTCGCCGCTATGGCGGTGATTCTGTTACTGGCGGTCGCGAAACTCATCGACGTTTATGTGATTGGTCGACTGGATAGCGCGGTGTCACGTTACAACCTTCGGCGCATTGCCAAGTTGCTGATGGTTCTGCTTTTGGGCGTGATCGTTATCTCGATTTTGTTTTCCAACTGGTACACGACTCTGGTTTCAGTTGGATTGCTGTCACTCATCATGGGTTTGGCCGTGCAAACCCCAGTGACCAGTTTTCTCGGGTGGATCTACATCCTCGCACAGGCGCCTTATCGCGTTGGCGATCGAATCAAGATCGGCGACGCAACCGGAGATGTCATCGACGTCAGCTATCTCGACACGACACTCTGGGAATTCGGTGGCGGAGATTTACTTTCGACCGATCATCCCACGGGTCGAATCATTAAGTTTCCCAACTCGAAAATTTTGAGTTCGACTGTCTACAACTATACCTGGCCGCTCTTCCCGTATGTTTGGAACGAGATTAAGTTCAGCGTCGCTTACCACAGCGACTTAGCGTTCATTGCCGAGACGATGCAACGTGTGGCGTCGGCTGAAGTCGGCGAATCAATGAAACGTCAGATTCGCGTCTATCGCGAACTGCTATCTCAAACACCCGTCGATCAACTTGAAGTTAAGGAAGAGCCGTCCGTGCTTTTTCGCGTCAACGCCAACACCTGGCTCGACGCAATCGTGCGTTACCTGGTACACCCAAAGGAAGCCGGACGCGTGAAGACACGCCTAATCAAACGCCTTCTCGCGGAGCTGAACGCATCGCCCGAGCGGGTGATGTTTCCGAAGGGTGACGCTCGCTAAATCTCTTACAGTCCAAGGATTCATATGAGAGAACTATTTCGCAAATTCGCCCAGACAACATCCAGTTGGGTTGGTTCGTCGTGGGCCTTCATTATGGCGGTCCTCGTGATTCTCGTGTGGGCGGTCACGGGCCCGATGTTTCATTATTCGGACACGTGGCAGCTGGTCATCAATACCGGCACGACCATTATCACGTTCCTAATGGTGTTTCTCATTCAGAACACCCAAAACCGCGACGCCAAAGCGATCCATTTGAAGCTTGACGAGTTAATCAAAGGCGTCACCGGCGCGCGCACCCGCCTCGTCAATCTCGAACAACTTTCTGATGCAGATCTCGAACGATTGCAGAAAGAATTCGAGCGACTTCATCACGCTGAGAACCAGAACAGCAAAGACGAAACGGCCGCGCGCGACTAGCCATGACAATCGTTGAGCGACTGAGCGCAAACGGCATTCAGAGAATCGGCTCGCCCAAGCGTGGCTTCCGTTACAAACGATCCAACGGAAAAAAACTCACGCGCGCCGAGCGTGAACGGATCGAGAATATGAAAGTCCCGCCAGCGTGGACTCAGGTTCGTATCAATCCAGCCGTAAATGGATCAGTTCAGGCAATCGGAAAGGATGCGGCGGGGCGCTGGCAATATCTCTATCACGAAAGATATGTGCGTTTGCGCGAGCGGAAGAAACTAACGCGACTGATCAAGTTCGCGCAGAATCTTCCCGCATTGCGCAAGACCGTCGCGGCTCATTTGCGGCTGGCCGACCTGCCCCGAGAGCGCGTGATGGCGGCGATCTTGCGTGTCCTGTCCGCCAGCTTCATTCGCCCGGGCAGTCAGGTTTACGCAGACGAAAACGGCAGCTATGGCATTGCCACCTTGCGTCCGAGCCACGTGAGATTAAAAGGCGACTTGATCATCTTCGACTTCACCGGCAAATCAGGCGTACAGCAGCATCGGGAGTTTCGTGACCGCGCAGTAGCGCGCATAGTCAGAGAGTTGCTCCGCCATCCCGCGCGCGAAGTCTTTCAATATCAAAACGGTGACGGCAAATTCGTGGACGTGAAGCGACGTCACATCAATGGCTACATTAAAGAAGTCATGGGCGGAAATTTCAGTGCAAAGGATTTTCGTACGTGGGCGGGAACCTTGATTTGCGCCTGCGCCCTCGCGCGAGCCGCTTCAAAACTGGATGAAGAGGATTTCAAGAAGCATGCGACGCTTTCCAGGAAAGAGTTAGTGGCCGCCATCAAGAAAACCGCCGAAGCGATGGGCAATACACCTGCCGTTTGTCGCAGCGCTTACGTGTGCCCTCCGGTGATGGCGGGCTTTGCCCGCGGACACGTGATCAATCGCCACTTCGAGAGCGTGCAGGAACTCATTCATTATCGTGGCGTATCTCTTCATCCTGCCGAGCGGTCCCTGCTCCAATTTCTAAGACGAGAAGTTGCCGCCAAAGATGCTGCTGCGCCTCGGAGCAAGAAATAATCCTTTTCCAACTACGAACCAATTGCTTTTGCGGTGGCGCAATGCTAGTTTTACTTACTCTCTCGACAGGCTATCTCAAACTCTGAAAGGAAATGTTAATGAAGCACTTCAGTCTTAGAATCAAAATCGCGTTGGCGCTGGCCACCGTCGCGATGTTCGTCACGGCCTCGGCGTTCGCGCGTACGGGCAAACAGGATTTCCTCCTGCATAACCAAACCGGCGTCGAAATTAATTCTCTGTACGTATCGCCGCACAGCACCGACGATTGGGAAGAAGACATTCTCGGTAAAGACACCCTGGCTAGCGGCGACAGCCTCAAGATCACGTTCGACGATCGCGACAAGCACGTACATTGGGATCTGAAGGTCACCGACAAGGATGGCAACTCTCTCGAGTGGTATGACCTGAATCTCATCGAGATTTCGGAAGTCACTCTGCACTGGGACGCCAAAGCCGGCAAAGGATGGGCAGACATCAAGTAGTTCTGTACTAATTACTTTCCCTCGACTGCTCGCAGCTATGGTTGCGAGCAGTTTTGTTTTTGCCCGCTCAAAAATTATAAGACCCCGTTCTTGAGTTCGAACCGGCAATGGTAAACTTCGCGACCTTGGGGGATTGATCAATGCATCACTTTGCGCGTCGGTTTCTAAGTTTGGCGTTCATTATCGCCGCTGGTGCCACATTTATTTCCGCTCAGCAATACGATCCCAATTCTTTTTCAGCCATGCAGTGGCGCTTGGTAGGTCCGCATCGCGCCGGCCGCGTGACTACCGTTGCTGGAATCGCTGGCAATGCGGCGATCTACTATTTCGGTACTCCCGGCGGAAGCCTTTGGAAGACCGCCGACGGCGGCCGCACGTGGAAACCGATTTTTGATCAAGCACCTGTGCCGTCGATTGGCGCAATCGGTCTTGCGCCTTCGAATCCGAACATCGTCTACGTCGGCACCGGCGAACAGTTGGAGGGCGACGGCGTCTTCAAGTCAACTGATGCCGGCGCGACGTGGAAAAACGTCGGTCTCCGAGACGTTCATCACATCTCGTCCCTTGTGATCGATCCAAACAATCCGGATGTCGTCCTGGTGGGCACCTATGATTTCTTTTCGACTGGCGAACAGCGTGGCGTTTTCAAAACCACCGACGGCGGCCGTACGTGGAATCGAGTGCTGTTCAAAGATCCTTCAACCGGCATTGCTGATATGGCCGCGGCGCCGGATCAGGCACAGATTGTTTACGCGGTAAGCTACTCACCTCAATTCGATCCAAGTACGCGCCGCACGACCCGCAGCGAGTCGCACATTTGGAAATCCAGCGACGAAGGCAGCACCTGGCAACAAGTCGCCGAATCGGGGTTGCCGAATAATCCTCGCGGCCGTATCGGCGTCGCCGTTGCCTCCGGCACAAAAGGCCAGCGCGTCTACGCGATTATGACGCAAGGCTTTTTTCGCTCGGACGATGGCGGCGCCACCTGGAAACAAAGCACGATCGATCCGCGCGTGGTCGGGAGCGGCTACTTCAGCCGCACCTACGCTGACCCGCGCAACGCTGATGTGGTTTACGTGATGCAGACGGCCACTTACAAATCGACCGACGGCGGTAAGACGTTCGAAGCATGGAAGGGCGAACCGAGTGGTGAAGACGATCACGTGCTTTGGATCGATCCCTCAGATTCGAAGCGTATCTTCATGGGTACCGATCAAGGTGCAGTCATCACGCACAATGGCGGAGAAACCTGGACGGAATGGTTCGATCAACCGACTGGCGAGATGTATCACGTCACGACGGACGATCAGTTTCCGTATCGACTGTACGCCGCCCAGCAGGACAGTGGCTCAGTCGCAGTTCTTTCGCGCAGCGACTTTGGCATGATTACCTATCGCGATTGGTTTTCCGCCGGCGCTTTCGAAAGCGGCCACATCTCACCTGATCCCTTGAATCCGAATATAGTTTTCTCAATCGGTTGGTACGGATCAGTTCTGCGTTTGGACCGAACAACGGGACAGCTAACGACAGTGTTCGCTCCCGGCCCCAAGTATCGTTACACCTGGGAGACGCCGCTGGTGCGTTCACCACATGATCCGAAGACGATGTATCTCGGCACGCAATTCGTGATGCGCACGACGGACAACGGCGAAACGTGGCAGGAGATGAGTCCGGACTTAACCACAAAAAACAATCCACCAACTTCGGCTGATCAAGGAGTGCTTCAATCTGTCGCGCCTTCCGCCGCCGCTAAAGGAACTGTCTGGGTTGGCACGAGCACCGGTCTTGTGCAGCTCACACGCGACAATGGCACGACCTGGAGCAATGTCACGCCGGCTAATATGCCCGCCAACAGCAGCATCACTTTAATCGAAGCTTCGCCGGTCGACGCTAACGCCGCCTATGTAGTTAGCGCTGCGCGCAATGACTCGCATCCTTACATTTTTCGTACCCGCGACGCCGGCAAGACCTGGGAGAAGATCGTGAGTGGATTGCCCGACAATGCCATTGCTCGCGTTGTGCGGGAAGACCCGCAACGCAAAGGCCTCTTGTATGGAGGGACTGAAACCGCCGTTTACCTCTCGTATGACGATGGCGATCACTGGCAATCGCTGCAGCTGAATCTGCCCACAGTTTCAGTTCGCGATCTGAACGTGCATGGAAGCGACCTGGTGGCGGCAACATACGGTAGGTCGCTCTGGATTCTTGACGACATCTCGCCTCTGCGACAGGCGGGCTCCGACACGACCAATGGAAACGCGATTCTCTTCAAACCTGCTGACGCAGTGCGCACGCATTGGGATGTTCATCCAGACACGCCCATTCCTGACGAGACCGCGCACGGCGACAATCCGCCGGATGGCGCGATTATCTACTATTACCTAAAGGACGCGCCGAAGAATATTTCACTTGAGATTCGCGACGCGCGCGGTAACGTCGTCAGAAGGTTTTCTGACAAAGCCGAGCCGCGCGATCCACGTCCAAAAAATGTTCCTGAGCGGTGGTTTGAGCCGCCAGTCGCTTTGACTTTGAAACCCGGAGTGAATCGTTTTGTTTGGAATTTGCAGTGGCCGCACCCAGATGCGTTGACGTTTGGGTTTCGTGGCAATCCTTTGGATTACATCGAGTACACTTTGCCGGATCACGCAGTCGTGGGAAACACGCCGGTCAATCAACCGCCAGGGCCATTCGTCATGCCGGGCACATATGAGGTGGCGCTGACGGTTGATGGTAAGACTTATCGTCAGCCGCTCGTCGTCACCATGGATCCGCGCGTGAAAACTTCCACTGGTGACTTGCAGGCACAGGCTGATCTCGCGAGAGTGATCGATTCCTGGATGAACATTACCTTCAAGGGCTACAACGACCTGGCCGCGCTTAACGCGTCGATTGCGGATCGGCAGAAGGCGCTTGCTGCTAATCCGCAAAGCAAGGAGTTCACCGATTCACTCAGCGCGTTAAAAGCCGAGCTGCCCTCGATCGCGGAAGGCACGTCAGCCATGCCCGGGTTCGGCGCCATCAATCGCGATCTTGCGCGATACGTCCAGATGATTCAGAGCGGAGACAACCGTCCGGCGCCGTCCGCCGCCGAGAGCGCGCGCCAGTTGTGTAAAGCGTTAGCGGAAGATCTCCAGCACTGGCGGCAGATCAATGAAACGAAACTACCCGAACTCAACCGGAGGTTACCGGGGAACACGTCGCCGCTTCCCGTAGTCCGGGTTGATGCTGCCATGAGCTGTCCGCAGTAACCTACAACTTAAACATGTTCGAGGAGATTCTGAGAGAAGTTTGATATGAAGCACGCACTACTGATTATTACTCTTAGCATTCTTGCGGTTGGCCTGGCCGTCGGTTTTGTGAGTTCCGGCGCTGAAGCCGTCCGGCTCAACCGTCAAAGACCTGACGAAGTCAAAATCGATCCCAAAACGTTCGACGAATTTGTGGGTCAATATGTTTTCGCCGAGAACCCTGACCTCGTGATGTCGTTTTTCCGTGAAGGGACGAACTACTTCGTTCAGGCATCGAGCCAGGGGCGGATTCAAATCTATCCAGCCAGCACTATAAAGTTCTTCACAAAGATCATCGATGCGGACGCGACCTTCGTGCGCGATGCTCAAGGAAAGGTCATTGCCGTTTTGTGGCGCCAGGGTGATCGAACATCACGAGCGCAAAGGACCTCGAACCAACCCGCTTTCGAAAATAATGTCGTCTTCAATCGTCGCGAAGAAATGATTCGCATGCGCGACGGCGTGCGTTTGCACACACTGATCTTCGCGCCCAAAGATCAAAAAGAATCGCTGCCGATTATGATGGAGCGTACGCCGTACGGAATTTCCGATACCGATTCCGACGCCATCAATCGACGCTATCGCGACCTTATCCGTGACGGTTATATCTTCGCCCTCCAGGACATTCGCGGACGATACGGCTCGGAAGGTCAGTTCGTGATGAATCGTCCCCTGCACGATCCGAAAGATGCGAAAGGCATCGACGAAAGTACCGACACCTACGACACGATCGACTGGCTAATCAAGAATGTGAAAAAGAACAATGGTCGCGTCGGAATTATGGGCGTTTCTTATGATGGTTGGCTTTCAGCCGTAGCGACGATCAATGCCCATCCCGCGTTGAAAGCCTCGTCGCCGCAGGCGCCGATGACCGACACGTGGTTGGGAGACGATTTCTTTCACAACGGCGCGTTTCGGCAAAGCTACGGCTATGAATACGTGAGGATGATGGAAACGTCGAAAGAGAATTCTCAAGTTTCTTTCGATAAGGATGCCTACGATTGGTATCTCGAAAAAGGTTCGCTCGGCCGAATCACCGAATTGAACGAAGGAAAGTTTCCGACGTGGAATGCGTTCGTGGCGCATCCGGCTTACGACGATTACTGGCAGGCACGCGGCTACGGAAACAAGCTCAAGGCCACCAGCGTCGCTACGCTGGTAGTCGGCGGGTGGTGGGACCAGGAAGATTTCTACGGGGCACTGGCGACATATGCGGCCCTCGAAAAATTCGACAAGAGCAATCACAACTTCGTCGTGCTGGGGCCATGGAATCACGGTGGCTGGAACGGCTTTGGCCGAAGCTTGGGCGACATCACCTTCGGTAGTTCTACCGGCATCTATTTCCGGTCACAGGTTCAGGCACCCTGGTTTGCGTACTATCTGAAAGGCAAAGGGAAGCTGACCGAGCCTGAGGCGCTGACTTTTCAAAGCGGAAGTAATCAATGGACGCGGTCCGATCAGTGGCCACCGAAAGAAGCTGTCGCGCGCGATCTCTATTTGCACGATGGCAAACTGGCATCATTCGAAAGGCGTGCTTCAATTTCAACGAAAGAATTCAACTCGTACATCTCCGATCCGCGGAATCCGGTTCCCTATCGGCAACGACCGATTCAACCAACTTACGGCCGTGGATCGAGCTGGTACACGTGGCTGGTTCAAGATCAGAAATTTCTCGAAGGACGCCAAGACCTGTTGAGCTGGCAAACCAACGTCCTCGATCACGATCTGACTATTGACGGCGAAGTGATCGCCCACTTGTTTGCGGCGACGACCGGCAGCGACAGCGATTGGGTCGTGAAATTGATCGATGTGTATCCCGACCACAATCCGGAAGATCCAAAGATGAACGGCTATCAACTGATGGTCGTCGACGAGATCTTTCGCGGACGTTATCTGCACGGCTTCGAGAATCCGCAACCAATCACCCCGAATCAGGTGAACGAGTATGTGATCGATTTACGCGCGAACAATCACACCTTTAAAAAGGGTCATCGCGTGATGGTGCAGGTGCAATCAAGCTGGTTTCCGCTGTACGATCGCAATCCGCAAAAATTCGTCGGAAATATTTTTAACGCCCGGACCGAGGACTATCAGGTCGCTACGCAAAGCATTTACGAATCGGCGCGCTACCCTTCACGTGTGACTTTGCCCGTGATGCCGTAGCGCTTGCAGCGAGGATTGTCATGAAGAAACTTTTTCTCATTGCCGCGACTTTTGCGATGTGCGGTTTGGCCATCACGCCTGTTTTCGCACAGCCAGGCGGCGGCAAAATATCTGATACCGCAAAGCCGCCAGCCAAACCAACTACACCCACTACGACTAAACCGACCACACCCAAACCGACGACAAGTACGCGAAGCACGTCGCAACGTGGCGCAATTGCATCGCTCGATGGCAAATGGTGGACGAGCGGCAACGACTTTGGCGATTCGGAAGTGGTATTTACTCAAACCGGATCGAGCGTGACCGGCGAAATTCACTATTCGGATGGTCGCACCGGCGTCATTACCGGCACGATGGTGGGCAAACGGTTGAAGCATACCTGGACGAATTCCGCTGGCGAGAGCGGGAGCGGATGGCTCGAGCTTAGTTGGAACAACTTTCTGGGTGGGCCCTGGCACAACGCGCGCGTGCGCGACGGCTCGTGGACAATGATGCGTATCGAAGGCAAGTGGTGCTTTGGTGGCAGTCGCGATCGGATCCGCACAGTCACGCACAACGCGCGCGGCGAAGTCTCAGTTATCACCGAGGACGGAACACGCGACAGTGGGCGTCTCGACGGTCCATGGCTTTATTTGACCTCTGACGACGGCCAGACGATCAAAGGCGAGATGGACTTTCACGCGAATCACCTGAACTGGTCGACCGGATTTTTCTGGTCGTGGTGTGGAAGAAACTAGGAATGAAAACCGTCGGCATCATCGGTGGCATTGGTCCGGAATCAACGATCGAGTACTACCGCTTCATCGTCGAAGGGTATCAAGCGCGCATCACTGACGGGACTTACCCAGCCATCGTCATTAACAGCATCGATCTCAGTAAGTTGGTTGCATGGATGGAGGCCAGCGACCTCAACGCGGTTACTGATTATCTGGTAGCAGCGATTGAGAAATTAGCCGCGACGAAAGTCGATTTCATCGCGATTGCTGCGAACACGCCGCACATCGTGTTCAATCAGGTTCGCGCTCGCTCTCCCTTGCCGATGGTCAGCATCGTGGAGGCGACGCGAGACCGGGCCAGCACACTCGGACTGCGACGGCTTGGATTATTGGGAACCGGATTCACCATGCGCAGTTCCTTTTATCAGGACGCTTTCGCCGAAAAGCAGATGGAAATCGTCATGCCTACCGTCGAGGAGCAGGAGTACATCCACGAAAAGTATTTTGCCGAACTCGTAAAGAACATCATCCTTCCCGAAACGCGCGCGCGCCTGCTCGCGATCGTTGAACGAATGAGGCAAGACCACTCTATTGAAGGGTTAGTACTCGGTGGAACTGAAATTCCCCTCATCCTGCGCGACGGCGGTAACAATCAACTTCCCTTCCTCGACACCACCCACATTCACGTCGATGCCATTGTTGACGCGCTCGTTTCCTGAAAACGTGGACACGCGGAACTCCTAGTGATAAAAGGCGCGGTAAGCTGACGCTAGTCTCTCGCTATGACCGCGAAGCATCCACCCCCTGCTGCCTTAAAAAAATTCCTGCATCCTTTCGACCGCGAAGTGCGCGACCTCGCGATCGGGTTGCGAGCGCTCGTTCTAGACGAGATGGCGCCTTGCTATGAAAACATCTATGACGCGTACAGCGCGGTGGCCATCGGCTATGGCACCAGCGATCGACTGAGCGACGGCATCTTCCATATTGCCGTCTACTCCCAACACGTAAATCTCGGGTTCAATGACGGCGCGACACTCGACGATCCGAAGGGCATCCTCAAAGGCTCCGGCAATCGCATCCGCCACATCACGCTTAAGGCGCTGGAGGATTTGAAGCGCCCGGAGCTCCGTGCTTACATCCGGCGCGCACGCAAGAAGGCCTTGGCAGACTCTCGGAAGCTGGGTGAGCCCGTTGCGCCAAAACCAAAGGGCGTCGTTTCAACTGTTAAGGCAATCTACGCGAAGAAGCGAAGACCAACGAAAAAGTGATGACGAATGGATTCGGTTGGCTAGCCGGTGCGTGATATTCTGGCCGGCGGTTTTTCGGAAAAGCACTCAAGCGTCTCCCCTTGATTTGAATCGATCGGTCCGAGCTACGAAACTCGGAATCGGAATTCGTGTAGGCCATCCGACACGATGATAAAGACCGCCGCGCCACTGACGCTTCTCCTGTTGCTGTGCGTTGTTCCTTCGCGCGCGCAGAACCCGCCCAACCAAACGCGCCCACCGGCCGACGAAGACCGCGTGGTCGTCACTACCAACCTCGTGCAGGTGGATGCCGTGGTCACCGATAAAAATGGCAAGCAGATTACGAACCTGCGCCCGGCTGACTTTGAATTGGTCGAGGGTGGCCGGTCGCGGGACATCGTCGGATTTTCGTATATCGATTTGAAAGCGAATGCGCCGGCATCTGCAAAACATTCCGCTGTGAATGGCGCGAACGAAGCATTGCCGCCTCAGCTCCACGCGTTACGGCCCGAGAGTGTGCGGCGCGCGATTGCCATCGTCGTCGATGATTTTGGGCTTTCGTTTGAAAGCATCGCGCGGCTGCGCAGTGCGCTCGAGAAATTTGTTTCCGAGCAGACTGAAGCCAGCGATGTGATCGCAGTGGTTCGCGCCAGCGGCGGGCCGGGATCGATGCAACAGTTCACCTCGAACCGGGCGCAGGTCATCGCGACGATTAAGCGGCTGCGCTGGTATCAAACCGGGCGCGGCGGAGCGGCGGCGCTGGATTCGATGACTGCGGATGACCGAAATGAAGACGGGGTCGAGTTGCAGGGGTATAGCAGCGCTCGCCCACCTGATCTATCGCACAAGGAATTCTTCGGCGGCTCGCTCGGTGCGCTCGGTTTCGTAATTGAACGGCTCGCCAAGTTTCCTGGACGCAAATCGATTGTGCTGATCTCAGAGAATCTTCCTCTGACCGGCCGTGAAGCGCAGGCCGGCGGCGCGACGCGCGCGCTCGACCGGTTGATCGAATTAGCGAATCAACATTCGATTGTAATCTCGACGATAGACGCTCGAGGTCTGCCCAAGTCGGGCCTGACGGCTGATGACAATCAATTCAACCTGGCGGCGAACCAGGTGGACAAAAGAACTCGCGAGCGTTTCCAGAAGTTCACTGTCTCGCAGGACGCCTTGAACTATATCGCTGAGAGAACCGGGGGCATGTTCGTGCGCAACGACGGTGATTTGAACGACGGACTCAAGCGCATCATCAATAGCGAGCAAGGTTACTATCTGCTGGCGTTTCGCCCGGATGACGCAGACAAGGAACGTCCCGATCGAGCATATCGAGTTACCGTGCGACTAAAGCAGCCTGACCTTGTGCTTCGCAGTCGCTCTTCCTTTCGCAGGTTTGCGCACCCTTCTGAAGAAGCTAAGACGCAAACCACGACGGATGTCTTGCGCGACGCGCTCGGCTCACCATTTGTTAAAGAGAACGTCCGCCTGAAGGTGACGGCATTGTTCACTGGAAGATTGCAGATCAAGGTCCTGGTGCATGTCGATGCGCGCGATCTCACGTTTACCGAATCGCCGGACGGCTCGTACAAAGCATCGTTCGATCTGGCTGTGGTCGCGTTCGACGATAACGGGAAAATTGCCCGCGAGCTGCTCCGCTCGGAACCTGTTACCGTGCCAGCAAAACACTACGAGCAGGCTTTGCGCGATGGCTTCGCCTACACCATCGCGGTGCCGTTGCAAAAGGCCGGACCCTATCAAGTGCGGGTGGCTGTGCGTGATGATGAATCGGGTCGTCTGGGATCTGATTCGCAGTTTGTCGAAGTTCCGGAAGCGCGAGCGTCACGACTCTCAGTTGCCGGTCTGATAATGCAAGCCAACACCGCCGAGAATCGCGGCGGCCCGTCGGTGCGCCAGTTCGTTCAGGGCGATGCTCTGGAATATTCCTATCTGGTTTATGGCGCACGGCAAAATCAAAACAACTCGACGGCCTTGACCAGTCAGATTCGCTTGTATCGTGGTTCGGAGGAAGTTTTTACGGGCAAGATTGTACCGACTACACGAGCAGGCGATTCTACTGACGAAGCGATAATTTCCGGCGGCACGCTGGCGGTGACTTCGTTGTGGCCACCCGGAGAGTATTTTCTACAGGTGATCGTAACGGACGAGTTAGCTCCGCGCGATAAGCAGACATCAACTCAATGGATCGACTTCGAAATAATTAAGTAAGATTGAACGGAGCGCACGCATCCTGCGTGCGGATCGCGAGCATCCTGCTCGCATTTATTCCGAAAGGACCATCCGAATGATCAAAAGAGTCATTGTTCTGTGTGCCGTCATCACGGTAATGATCAGCATCGCAAATGCGCAGCACGTCCCCTCACTCGACGATCTCCTCACTTTGAAGTCGATCGGCGGGACGCAAATCTCGCCTGACGGCAAATGGGTTGCGTACACGGTCGCCTATGGCGACTTCAAACAGGATGCTTTCATCACCCAAATCTGGCTGGCTAACAGCGAGGGTGGCAAGAGCTTCCAGCTCACGCGCGGCGACAAGTCTTCGACCAATCCGCGTTGGTCGCCTGACGGGCAATGGCTGGCATTCCTCAGCAATCGCGTCGAAGACAAGAACCAGATTTTCGTGATTGATCCCAGCGGGGGCGAGGCGCAACAGCTAACCAAGTCCGAAACTGCCATTAGCAACTTCGCCTGGTCTGAAGATGGTAAGACGATCGCTTACACCGCGACTGAGCCAACCGCGCAACCGTTGAAGGACCGAAAGGATTATTACGGCGACTATGACGTCGTGCGTGAAGGCTACAGCTACGTTCACCTCTGGACGCTCGACGTAGCTGAGGCGATGAAGACGCCGCTAGCGGGTAAACAGCGCACGAAGAAAACCGATTTCAGCATCGATTCTTTCTCGTGGTCGCCTGACGGATCGACGATCGCTTTCAGTGCGACTGTCAATCCGGATCTGATTCAGGGCACAACGGCGGACATCTATTTGTTGAATCTCAAAGACGACTCAGTGAAGAAAATCGTCGATCAACCGGGACCGGATAACAATCCGCGCTTCTCGCCTGACGGCAAACAGATCGTCTTCTCTTCCGCCATGGGAGAGAAGCTGTATTTCGCAAATAACTCAAGGCTCGCAATCGTCGGCGTTGACGGGGGAACGCCCAAATCGATCACTGATTCTTTCGATGAGAATCCCGGCCTGCTGGAATGGAATCGTAACGGTATTTACTTTGCCGGTGCGCAAAAAACTGCTTCGCACCTGTTCCGCGTCGATCCGGCCACCGCAAAACTTGTCCGTGTTTCTCAACCTGACGATCTGATGGCCGGCTCATTTTCGTTCACGCGTTCAGCAGATCGCATTGCTTTCACCGTTGCGTCGCCGACCAGCATGAACGAGCTCTTTGTTTCCGACCTGCGCAGCTTCACGCCGCGCAAGCTCACGAACTTAAACGATCAAGCAAAGGCGTTCACGCTCGGCACCCGCGAAGTCATCTCGTGGAAGAGTCAGGACGGAGCGACTATCGAAGGCATCCTGATCAAGCCGGCCAACTTCGATCCAACCAGGAAGTATCCGCTGCTCTGCGTCATTCATGGCGGACCCACGGGCGTCGATCGCCCGGTGCTGCTCACTCCCGACGCACGCTACTATCCGTCAGACATTTGGGCGGCGCGCGGCGCGCTGATCCTGAAGGTTAACTACCGCGGCAGTGCAGGCTATGGCGAGAAGTTTCGCAAACTGAACGTGCGCAACCTCGGCGTCGGCGATGCTTGGGACGTGCTGTCTGGCGTCGATTATCTGATCGCCAAAGGGTGGGTCGATAAAGATAAGGTGGCCTGCATGGGCTGGAGTCAGGGCGGATACATCTCGGCGTTCCTGACGACTTCGACCGATCGTTTCGTCGCGATTTCCGTGGGCGCAGGAATTTCAAACTGGGCTACTTACTACTACAACACCGACATCACGCCGTTCACGATCAACTACCTCGGCAACGATCCGGCGATGGATCCGGAGATCTACGCCAAGACTTCGCCGATGAGTTACATCAAGAGCGCGAAGACGCCGACGCTGATTCAACATGGCGAACTGGATCGTCGCGTGCCGATTGCCAACGGTTATGAGCTGCGGCAGGGTCTGGAGAATCGCGGCGTGAAAGTCGAGATGGTCGTGTACAAAGGCTTCGGCCATCCGATTACCAAACCGAAAGCCATGCGCGCGGTGATGCAACATAACCTTTCGTGGTTCGGTCACTATATCTGGGGCGATCCAATGCCGGATTTCACCGCGCCGGAAGTGCCGAAAAAAGACGAGAAGAAGTAGGTCTGTCAGACGATAATTTTCAAATGAGGGAAGAGTTACCGAGAGACAATGGCGAGCCGCTTTTGCGGCAACTATTCCGGGGCTTTCGCAAATTCAACTATTCGAGATATGGTTTCGCCGGAATGCAATCGTGATCAGTTTCATCCAGGAGAGTCCAATTAATGTCTAACCATCGAAGAGCCGCGCTCAGAGCTTTCGTTACTTGTCTTGCGCTATTAATCCCGCCCGTCGTCGCATCGGCCCAACAATACGACCCTTCGCTTTACTCCGGCCTCCGCTGGCGGATGATTGGCCCGTTTCGCGCGGGCAGGACCAATGCGGTCAGCGGCGTCGTAGGACAGCCGGACACTTTCTATTTCGGATCAGTAGGCGGCGGAGTTTGGAAGACGACCAACTCCGGACGGACCTGGAATCCTATTTTTGATTCGGCATCGTCGGCTTCGATTGGAGCGATTGGTGTCGCGCCGTCGAACCCTGATGTGATTTACGTCGGCACCGGCGAAGCCGACATGCGCGACTCGATTCAGTTTGGCGACGGCATGTGGAAATCAACTGATGCGGGAAAAACGTGGAAGCACATCGGTCTCGAGAACACCAAGCAGATTGGCCGCATCATTGTCGATCCAAAAAATCCGAACATCGTTTTCGTAGCAGTGCTCGGGAATGTCTATGCGTCGAGTCCTGACCGCGGCGTCTATCGCTCGAAAGATGGCGGCGCCACGTGGCAGAAAGTTCTTTTCAAGAACGATGACGTGGGCGGAATCGATCTGAATTTCGACCCGACGAATTCGCAGATTGTTTACGCTGCGTTATGGAATGTGCGCCGGCCACCCTGGTTCATCTACACGCCGGCTAACGGCCCCGGCGGTGGCATTTTCAAATCAACCGACGGCGGCAATACGTGGAAGGAGATCGATGAAGGCATTCCTTCCGAAGGCCGCGGCCGGATCGGGATTTCTGTCTCGCCCGCCAATCACAACCGCATCTACGCAGTGGTTGACGCCTTCGTCAACGATAAGGACAACCCGCAGGATGCGACCAAGACCAAAAACTTCGGCGGAGTTTTCCGCTCGGACGATGCCGGCGCGACCTGGACGAGACTCTCGAGTGACCAACGTCTCTGGGGGCGCGGTTGGTACTTCGAGAAGATCACCGCCGATCCGAAGAGCGCCGATCAAGTTTATGTGATGAACACGTCGGTGTATCGCTCGAGCGACGCGGGCAAAACCTGGAAAGCGATCAAGGGCGATCCGACCGGCGATGACTTTCATCAGCTCTGGATCAATCCCGACGATCCAAAGCGCATGGTCCTCGGCAGCGATCAAGGAACGGTCGTCAGTGTCGATGCCGCCGAGACCTGGAGTTCCTGGTACAACCAGGCGACGGCGCAGATTTATCACGGCGCCGCCGATTATCGTTTTCCGTATTGGGTGACCGGCGCGCAGCAGGACAGCGGCGCGGTCGGCTCGCCTTCGCGCAGCCGTCACAGCGAAATTTCACAACGCGATTGGGAAGGCTTGTGCGCGGGCGGCGAATCAGGCTACACCGCGCCCGATCCTCTACACCCGGAAATCCTTTTTGGCGGCACGGTCACGCGCTGCAACGTCGTGACCGGAGAAACGAAGAACGTCACGCCTGAGCGTGGCGGCGGCGGATTTGGGCAACCGTCACCTTATCGACATGCGTGGACGCAGCCGCTCGTCTTCTCGCAGGCAGACCCGCACGCGCTCTACTACGCAAATCAGTTTCTCTACAAAACCACGAACGGCGGTGAAAGCTGGACCCAACTGGGCCAGGACCTGACGCGTGAAGATCCCGGCGTGCCGGCGAACTTAAACGCCGAAGCCGCCGCCGATGCACCGACCGAGAAACGTCGCGGCGTGATTTACACAATTGCCCCGTCGCCTCTAAGAGCCTCGCTGATTTGGATCGGCACCGACGACGGCTTGATTCAAATGAGTAATGACGATGGCAAGACCTGGACAAACGTGACGCCGCCCGAGCTAACGTCATGGAGCAAGGTGACGATGATCGACGCATCGCACTTTGATGTAAACAAAGCCTTCGCCGCCGTGGAGCGTCATCAACTCGGTGATTACGAGCCACATATCTTCCGCACGAAAGACAGCGGCAAGACCTGGAGTGAAATCACGAGCGGCTTACCAAAGGGCATCTACGTGCAGACCGTGAAAGAAGATCCTGAACGCGCGGGAATGCTGTTCGCGGGAACTGAACGCAGCGTCTTTGTTTCCTTCGACGACGGCGATCACTGGCAATCTCTGCAGCTGAATCTGCCGCCCGCATCGATGCGCGACCTGGTCTTTCACCAGAACGATTTGATTGTGACTACTCATGGGCGCGGGTTTTGGGTGCTCGATAACATGAGCGCGCTGCGGCAACTCAACGCTACCATCGCCAGTAGTTCAGTGCATCTCTTTGCACCCGCGGAAGTCATTCAGCTCATTCCTGGCGCGGACTTCGTCGGCACGCCGCTGCCGCGCGACGAACCCATCGCTGAGAATCCGCCTGCTGGTGCGATCATCGACTACTACTTGAAATCAAACGCGGCTGGTCCCGTAACGCTGGAGATAATCGATCCCTCGGGTGAAGTCATTCGCAAGTACTCAAGCGAAGACAAGTTTCCGCCGATCGATCCTGACAAGCTCAACTATCCGCCGTTTTGGGCGCGCACGCAGGAGCCTCTTCCGGCGACCGCCGGGTTCCATCGCTGGCTTTGGGATTTCCGTCCGACGCCACAGGGAGGCGGCGGGCGTGGTGGCGGCGGTGGGCGCGGGCGCGGCGGAGACCTCGCACTGCCCGGAGAGTACCAAGTGAGATTGACCGTCGGCGGCAAAAGTCAAACGCAGCCACTGATCATCAAGCCCGATCCGCGAGCGAAGTAACCATACCGATGCAATTCAGCTTCATGGTCGGCGTGCAGGAAAAGCACCAGATCGATTTTTCGTTCGATCAGTTCATCGGCAATTTAGAGATTCGCGTCGATGGCCAGCCGGCAGTCAAAGACTTTCGCATGTTCTCGCTTAGCCTCACCAAGCGTTACGAATTGACCGTGGGCGTCAACGAAAAACATCAGGTGGCCATTGAGAAGAAGCGCAAACTCTTTCTCGCCGGCTTGCGCCCGATGCAGTATCGCATCTTCATCGATGGCCACCTGGTGCAAACGTATGAGGGACAGTGAAGAATGTGATGCGTCATGAGTTAGGTGTTAGTGGTCATGGGTGATGAGCTATCGCCCCATCTCCTGACTCCCGACTCCGACCTTCTGGCTTCGTTGACACCCGAATAACGCTGTAATATCGTGCCCTTACGCGCTTATGCAGAAAGATTTTTTCGCAATCCAATCCTCAGTCACACTCGCATCCAGCCAGGAGAAAGTAAAGTAAGTTGAAGCAGATCGAGCTTCCACCAAGAGGCCTGGAAACGCTCTTCGGCGTCCACGACCAAAACATCAAGTACCTCGAGTCATTGCTCGACGTGCAGATTAACGGACGCGGTCACAGCCTGGCTGTCGATGGCGAGCCGAAGGATGTTCAGACGGTCGAGCGCATCCTCGAAGATTTCGCCGAACTGTTTGCCGAAGGTCGTCAGTTCACTGACAAAGAGCTGCGCGAAGCGTTTGCGCAAATCGCCGAAGACCGCGCCTACAGCCTGAAGGATTATTTCACGCGCTCACGGTTCAGTCCGGCCGGCAAGAAACAGGTTGCGCCAAAGTCGGCGATGCAGCGCAAGTACGTCGAGGCGATTCAGCAGAAGGACATCGTCTTTGGGATCGGCCCGGCGGGAACCGGAAAAACTTATCTCGGCGTGGCGATGGCGGTGCAAGCTTTGATGCAGAAGCAGGTGAATCGCATCGTGCTGGCGCGACCAGCGGTTGAAGCTGGAGAGAAACTTGGCTTTCTTCCCGGTGACTTGCAGGAGAAAGTCGATCCTTATCTGCGTCCGCTTTACGATGCTTTGTTCGATCTGGTTGATTACGAACGGGTCGAACGTCTGCTGGAGAAACGCGTGATCGAAATTGCGCCGCTGGCGTTCATGCGCGGCCGCACTCTGTCCGATGCGTTCGTGATTCTCGATGAGGCACAGAACACCACTTCAGAGCAGATGAAAATGTTTCTGACCCGCATCGGCTTTGGGTCGAAAGCGGTCATTACCGGCGACGTCACGCAAATCGATCTGCCGGCGGGTAAACGCAGCGGCTTAGTAGAGGCCGAACGCGTGCTCTCAAGTGTGGAAGGCATCGAGTTCATTTACTTCAGCGAGAAAGACGTCGTGCGTCACAAGCTCGTGCAGATGATCATCAAAGCCTACGAAACGCATACGAAGAAAAGCGAGATCTAGTTTAGAGTGCGCCGGCTTGACGGCGCTTCCCTTGATTGAAGTAGGCCCGGTTTCGCCGGCAATACAAAGCGGCGTTTCAGCCGCCGCACTCCAAATGATCGACATTATCAACCGTCAGCGAAAACGAAAGGTCAATGCAAAGCATTGGCGCGAGTTCACGGCTGAAGCCCTGAGAGCGATCAAGCGCGAAGGTAGTGACGTCTCGATTGTGTTTGTCAGTAACGCGGCAATCCGTAAATTGAACCAGCACTATCGCGGCAAAGATTACGTCACGGACGTGCTTTCTTTTCCTACGGAGTCCGAGCAATTCGAAAACGAATCAAGTCTCGGCGAAATTGTGATCGCCACCGATCGGGCCGCGGCGCAGGCCAGAGAAAATGGCCTCACCTTACAAAATGAGATCGAACAACTGATTCTGCACGGTCTCCTGCACCTGTGCGGTCATGATCATGAAACTGACAAAGGCGAGATGAATCGGCTGGAATTGAGGTTGCGAAAGAAACTGGGAATCTAGTCAGAACCAGCTGCGGTAGCGGGTGGGCCCGGTTCGTTACCCTTTGAGCAATCACGAGCCAGACCCAACCGCAGCGGGTTCTGACTTTTGTCTATTTACGATTTACCATTTACCATTTACTAGTTCGCCCTTATGGAAATTGCTATAGCCATCAGCCTGTTGCTGCTTTTGGCGCTCACTTTTCTCGCCAGCGTGGACATGGCGTTCGGCCAATTGAGCGATGTCGGATTGCGCCGGCTGGCCGCGGACGCCGAAGAGCATCCGAACGCGCGCTACGCTCCATTTCTTCGCGAAATTCTCGAGAACCGAGCCAGATTCAGCTTCACGCTATCGGCCGCGATCCAAATCCTGCTCGTCGCATTTTCGGTACTCATCACGTTCCTCTCACTGCGCTGGTTTGCGGCGACTACCCTGGGACTGATTGCTTCGCTCGCCGTCGGATTGTTTCTCGCGGGTTTGTTTCGCCAGTTTATTCCGCGTTTGATCTCGCTGCGCAATCCGGAAGGAAAGCTTTTGAAGATGTTGCCGGTGCTGCGGCCGTTCTA
>JACXTT010002387.1_pt1 | contig 29935 bp, 29 predicted proteins | sample 9270951 | NCBI WGS metagenome assembly JACXTT01 (sample SAMN15532306, study PRJNA645909) | rock metagenome | isolation source: weathered quartz diorite | place: Puerto Rico | collected 2017-06-21 | reverse complement strand
GGATTATGGTGATTGACGAGGATGGGATAAAGCGAGAGATCGCCAATGCACTGTTCCGGGATTGGAATAATCGCAAACCGCCTCGTCATGCCACTGAAACTGCATATCCCCACGCATGACAAGGTCTTGGATTTTGTGATTCACTGCGGCTCTCGGCACGCGCGGCGGTCTGCCAGGCCGGTGCGCGCCCGATCAGAATCCATGCCGGAACCCGCGCCCAGCCAGCGCGCAGTCGCAGTCGCAGTAGCAGCCAGCCGGCAGACTCCCACAATATCAACCAGCATGGCCACGTGCGTCACAAGCGCGCGCGGCACGCCGTTCGGATCTATCGTCGGAACCTCATCATGGACCGTCTCGTATCAATGCAGGCATTCACCCGGGTCGTGGACGTCGGCAGCTTTGCGCGCGCCGCGGAATCGATGGACTTGCCCAAGGCCACGCTGACCCGCCTGATCCAGAACCTGGAAACCCACCTGGGCGTCAAGCTGCTGCACCGGACCACGCGCCGCATCAGCGTGACCAACGACGGCGCGGCCTATTACGAACGTTGCGTGCGCATCCTGGCCGATGTCGAGGAAGCCGAGCAGTCGCTCACGCGGCAGAACAACTCGCCGCGCGGCACGCTGTCGGTGGACACCACCGCGGGGCTGGCGCAGCTGGTGCTGGTGCCCCACCTGCATGAATTCTTCCAGGCCTACCCGGACCTGAAGCTGGACCTGACCATCAACGGCAAGCCGATCGACCTGCTGCAGGAAGGCGTCGACGTGGTGCTGCGCGTGGGCACGCCGGTCGAGGAATCCATGGTGGCCCGCCGCATCGGCCATGTGCAACTGGCGTTCTACGCCTCGCCGATCTACCTGAACCGCTTCGGCACCCCGCACGACCTGGCCGAACTGGCCCAGCACAAGGCGGTCAATTTCCTGTCCAACCGCACTGGCCGTGAGATGCCGTGGCCCATGGCGCGCGGCATGGAACGGAGCGAGGTGCTGCTGCCATCGGCCATTTCCACCAACGATGCCGATGTCTACATGAGCTGCGCGCTGGAAGGCCACGGCGTGGCACGGGTCTCGCGCGCCATGGCCGAGCCCTATGTGGCCAGCGGCCGGCTGGTGGAGATCATGACCGACTGGCAGACCGAAGACCTGCCGATCTCGGCGATGTATCCGCAGAACCGGCACCTGTCGGCCAAGGTGCGGGTGTTCGTCAACTGGGCGGCGGACCTGTTCTCGCGCCACCCGCACTTTGGTGCGGCACAGCAGCGGCTGGCGGTCGCGGCCTGATGGCGTGATAGGCTAGTGGCCGCAGTCTAGTGCGGCATGTAGGACAAAACCGGAAATCGGCCTGGCGCCGGCCAGCCTATACTGTTCCTTCCGAAATCACGACAAGAAGAGGAGTCCGATGAAACAAGTGCTTACCCCCCTCGCAGCCTGCATTGCCGCGACCGTTGCACTGGCCGGCTGCGCCGGCTCCGGCATGAGCTCCTCGTCTGCAGCCAGCGCGCCCGGCACCAGCGGCAGCGGCAGCGCCAGGGCGACGGCCACGCTCCAGCCCAAGAGCGGCACCAATACCGGCGGCACCGTGAACTTCCAGCAGCAGCCGGGCGGCGTGATGATGACCGCGGCGATCAGCGGCCTGCCGCCCAACTCCGTGCACGGCTTCCACGTCCATGAGAAGGGCGACTGCTCCGCGCCTGACGCGATGAGCGCGGGCGGCCACTTCAACCCGACCGGCAAGCCCCACGGCCAGATGACCATGCCCGACCACCACGCCGGCGACATGAACAACGTCACCGCGGACGCCAACGGCAACGTGCGCGTCAGCATGCTGCTGCCGGACCTGACCGTTGGTACGGGCGCCAACGGCGTGATCGGCCGCGCGGTGGTGGTGCACAAGGACCCGGACGACTACAAGACGCAGCCGACCGGGAATGCGGGCGGGCGGATTGCTTGCGGGGTTGTCGCGGCTTCGTGACCGCGTCACAAACGACCGGTGGGCTCCGACAAACCCGCCGGTGTTCTCCCTCGGCAGCGACAATCACTCGCTGCCTCCACGGCATGGCAACATGACGGCATTGCCGTAACGACCGAACTCCGCGAGGGGTCCGCCAAGACCGCCATGCCATCGCCGACAGACGCCGCGTTCGCCCCCCACCGCCGCCTGCGCGCCAATTCGCTGCTGCTGTGCTGCGCCGCCCTGCTCGGCGGCTGCGCCTTGCCGCCGCTGGATCACCGCACCGAATCCTCTGCGCTGACGCCTGCCGAATCCCAGGCCACGCCGCTGGGCCAGGCGGTGGCCGGCGAAGTAGCGCGCCATCCGGGCCTGAGCGGCATCCATCCGCTCGAGAATGCCTACGCCGCCTTTGCCGCGCGCGTGCAGCTGGCGCGCACCGCGCAGCGCACGCTCGACGTGCAGTACTACATCTGGCGCGACGACCTGACTGGCACACTGTTGCTGGAAACGTTGCATGAAGCCGCCGACCGCGGCGTGCGCGTGCGCCTGCTGCTGGACGACAACGGCATCGCCGGCATGGACGAATTGCTGGCGGCCATGGACGCGCATCCGCAGGTCGAGGTGCGGATCTTCAACCCGTTCGTGATCCGCCACCCCAAGACGCTCAATTTCCTGACGGATTTCCGGCGCCTGAACCGGCGCATGCACAACAAGTCCTTCACCGCCGACGGCGTCGCCACCATCATCGGCGGGCGCAATGTCGGCGACGAATACTTCGGCGCCACCAATGGCGTGCTGTTCGCCGACCTCGACGTGATCGCCGTGGGCCCCGCCGCGGGCGACGTGGCGCAGGATTTCGACCGCTACTGGTCCAGTGCGTCGGCCTACCCGGTGGACCGGCTGGTGCCGCCGGTCAGCGTCGAACGGTTGCAGGCGCTGGCCGGCAATGCCCGCGCCGTCGAGCAGAACCCGGCTGCCGCCGCCTACCTCGCCGCGGTGCGCGACCTGCCCGACGTGCAGCGGATGCTGAACGGCACGCTGCAGTTCCAGTGGGCAAAAACGCGCATGGTCAGCGACAACCCCGCCAAGGCGCTCGGCGAGGCGTCGCGCAACACCCTGGTGGCGCACCAGCTGCGTGAAATCCTGGGCGATCCGCAGCGCGAGCTTGACCTGGTCTCGCCCTACTTCGTGCCATCGACGGGCGGCACGTCCTATTTCGCCGACATGGCAAAGCGCGGCGTGGCGGTGCGCGTGCTGACCAATGCGCTGGAAGCCACCGACGTGGCCGCCGTGCATTCGGGCTATGCCAAGCGGCGCAAGGCGCTGCTGGAAGCTGGCGTGGACCTGTATGAGCTGCGGCGCTCGGCCGCGCCCGGCAAGAAGGAAGAACGCGCCGGCCCCTTCGGCAGCTCGGGCTCCAGCCTGCATGCCAAGACCTTTGCCGTGGACGGCACCCGGGTCTTCGTGGGCTCGTTCAATTTCGACCCGCGCTCGGCCACGATCAACACCGAACTGGGCTTCGTCATCGACAGCCCGGAGCTGGCTGGCCGGATCGAATCCACCTTTGCCAGCGTGGTGCCGCGCGCGGCCTACCAGGTCAGGCTAGATGAAACCGGCAAGCTGTACTGGCTGGAACGGCGCGACGACGAAGTCATCCGCCACGACACCGAGCCGAACACCAGCTGGTGGCGCCGGCTAAGCATCTGGTTCATGTCGATTCTGCCGATCGAGTCGATGCTGTAAAACGGGTTCCCGGGAGCGCGGCCCGTCAGATCTGGTCGAGCAGGCTGCGCACCACATCGGCCAGCCGGCCGGCGCGCTGGCGCCCCTTGGTGTCCAGCGCCATGCCGCTGCCGCCGGCCAGCGCCTTCAGGCCAAACAAGGCATCGCCAACGTCGCGCCAGGCCGGGTAATCGGCATGGATTCTTTCCAGCGCGGCGGCGCCGGCGGCCACCTGCGCGGGTGCGGGCGTGCGGCCGGCGGCCAGGTCTTCCAGTGCCGTGGCCGCGTCCAGCAAGCCTTTGCGGTTCATCTCCGTCTCCCCTGCAATGTCTCTTTTGTCATGGCCGCCACGTGCGGGCAGCCATGACACTGTAGCAGGCTTGCCGGGAAGGGCAACCAGGCGCTGGCAACGCAGGCCTGGCGGCACCGCCTCAGTTGCGCCCGATATCCTGCAGGATGCGGGTCATCAGGTACAGGCGCGGCACGATCGAGTCCAGTTCGATGTACTCGTCGCGGGCGTGATAGCCGAAGCCGGCCAGCCCGAAGCTTTCCACCACCGCGGGCTTGCCCGAGCGCGCGGCATAGCTGGCGTCAGTGGCGCCGCCAGTGCCTTCGGCGAGGGCCAGCGTGCGGCCGTCCAGCTCGGCGTAGATCTCCTGTGCGCGCTTGGCCAGCGCGCGGCCGCGCGCGTCGGCCACGAACGGCGGGCGGCCCTCTTCCATCGTCACCGTGGTCTGCGTCTCCGGCACCAGCTGGCTGGACTTGGCCTTTTCCTGCAGCGCCACCTTCAGCTTCTCGGCTGCGCCGGCCGCGGTGGTGCGCACATCGCCGTAGGCGACAGCGCTTTCCGGGATCTGGTTGCGCACCGTGCCGGCCTGCGCCTGGGTCCAGTTCAGCTGCGAGCCCGGCACCTGGCTGGCGGTGTCGCGCGTCTGCTGCAGCTGGTGGGCGAGTTCGATCAGCGCATTGCGGCCGCGCTCCGGCGCGGCGCCGGCGTGGGATGCGCGGCCCCTGACCTGCATGGTGGCGGTGGCGGTGCCAGAGGCGCCCAGCAGCAGCGACTCCGCCTTGACCACATCCTTGGCAGCGGTGGGTTCGCACGACAGCACCACGTCGTGCTGCGCGGCCAGCGCGGCAATGGCCTCGCCGGAGCCGACCGAGCCGACCTCTTCGTCAGGATTGAACAGCACCGTGATCTGCGCGTAGTCGCGCCAGCCCTGGTTCTTCAGGATCTCCAGCGAATGCAGGATCACGGCGATGCCGCCCTTGTCGTCGGCAATGCCCGGCCCGTAGAGCCGGTTGCCTTCCTCGCGGATGGGCTGCGTGGCCAGCGTGTTGTCCGGGTACACCGTGTCCATGTGGGCGATCAGCATGATGCGGCGCTTGCCGGTACCGGTGAAGGTGGCCTTGACCATGGTGCCCGGGCCCTTGGTGACGGGCATGCGTTCAACCTTCGCGCCCAGCGCCTGCAGGCGCTTCTCGGTATAGCCGGCCATCTGCGCCAGCCCCTTCGCGTTGGCGCTGCCGGATTCGATCGTCACCATCTCCTTGAGCGACTGCACCAGCGCGGGCTGGGCCGACCGCGCGGCGGACAGCAGCGCGGCATCGGGCTGGGCGGCACTGGCCAGGGTGCCGGCCCCGGCAAGTGTCAGGGCGGCGGCAACGGCAACGTGGCGAACGGAAAACGGCATGGAATCTCCTCGGATTGGTCTTGTTGGTGCCATGCCCCGGCGCACGGGCAGCGCCGCGGCATAACTGCACGATGCTAGCCCTTGCCAGAATCTTAGGGGAGGATCAATATCGCCAATCCGGATGCCGATCCCGCCACGCGTATCCTGCTCCTGCCCCACTCATCGCGCCATGCACCCGACCACGCCACCAGGCATGCCAGCCGCCATCGAGCCGCCGTCACAGAACATCCCGCTGCATGTCCGCCTGCTATGGCTGCCGCAAGCCATGCCGGGCAGCCTGTTCACCACGCTCGACGTGCTCCGCACCGTGGCCGGCGTCGCCAGCCTGCAGCGGCCCGACGCCGCGCCCACGCTGAGCTGGCAGCTGTGCGGCAGCAACGGGCGCACGCTGGCGGCAGACCTGCCGGGGCTGGTGTCCTCCACCCGGCGCGCCCGCGCCGCGGACAGCCGCACGCTGCTGGTGATCCCGGCCCTGCTGGCCAGCAACGCGCTGCAGCTGGGCGAGATCGTGCAGCGCGATGCCGCGGCGCTGCGCCTGGTGGAGCGCCATGCGCAAGCGGGCGGGTGGATCGCGGCATGTTCGTCGGGGATGGTCTTTGCGCTGCAGCTGGGGCTGCTCGACGGCGCCAGGACCGGCGCGCCGTGGATGTTCCAGAGCTGGATGATGCGCCAGTATCCGCATTGCGACCTGGGCAGCGACCAGGCCATGAGCGTGCACCAGCGTGTGTTCTCGTGCGTGGCACCGGCGCTGCAGGTGGAATTCATGCTGCGCGTGCTGGGCCACCTGCACGACCCGGACCTGGCACAGGCGGCGTCGCGGCTGATGCTGTTCCAGCCCGAGCGCCAGCGCAGCGTGCCAGCGCTGGTGTCGCAACGCTGGCTCAGCCGCACCGCCGACAGCCCGGTGTACCGCGCCATCCAATGGCTGCAGGACCATGTGTCCGAGCCCTACAAGCTGGCCGCGGTGGCCCAGGCGGCCGCGGTCAGCGAACGCACCCTGCTGCGGCATTTCCGCCAGGTCACCGGGCTGAGTCCGCTGGACTACTTGCACACCCTGCGCGTGGAGCGCGCGCGCATGCTGCTGGAAGTCACGCTGCACGGCACGCAGGGCATTGCCGAAGCCTGCGGCTACAGCGACGCCGCCGCGTTCCGGCGGCTGTTCCAGCGCACCACGGGCATGTCAATGTCAGACTATCGCGCCCGCTTTGCACTGCGGGCGCGGCGGCGCTACTGGCGCATGGAAGATGCGGCGGTACGGCGCGGCACCGGGGAGTGACCGCGCCCGAAGGCAGCGCTCAGGTGCGCAAGGCGATGTGGTTGACGACGTTCTCCACGCCCTGCACGTACCATGCGTCGCGCTCGGCCTGGCGCCGCGTGTCCTCGCTGGTGACGCAGCCTTCCAGCGTCACCACGCGGTTCTCGGTGTGCACGCTGACCTGGCCGGCATCGACGAAGGGATCGGTCTCAAGCACCAGCATCAGTGCCTCGGTGATTTCATCGTCGCGGTCGGCTTCGGCGGGCGCTACCACCAGTTCATTGACCACGCAGCGGCAACCGCGCGACCACCAGGCCAGCACACCGGCCAGGCGCATGTGCGACAGGCTGATCACCTGCCCCCACAGCGTGACCACGCCGTCGTGCACTTCCACTTCAATCCAGCCGCTGCGTTCGCCCACGGCTTCGCGCATGGCCTCGGGCTTGCCCTTGACGCGCGCGCAGATCTTGCAATTGCGGAAATCGATGGCGTTGAGCAGGCGCTCGCACACCGCGTCACGCAGTTCACCGTCGCCGACCTGCATGCCGCCGTCGGCCACGCGCAGGTGATCAATCACGCTGGTTACACCGTCCACGCGCCGCACCGTCGCCGCGGCCCGGGTCTTGTCGACGATATCGGCCACCTCGCCTTCCAGGATCAGCGCGCCGTCAGAAAGCCGCAACTGGATGGTGGGATGGAGGACATGACCCTGATAAGGCACATGCGCCAAGGCTGCGCGCGCCTGCGTCAGCACCGCTTCGCTACTCTGCATTTTGTTCGCCTCGCCGATTGGTCTGGAGATGGAGGACGCGCGCCCCTGCCTGCAGGCGCGCCTGGCGCGGCGCCGCAGGCTCCTTCACCCCCGGGGCCCTGGCAACCGCATCCTCATTATAGGAAGCGGTCCGGGAACGGCTCGGGTCTCAGGCAGCGGCGGCCGCGCGCGCGCGGGCCACTTCCTGGTTGCGCAGGATAAAGCGCTGGACCTTGCCGCTGGGGGTCTTGGGCAGTTCGGCGACGAACTCGATCTCGCGCGGGTAGGCATGGGCGGCCAGGCGCTTGCGCACGTGCTGGCGCAGCGCCTCGGCCAGTTCCGGCGCGGCGCGATATTGCGGGTCCAGCACGACAAAGGCCTTGATCAGCTCAGTGCGCTCCGGATCGGGCTTGCCGATCACCGCGGCCTCGACCACGGCCGGATGTTCGATCAGCGCGCTTTCCACGTCGAACGGGCCCACGCGGTAGCCCGAGGTGGTGATGACGTCGTCGGCCCGACCGATGAAGCTGATGCTGCCGTCGTCGTTCAGCTCGGCGGAATCGCCGGTCAGGTAGTAGCCGCCGGCAAACCCGCTGGTGGACGTGCCGTGATAGCCGCCGAACCAGCACATCGGCGAGCGCTTCAGGTCCAGCGCCAGCGTGCCCGGCTGGCCCGGCGGCAGTTCGCGCTGCTCATCGTCCACCACCACCACGCGGTGCCCCGGGCTGGCAAAGCCGGCCGCGCCCATGCGCACCGGATGCGCCAGCGCATGGTGGTTGCACAGCACCATGCCCAGCTCGGTCTGGCCGTAGTGGTCGTGGATGGTCACGCCCAGCTCGCTGGCGAACCAGCGGATCACTTCCGGGTTGAGCGGCTCGCCCGCGCTGCTGACAGCGCGCAGCCGCCCGCGCAGCGGGCCTGACACGGCCTCGCCCGCGGCGATCAGCAGCCGGTATGCCGTGGGCGAGCCGGCCAGGTTGCTGATGCCGTACTTGCGGATCACACGGCATGTGCTCTCCACGGTGAACGGGCCATCGTAGAAGGTGGTGGGATGGCCCAGCGCCAGCGGGCCCGTGACCGCGTAATACAGGCCGTAGGCCCAGCCCGGATCGGCCAGGTTCCAGAAAGCATCTTCCGCGCGCAGGTCGACCGCGTCGCGCATATAGCCGGCAAATGCGGCGATGGCCTTGAGCGGCACCAGCAGCGGCTTGGCCGGGCCGGTAGTGCCGGAGGTGAACATCATCAGGAAGGGGTCGTCGCCCCGGCGCGGCACCGGCTCGAACGACGCCGGCTGGCGTTCCAGCTCGGCCCAGAAGCTGAAGTCGCCGCGCACCAGGCCGCGGCCTTTGTCGCCGGCCACGGTGACGATGGCGGGACAGCCATCCACGTCATCCAGCTTGGGGCGGTTGGCGCCATCGGTGACCACCACCTTCGCGCCGGACGCATTGAGCCGGTGCTCGATGGCCTTGGGGCCAAAGGCCGTGAACAGCGGCTGGTACACCGCGCCGGCTCGCCAGGTGCCGAGAATCGTCACCAGCAGTTCCGCATTGCGCGGCAGCAGGCCCGCCACGCGGTCGCCTGGCTGCACGCCCTGCGCCTTCAGGAAACCGGCAAACTGCGCGGACAGTGCCTGCAGCTCGGTAAAGGTCCAACTGCGCGAATTGCCGTCGCGCCCTTCCCAGAACAGCGCGATACGGCCGGGCAACGCGTGCCGGTCGCAGCATTCGACGCAGGCGTTCATTGCCTCCAGGCTGCCCTGCAGCTGCCGTGCCACGGCGTCGTCATAGGAAAATCCGTCGAAGGCTTGGGCGTAGTCGCGCATGGTGTCTCCTGTATTCCGGCTTGTGCCTTTTGGTAGGTGGCCAGTGCGCGCGGCATGGCGGCGCGCAGCGGCTGCCGCAAGAGTGTGCGCGAGCGCCAGGGGAGCAGGCAATAGCCGATTCCGCCAGCGCCGCTGACGGTTTTTGCCATTCCTGCCGTGAGCCCTGAGGCACCTTGAGCCACCCTTGACGCGGCACCGCCCGGCGCCGACGATACGGGCATCACCGCCAGGAGACAGCGCATGTGCACCAACTACGCCCCGGTCCAGCGACGTATCTTGCGCGAAATCTTCGGCGTGGAACCGCCGCCGGGGCTGTACAAGGCTGAAACCTATCCGGACTACGCGGCGCCGATCGTGCGCGCCGCGGACGATGGCGCGCGCAGTGGCGCACTGGCCTCGTTCGGCATGGTGCCGCGCCCGCGCATCCCGCCCGGCGCACGGCGCTTTGACACCACCAATGCCCGCAGCGAGACCGTGGGCGAGCGCCCCGCCTTCGCGCGCTACTGGCGCCAGGGCCAGTTGTGCCTGGTGCCGGCCACGGCGTTCTATGAGTTTGCGTATCCCGAAGATGCAGTGCCCGGCGGCCCGCCCGGCAAGCCGGTGCGCTTGCGCGTCTGGCTCCCCGGCGAGCCGGCCTTCGGCATTGCGGGCCTGTGGCGCAGCTGGCCGGACCAGTCGCTTTCCTTCACCATGCTGACCATCAACTCGGCCGAGCACCCGGTGATGCAGCGCTTTCACAAGCCGGGCGAGGAAAAACGGTCCGTGGTCATCGTGCCGCGTGAACAGTGGGACGACTGGCTCGCCTGCCGCGATCCCGAGGTGGCGCGCACCTTCCTGACGCTCTTGCCCGCGGACGCCATGCGGGCCGAACCGGCGCCCAAAGTGCAGGGAGCGCCAATCCCCGACTCGGAGTAAGCGCGCCGCTTTCGCCGCCCCGGCCGCGGGCTCGCTTCCATGCAAGGCGGGTCAGAAGCGGTAGGTAACGCTGCCCACCACCGTGCGGCGCGCGCCGAAGCAGCAGTCACCGCGCGCCAGGCAGGTGGTCAGGAATTGCTTGTCAAACAGGTTGTTGGCATTCAGCGAGAGGCGCAGCGGGCCGTGGTCATAGGCGATCATCGCGTCGTAGAGCGTCACGCCGCCCACCCGGTTCTGGTCGGCACCGTCATAGCTGGGACCGACATAGCGCACCCCGCCGCCGGCGACAAAGCCCGGCACGCCAAACAGCCTGAAGCGATAGTTGGCCCACAGCGACGCCATGTTCGACGGCGTGCTCGCCAGCTTCTTGCCCACCTCGGGCGGCGTGCCGTCGATCACGCGCGCATCCAGGTAGGTATAGGTCGCGATCAGGTCCAGCCGGCTGGACAGCGAGGCCATTGCCTCCACCTCGATGCCGCGCGTACGCGCCTCGCCCACGTGGACCGAATCGGGAATGCCGTTGACCACGCCAGCGGTCTTGCGGTTCTTCTCGCGCATATCGAATGCGGCGATGGTCAGCGTGGCGTTCTTGCCCGGCGGCTGGTACTTGATCCCCGCCTCCCACTGCGAACCGCGCAGCGGCTTGAAAGCCTGGTTGGCCTTGTTGAAGCCGGCCAGCCCCTGGAACGACTCGGAATAGCTGACGTACGGGTTGAGGCCGATGTCCGAGCGGTACATCAGGCCGGCACGCTTGGTCAGCTCGCTGTCGTCGCGGCTGGCCGAAGGCGTGTTGTCCTGCGCGGCGCGCGACCAGTCATAGCGCAACCCCAGCATCAGCAGCCACTTGTTCCACGACAGCTGGTCCTGCACGTACAGGCCGGTCTGCGCCTGCGTGGCGGGGTTCAGGTCGCGCGTGCCCGGCAGGGTGAAATTGCCGTAGACCGGGTTGAACACATTGAGCGGCGCGGCCGTGCCCCCCACCCCGGCGCGCCCCGTGATCTCGGCGTGCTGGTAGTCGACGCCGGTCAGCAGCGTGTGCTGGACCGGGCCGGTGCGAAAGTTGGTCTGCGCCTGGGTATCGACCGCGAACGAGTTCAGCGTGGGCTGGTTCAGGTAGACCGTGCGGCGCATCAGCGTATCGCTGCCCGGCACTCAGCCGTGGCCGGCGCCGTTGAAGCCGGTTGCGTAGATGCTGCGGTAGTCCACCGTGCTGTGCGAATAGCGCAGGTTCTGCCGCACCGTCACGGTGTCGTTGAACTTGTGCTGGAACTCATAGCCCACTGACGCCTGCTCGGCGTTGTAGCGGTCGAAGCCGGGCTCGCTGATAAACAGGTGATCGGGGATCCGGCCGGCCGGGTTGGCCTGCAGCGTGCCCCGCCAGGGGAAGAAGCCGACCGAGGTTCCGCTTTGCAGAGTGATCAGCTTTCCGCTTTACTACGATGACGATGCCGGGATTAACGCTGTAGCATAAAAATGTTGCACCACCCCATTTCTTGCTGCTACAGTAAATCCGAATGGAAATCGAGTTTGACTTGGCGAAGGACGCTATCAACCAATGTCAACACGGGTTGTCACTGGCCGCCGCGGGGTTGATGGACTTTGGTAGCGCCCTGCTGGAGATCGATGACCGCAAGCCATATGGCGAAACCCGCTACATCGCATATGGGCCGATTGGCCGGCGCCTGTATTGCCTGGTATTCACCATACGCGGCAACACGCTACGGGCAATCAGCCTGCGTAAAGCCAACTCCCGAGAGGTGCGAGACTATGAACAGGAAACCTGACCTCACCATGCCGACGCCCGCGGAAGATGCCGCCATTGCGCGCGGCATTGCCGGAGACCCCGATGCGGTATCGTTGCCGACCGAGCAAATCAAGCGGATGCGCTCGGCGCGCGAGGTACTCGAGCAGTTCGTGGGAAAAGAAAATGCCGATGCGCTGGTGAAACGCCGTGGCAGGCCGGCCAAGCCGGCTGGCGAGCGCAAGGTCAACCAGACCTTGCGGATCGATCCCGATGTACTGGACGCCTACAAGGCCACCGGCAGCGGATGGCAAACGCTGATGAACGACGCACTGCGCGATTACGCGAAATCGCACCGGATGCTGCCTCGGCGCTAAGCCAGACGAAGGAAGCGTCGGGCAGTCCTCAGCCTCAGTGAGCAGTCCCCAAACCAATCAGCCGGCCTGCAGCCGGCCCAGCAACCGCCGCCCCGCCTCGATCACCGCCGCATCCGGCTGCATCTGGTAGCGCACGATCATGCCTTCGATGCACAGCATGGCTTCCTCGGCCACCGCTTGCGGCTGGTCCAGGCCCAGGCGCGTGGCGATGTCGGCGACGAACGCCTCCAGTTCGGCCTTGTGGGCCGCCGCCTGCTCCGCCGCGCGCGCGTCGCCACCCGCCTCGGCCACCACGTTGATAAAGGCACAGCCACGGAAGTCGCGGCTGAACCAGTCCGCCAGCGAGTCGGCAATCACGTCCAGGTGCGGGCGCGCGGCCAGCCGGGCTTCCACGTCCTGCCGGAACCACGCCATCCACTCGTCATGGCGGCGCGCCAGGAAGGCCGAAATCAGCTCGTTCTTGGAGGCGAAATGGCGGTAGAGCGACATCTTGGCGACGCCGGATTCGGCAATGATCTTGTCGATGCCGGTGGCGCGGTAGCCCTCCTGGTAGAACAGGCGGGCAGCGGTGTCGAGGATGCGGTCGCGGGCGGAAGGCGTGGCCATGTTGGCTGCGGAGTCGGTAATGGGAGCGGCCGGACGGCACTCTGCGCCGCCCGGCCTCTATAGGTCGATACTATGACAGACAGACCTGTCTAGCAAACCTGGCCCGCTCAGACCTGCAGCTTTGCCTCCGCATCACGCAGCGCCGTACGCAGGCCCTCTTCTACCACCGGGTGGTAGTACGGCATGCCCAGCATCTGCCCGATACTCAGGCCCTGCTGGTACGACCACGCCAGCAGGTGGGCGATGTTCTCGGCACGCGGGCCGGTCCATTCCGCGCCCAGGAATCGGCCCGTGGCCTTGTCGGCATAGACGTGCATCAGGCCGCGGTTCTTCAGCATCACGCGGCTGCGGCCCTGGTCCTCGAAGCTGACCTCGCCGGACACGAACGTGCCTTCGGCCAGGTCGGCGTAACGCTGGCCGACCATCGCGATCTGCGGGTCCGTGAACACCACCGCGATCGGCGCGCGGCGGGCCAGCGGCTTCACCTGCGGATAGCTGGCGGCGTTCTCGCCCGCGGCCTTGCCCTCGTCGGCGGCCTCGTGCAGCAACGGCAGGATGTTGTTGGCGTCGCCGGCAATGAACACAGGCGCATTGCCGCACTGGAGCGTGCGCGCATCGAACCGCGGCACGCCGCGCGCATCCAGCGCCAGGCCGGCATCCTCCAGGCCCAGGCCGCGCACATTGGGCACGCGGCCGGTGGCGACCAGCGCATAGTCGAAGCGCTCAGTCACGCTGCGGCCTTCTCGGTCCAGGTAGGTCACCACCACCTGGTCGCCGTCGCGGGCCATGTCGGTCACCTTGGCGTTCGGATCGAGATAGAACTCGCCGTTGAAGGTCTTCGCCGCGTAGGCGCGGATCACAGGGTCCGTCAGCGGGCCGAGCGAGCCGCTGACGCCAAACACGCGTACCCGCACGCCGAGGCGCGACAAGGCCTGGCCCAGTTCCAGCCCGATCACGCCGGGGCCGAACACCACCACGCTGGCGGGCAGGTCTTCCCAGGCGAACACATCGTCATTGACGATCAGGCGGTCGCCGAACACCTGGAACGGCGCCGGCAGCATCGGCGTGGAGCCGGTGGCGATGACCACGCGGCTGGCACGCACGGTGGTGTGCCCATCCACTTCCAGCGCGGTGTTGTCGATAAAGCGGGCATAGCCGCGAATGCGGTCGGCGTCGGGGATGCTCTCCACGCCGCGCACCACAAAGCCGACAAAGCGGTCGCGCTCGCTGCGCACGCGGGCCATCACCTCGCGGCCGTCGACGCGGACCTGGCCATCCACGTGCACGCCGAACGGCGCGGTGTGGCGCAGTTCGTGCGCGGCCTCGGCGGCAGCGATCAACAGCTTGGAGGGCATGCAGCCCACCCGGGCGCAGGTGGTGCCGTACGGGCCGCCTTCGATGATCACGGCGCGCTTGCCCGCGGCAATCGCGGCACGGTAGGCGGCAAGGCCGGCGGTGCCTGCGCCGATCACGGCGACGTCGGTCTGGATAGTGGTCATGGCAGTCGGTTCCTTTGTCTTGATGGCGTCAAACTGGTGTCAATCAGCGGGCTGGATGGGGCCGCCAAGCCGCGGGCAAGGCGACCCCATCGGGTCCGGCGACTGCCGGTCCCCGGATTGGGGATGGAAGGGGGATCGGCTTACTTGCCCAGGTACTGCTGCAGCGCCTCGGCGCCGCCGATGAGCTTGCCGTTGATAAAGACCTGCGGAGCCGTCATCTCGCCCGACACGGCGCCCAGCACCTTGCCGCGCACCTTGTTGTCCAGCGGCACGTCGATGTAGTCGAAGCCGTTGTCGTCCAGTAGTTGCTTGGCCTTGGCGCAGAACGAGCAGCCGACCTTGGAGAACACCACCACCTGGTCCGGCTTGCGCGCATTCGGGGCGATGTGGGCCAGCATGGTGTCGGCGTCGGAGACCTTGAACGGATCGCCCGGCTCTTCCGGCTCGATGAACATTTTCTGCACCACGCCGTCCTTGACCAGCATCGCATAGCGCCAGCTGCGCTTGCCGAAGCCCAGGTCGGCCTTGTCCACCAGCATGCCCATGCCTTCGGTGAATTCACCGTTGCCGTCGGGGATCATTGTGATGTTCTCGGACTCCTGGTCCTTTGCCCACTCGTTCATCACGAAGGTGTCGTTGACGGACACGCACAGGATGTCGTCGACGCCGTGCCTGGCGAACACCGGGGCCAGCTCGTTGTAGCGCGGCAGGTGGGTCGACGAGCAGGTCGGCGTGAAGGCGCCCGGCAGCGAGAACACAACCACGGTCTTGCCGGTGAACAGCTCGCCGGTGGTGACGGTCTTCCACTCGTTGTCTTCACGCATGCGGAAAGCGACATTGGGAACGCGTTGGCCTTCACGGGATTGCAGCATCAGTTCACTCCTTGGTCTGGATCGGGTTGGTTTCGGCTGCGGGTTGCAGCGAAGGCCCCATTCTGTCGACCGGGATGTGATTTGTACAATTCATTGCTTTAACCACAGCGATTGTCTTACGCTATTAACCAGCCATAGCCACTCCCTATTGCGCCGGCAATGGCACCTCATCCGCGCGCACGCAAGAGCATATTTTTTCGGTAAATACCGGCGAGTGCCCTATCATGCGGCATCCACTCAGACTCCCGTTTTGTCCGCAATGACCCGATCTTGCCGCCTGCCGTCTCTCTGCCGATGGGCCCCCATGCTCGCGCTGTCGCTGATGCTTGCGCAACCCGCGCAGGCGCAAACCCTGAAGAAACCGGCCCTGGATGCGCTGGTCTCCGGCACCCGAACGGCAGCCCATGCCGACCTGCAGGCATTCATGGCCGCCGCGGCCAGGGCCGAGCCCTCCGTGGCGCCGGCCGTGGCGGCATGGCAAGCCCGGTCGCCGCTGGCCGGCGACAACCTGGCCAATATCGGCCGCCTGCTGGGCGTCTACAACCGCGTCCACAACGAGGCCGCGGTGATCGACGCCATCGGCAGGATGGTGGCGCTGCGGACCGTGCGCGACGAGAAGATCCCGCAGCACGAGAACCCCGCCATCATCGAGTTCGGCAAGATGATCGAGGCCATGGCGCGTGACTTCGGGCTGGCCTTCCGCAATGTCGACAACCGGGTCTTCGAAGTCACGCTGCCCGGCGGCGCCAAGGACACCTTCGGCATCCTGACCCACGCCGACGTGGTGCCTGCGCTGGCCGAGGAATGGGTGCTGGAGGACGGCACCAAACTGGATCCGTTCCGCATGACGCGCGTAGGCGACACGCTGTACGGGCGCGGCACCATCGACGACAAGGGTTCGATCGCCACGGTCATGTATGCCATGAAGACCGTCAAGGAAAGCGGCGTGCCGCTGGAGCGCACCATCCGACTGATGATCGAGACCACGGAGGAAACCGGCGGCGACGGCATGAAGTACTACCGCCAGCACACCACCCTGCCCGAGTACAACGTCGTGCTCGACAGCAAATACCCCGCGGTGGTGGCGGAAAAAGGCGCGGGCACGCTGACCGTCTCCTTTGGCATCAAGGCGGCGGACGACAAGAGCGCGCAAGGCAAGGCCGACCACAAGGGACCGGCCATCGTTGCCATGCGCGGCGCGGCCTCGGCCAACGCCATCCCCGAGACCGCCACCGCGCGCATTGCCGGCGGCGACCCGGCCGCGGTGGCCGCCACGCTGGAACAGGCACGCGCTGAATTCCTACGCCGCCACACCCCGCGCGGCAAGTTCTCCATCGACGTGAAGCGCGCCGGCAACGACGTGGAAGTCAAGGTCACTGGCACCTCGGCGCATGGATCGCGCCCGGAGGAAGGGGTCAACCCATTGCCGCGGCTGGCGCTGTTCCTGCAGGCCAGCGGCGTGCAATTTGCCGAGAACCACTACCTGAACGCGGTCCGCTACCTGAACGACCTGTATGGGCTGGACTACCTGGGCACCAGGATGGAGGTGGCCTACCGCGACCCGTTCATGGGCCCGCTGACCATGTCGCCCACGCTGGTGCGCGAGCGCGGCGAATACGTCGACGTGGTCACCAATGTGCGCATGCCGCGCGGCCGCACGCCGGACGAGCTGGGCGGCAAGATCACCAAGCGAATTTTCGGCTGGGCCGCCACCCATGGCCCGGTCGAGATCAAGTACGACCAGGGCAACTGGATGGCACGCGACCCCAAGGGCGCGTGGCTGTCCACGCTGCTGAACATCTTTGGCGATACCACCGGGCTGGAAGCCAAGCCGGTTTCCACCGCCGGCAGCACCACCGCCAAGCTGATGCCCAATGCCATCAACTTCGGGCCGGCGATGCCGGGCAAGAAGTACACCGCGCACAATGCGCGCGAGTACAAGGAAGTGGCCGACCTGAACCTGGATATGCAGATGTTCACCGAGATGCTGGTGCGGATCGGGAACCTGGACAAGATGCAGTAAGGCGTTCCCTCACTGCTTGTGTGCTCCCCTCTCCCGCGCGCGGGAGAGGGGACCGGCCTCAAGCGGTTCGAGCGTCAGCGTTCGAGCTGATACCCGAACAACCGTCACAACCCCAGTTCACTCAACCCCGCATGTTCATCCGGCCGCCGGCCCAATGGCCAGTGGAACTTTCGGTCCGCCGCCTTGATCGGCGCATCGTTGATGCAGGCATAGCGCCTGCGCATCAGCCCCGCCGCATCGAACTCCCAGTTCTCATTGCCGTATGACCGGTACCAGTTGCCGGAATCGTCGTGCCATTCGTAGGCAAAGCGCACGGCGATGCGGTTGCCGTCGTGCGCCCATAGCTCCTTGATCAGCCGGTAATCCAGCTCCTTCTGCCACTTGCGCTGCAGGAACGCGACGATGTCGGCGCGGCCGTTGACGAATTCCGCACGGTTGCGCCAGGCGCTGTCGACGGTATAGGCCAGCGCCACGCGCTCGGGGTCGCGGCGGTTCCAGCCGTCCTCGGCGGCACGGACCTTGGCGATGGCGGATTCACGGGTGAATGGGGGCAACGGCGGACGGATTTCGGCTTGTACGGACATGCGGAGGCTCCTTTGCTGAAAACAGGATGAATCAGGTGGGAAGAACAGCCTGTTCGATATGATACAGACCTGTCTCATTATTGAGAGACAGATCTGTCTTGTCAAGGCAGGATGCGGGGCAGAATTCAAAAGCAAGACCCGGAGTGCGAGGCGCACGCGGGCGGCCTAAAGTTGGCACCATGCAAGCGAGAGACAGGAGACCCGCGGTGAGCATCACCCAGATACAACGCCCCGAAATGGCCGTAGCAGGGCCGCGCAGGCCAATACCGCCGGCGCGCGGCACGGCGCGGGGGCATGGGCACGGAGCCGATATCGCCACCCGCGTCGGTGGCACCGACTGGGCGGCCGTCGCACGCGAGCTCGGCGACTACGGCTGTGCCGCGATCCGCGGCCTGCTGTCGGCAGCCGAATGCGACGCGCTTGCCGCCGGCTACGCGCAGGACGCGCTGTACCGCTCTCGCATCGACATGCGCCGGCACGGCTTTGGCCAGGGCGAGTACAAGTACTTCCGCTACCCCCTGCCCGACACCGTGGCCGCATTGCGCACGGCCCTGTATCCGCACCTGGTGCCGGTGGCCAACCGCTGGAACGCCGCCATGGGCATCGATGTGCGTTATCCCGCCGCGCACGCCGACTATCTTGCCCGCTGCCACGACGCCGGCCAGTTGCGCCCGACGCCATTGCTGCTGCGCTACGGCCCCGGCGACTACAACTGCCTGCACCAGGACCTGTATGGCGAGCACGTATTCCCGCTGCAGGTCGCCATCCTGCTGTCCGAGCCGGGCCGCGACTTTACCGGCGGAGAATTTGTGATGACCGAGCAGCGGCCGCGCATGCAGTCGCGGGCCGAGGTGGTGACGCTGCACCAGGGCGATGCCGTGGTCTTTGCCGTCAGCCAGCGCCCGGTGCAGGGCAGCCGCGGCAGCTACCGCGTGAACCTGCGGCATGGCGTCAGCCGGCTGCACGCGGGCCAGCGCTACACGCTGGGCATCATCTTCCACGACGCCACGTGAGGTATTCCATGACCCGTTCCACACAGCAACCGGAAGCCAGCACCATCGAACGCGACCCGCGCTGGGCCCGCGTGCTGGCGCGCGATCCGGGCGCCGACGGTGCCTTTGTCTATGCGGTCAAGACCACCGGCGTGTACTGCCTGCCGAGCAGCCCGTCGCGCCTGCCGCATCCGGCCAATGTCGAGTTCTTCGACAATGCCGCCGCGGCCGAAGCCGCCGGCTACCGGCCCAGCCGCCGTGCCGCCGCGCCTGCGCTGGCGGAACAACACGCAGCCATCGTGGCCGACGCATGCCGCCGCATCGAGGCCGCCGACACCCTGCCCACGCTTCCCGAACTGGCCAACGCGGCGGGCGTCAGCCCTTATCACTTCCACCGCCTCTTCAAGGCCGCCACCGGCCTGACGCCGCGCGCCTACGCCGCCGCGCATCGCGCCAGGAAGCTGCGCGAGCAACTGGGCACCAGCGACTCCGTGACCGAGGCGATCTACGACGCCGGCTTCGGCTCCAACAGCCGCTTCTACGAGACCTCGGACGCAGTGCTGGGCATGACCCCGTCGCGCTACCGCGCGGGCGGGGCCGACACCGATATCCGCTTTGCCATCGGCCAGTGCTCGCTGGGCGCGATCCTGGTGGCCCAGAGCGAGCGTGGTGTCTGCGCGATCCTGCTGGGCGACGATCCGCAAACGCTGCTGCAGGACCTGCAGGACCAGTTCCCGCGCGCCAACCTGATCGGCGGCGATGCGCAGTTCGAGCAACTGGTGGCGCAAGTGGTGGGCTTTATCGAGGCACCTTCGATCGGCCTGACGCTGCCGCTGGATGTGCGCGGCACCGCGTTCCAGCAGCGTGTATGGCAGGCCCTGCAGGAGATCCCTGCGGGCAGCACCGCCAGCTATGCCGAGATCGCCGCGCGCATCGGCGCGCCGCGTGCAGTGCGCGCGGTGGCGCAGGCCTGCGCCGCCAACCACCTGGCCGTGGCCATTCCCTGCCATCGCGTGGTGCGCAGCGACGGCGACCTGTCGGGCTACCGCTGGGGCGTGGCGCGCAAGCGCGAACTGCTGGAGCGCGAGGCGCAAGCCTGAGCGGCCCGCGCTCAGCGCGCCACGGCTGCCTGCACCCGAGCCAGGTAGTCGTGGATCTGCGCCACCACCGCCGCGCCCTCACCTACCGCCGCGGCGACCCGCTTGGTCGACCCCGCCCGCACATCGCCGATGGCGAACACGCCCGGCACGCTGGTCTGCAGCGGATACGGCACCGCCGACGCGCAGCCCAGCTCGCCGCCGCCGGTGCGCACGAAGCCCTTGTCATCGACCTCGACGTTGCAGGTGCGCAGCCACGACGCATTGGGATCGGCACCGATGAACAGGAACAGGTGCCGCACGTCCATCGTGACCGGCGCCGGGCTTTCCGCCCGGCATTCGTAGCGCACCGAACTGAGCCACCCTTCTCCCGCCAGCGCGCTGATCTGCGCGTGCGTGTGCAGCGTGATATTGGGCAGCGAACCGATGCGGTCGATCAGATAGCGCGACATGGTGGCGGCCAGCCCCGGCCCGCGCACCAGCATATGCACGTGCGCCGCGTGCGAGGCCAGGTAGACCGCTGCCTGCCCGGCCGAATTGCCGCCGCCCACCAGCATCGCCGGCTCGTTCTTGCACAGCTTCGCCTCCACCGGCGAAGCCCAGTAGTACACGCCGCGACCTTCAAAATGCTCCAACGCGGCGATGTCCGGGCGCCGGTACTGCGCCCCGGTGGCGATCACCACGGTACGCGTCGGGATCATGCGGCCATCGGCCAGCTCCAGCCGGATCGGGTCCGCGCCGCAATGCAATGCCTTGACCTCCAGCGGGATGGCGATATGCGCGCCGAACTTCAGTGCCTGCACGAACGCGCGCCCGGCCAGCGCCTGCCCGGAGATGCCGGTGGGAAAGCCAAGATAGTTCTCGATCCGGGCACTCGCGCCCGCCTGCCCGCCCGGCGAGCGGCAATCGATCACCGCCACCGACAAGCCTTCGGACGCGGCATACACGGCCGTGGCCAGCCCTGCCGGCCCGGCGCCGACCACCACCACGTCATAGACGTGGGCCGGATCGAACTCCGGCAACAGCCCCAGGCACGAAGCCAGCTGCCCTTCGTCCGGCGCGCGCAGCACGCGGCCATCGGCGCAGATCACCAGCGGGAAGTCGCTGGCGGGCGCGTTGGCGTAGTCGACCAGCAATGAGCAGTCGCGTTCCGCGTCGATATCGATGACCGTATGCGGGTAGCCGTTGCGCCGCAGGAAGGCCTGCAGTGCCACCAGCTGCGGCTCGGTGCCGTGGCCGACCAGCACCGGCCCGCTGCCGAATTCGATCAGCCCCACGCGGCGCAGGATCAGCGCGCGCATGATGCGCTCGCCCAGTTCGGCCTCGGCCACCAGCAGGGCGCGCAGCCGCTCTGGTGTGATTGAATAGCCTTGGGTATCGGTCACTGCCACGCCGTCGACCAGCGCCGGGCGGCCGCTGAGCGTGCCGACCTCGGCCAGGAAGTGGCCGGGTCCCTGCTCGGTAATCTGGTGTTCGCGGCCCAGGCCGTCGCGCCGCATCAGGCGCACGCGGCCGCTGCCGATCAGGTACATGCCCCGGCCCGTATCGCCGATGGCAAAGAGCTTCTCGCCAGCGCGCCAGTTCTGCGGCGTGCCGAAGCGCCGCACGCGCGCCATGTCGTCGGCGCTGAGTTGCGGGAACATCTGGTGCCAGCGTGATTCCAGCGTGGAATAGGGCGCCTCCAGGCCGCCTCCAGCCTCCGGGCCGGCGTCCTCATCCGGTGCCATTGCCTCTGACTGCGAAATCGCCATGCTCCCTCCCCGTCTGGATCCGCGCCTGCCCTGGCGCATTTTCCCGGTTGCCGCGGCGCGGCCTATCGATAGTAGACGGCGGCGCGCAGAATGCGAGGATCGCACGGTGCAGTTGCGGATTGTGCCGGCTTGGGATTGAATGAGCGCCTCGGCGTGCCCCCAAGGCCTCTGCCACCGCCGCCACCCTTCAGAACCAAGACTTGATGCATTCCAGCCCTGAATCCGACGCCAGCCAGCCTGGCGAGCACACCGACCGTCCCGCCCGCCCCGCCCTGCGGCCCCTCACGCCCGTCGAAGGCCGCGTGCTGGGCGTGCTGGTCGAAAAACAGCACACCGTGCCCGACACCTATCCGCTGTCGCTCAATGCGCTGGCCTCGGGCTGCAACCAGAAGACCGCCCGCGCCCCGGCGATGAATGTCAGCGAGGCCGAGATCCTTGAGGCCATCGATGGCCTCAAGGGCCTGAGCCTGGTCTTTGAAGGCAGCAGCAGCCGCGTGCCGCGCTTCGAGCACAATATGCAGCGCGTGCTGGCCGTGCCCAAGCAGTCAGTCGCGCTGCTGGCACTGCTGCTGCTGCGCGGCCCGCAGACCGCAGCGGAGTTGCGTCTGAACACCGCGCGCCTGCACGGCTTTGCCGATATCTCGTCGGTCGAGGCCTTCCTTGACGAACTGGCCGGCCATGCGCCGCCCTTTGTTGTCCGGCTGCCGCGCGCGCCGGGCGCACGCGAAAATCGCTGGATGCACCTGCTGAGCGGCGAAGTGAGCGCCGCAGCGGCCGCCGACGATGCCGAACGCACCACGGGCGGCGCCACCGCCTCGCCGGGCGAACTCGAACAGCTGCGCGCCGAGCAGCAGGCCCTGACCGAGAAAGTGGCGAAGCTGCAAAGCCTGGTCGAACACATGGCCGGGCAACTCGGTATCCCCGTGGACGAGTTTCTCGACTGATACCCCGCCTGCGTCATACCTGACAGTACCGGCCACCCCGCTGCCAGCCAGCATTGGTGGTTGGTAGAAATTTATGGCGGTTAATTGCGTTATTAGCTCGCGAAGGCGAACCACTGGCTCAGACCGTAGCGCGGCAGACAACCTGCCGCCGACCTGCCCCGATGACCCGGATGTCGCCTATGCTTTGCTCAGGACAGACAACAGACTAGAAAGGGAGACCGGCGCAGCCATGGACAAGACAGCCTTCGTATTTGCCGGCGGCGGCAGCCTGGGTGCGATCCAGGTCGGCATGCTGCGCGAACTGGTGGCCTGGGGCGTGATGCCCGATATTGTGATCGGCGCCTCGGCCGGCGCCATCAACGGCGCCTACTTTGCCTGCAATCCGGGCGTGGCCGGCGCCGGCCGGCTTGACGCGCTGTGGCGCGGCATCCGGCGCTCGGACATCCTGCCGTGGAGCTGGCGCAGTGTCTTGAGCATGTTCGGCGGCAACCGCGGCCACCTGGTGGAGGCGGCCGGGCTGCGCGCGCTGCTGGCGCAGCACTTCGGGCCGCGGCGGCTGGAAGCGGCGGAACTGCCGCTGCATGTGGTGGCCACCGACATGCACAGCGGCGACGAGGTCTTGCTGTCCAGCGGCAGCATCGTCGACGCGGTGCTGGCCAGCGCGGCCATTCCCGGCGTGTTCCCGCCGGTGCAGTTCGAGGGCCGCACGCTGATCGACGGCGGCGTGGCCAACAACACCCCGGTGTCCACCGCGATCGCACTGGGTGCCACGCGCGTGATTGTGCTGCCCGCGGGCTTCACCTGCGCCGAGCGCCGCCCGCCGCGCGGCGCACTGGAACATGCGTTCAACGCCCTCTCGCTGCTGGTGGCGCGCCAGCTCGTGAACGACCTGCAGCACTTCGCCGACCGCGCGCAGATCAGCGTGGTGCCGCCGCTGTGCCCGCTCGATATCTCGCCCTACGACTACTCCAAATGCGGCGAGCTGATCGACCGCTCCGCGGCCACCACCGCGCAGTGGCTGCAAGGCAAGGGCCTGGACAGCCAGCGCATACCGGGCGCGCTGGCGCCGCATTCGCACGACGAAGCGACACCCAGCTGCAGCGCCGATATCCCGGCGGCGGCACCCCACTGAAGCCGCTCAGCCCCGGGGTGGAAGTACACGAACGGATTGTGCCGCGCCGCATACTGGTCGCCCTTGTATCGGCCTTCGTCGACGCGGATCAAAGCATGCCCACGCTGCCCGCGCGCCAGGCTGCCCTCTGGCCATTGCTACAATCCGACAGATGTCCACCCAAGCCGAACGCAGCGCCAGCACCCGCCAGTCCCTGATCGACGCCGCCGTGGCCTTGCTCGTCGAGCAAGGCTATGCAGCCTTTTCAGAAGCGCGCGTGTGCGAGCTGGCCGGCTGCAGCCGCGGCTCACTGCGGCACCATTTTCCCGAAGGCCGCCATGACCTGCTGCCAGCCATGCTCACCTGGCTGCTGGAGCATGAGGCGGCGCGCCTGGCCGCGCTGGGCCCGCTCAGCCCTTCGCTGCGCCTGCACCTGATGCTGCATATCCTGGCGACCCGCCCGCAGCGGCATACCTCGCTCGCCATACTGGAGGTGTGGATGGCAACGCGTGGCGACGCGCGCCTGGCCACGGCCGTGCGCGCGCCGCTGGAGGCCGTGCCGCAGATGCTGTTCGGCCAGCCGCCGGACGCGCCGCCAGAGCCGGAATGGCTGGCGCTGCGCTGTTTCCTGCACGGCGCCACGCTGCACAGCTTTGCGCCGGACTACGACCGCCAGGACTTGTCCGAAGCGGTGCGCTGGCTGATGGCGCGCCTGCCGGCTCCGGCGGGGCTGGACGCCTTGCTGGCGCGCATGCACGCGGATTAATCCACCGGATCAGGGCAGCCGCGCCAGCAACCGGTCGCCCAGCGTGGGCGGCAGCACCAGGCGCCCTGCCTTGCCAGGCGCCGCGGCATCGAAGACTACGGCCTGGCCATCCCAACTGAGCCGCACGGGCCCGCTGCTGTTGAAGGTGCGCTGGGCCAGCACGCGGTTGCGCTCCACGCCGTAGATGCGCAGCAACACCCGCTCCCGGCCCAGATAGCAGTATTCCGCTGCGTAGCGCGCGGCCGCATCCAACGACGGCAAGTGCCGGCAGTTGTGCGCGCCAGCGCGCTCCCAGGCGCCGTGGCCATAGGCGATGGCGGTCCAGATGCCACCAAGCGCCAGCAGCCGCCCCGCGCTGACCAGTGCCAGGCGCTGCGCGCGCGCCTTGCGCCCGTCCGGGGTGGCCATCACGTGCGATACCGCGCGGTACAGCGTCAGCCCCAGCAGCAGCATCGTCACCGCCGCCAGGTGGAAATAGAACGCCGACTCCGGCATTGACGCCATGATCTGACCCATGCCCGCTCCCGGAAAATATCGTCAAACTACCGCTCCGCCGAAATCAAAATCCGGCGCCCGCGCCGTCATATATAAATGCGCACCGCATTAATCGGCGCCATTTATTCCGGCATATTGAAAATCGGCGCCCTGATATATCCGAGCATAATCAACCGACCGCACCGGGCCAATCCGGTGTATTCCCGCACCGGACCTGCCGGCGACCACCGCGGTCTTATTTTTCCGATGGCAGCGCCGCGAGCAGGCTGAGCAGCCGCGCCACCGTCGGCGCCACGATCGCGGCCAGCGCAGCAGCGTTGGCGGCATCGCCGTCGCCGGCGGCATGCTCCAGGCGCTGGGCAAAAGCACGCAAGGTATGGCAGCCGACGTAGTGGGCAGATGACTTGAGCCGGTGGGCGACGCTGCGCACCGTGTCCAGCGCACCGTCCGTGATGCGCAGCTGCGCCAGGTCGGCCTGCGTCGAGGTGACCAGGGCGTGCACCAGTTCAGCGGCAAAGGCGCGGTTGCCGAAGGTCTGCGCCGCGATGGCTGGCGCGATGCCAGCGGCCTCGCGCGGGGACAGCGCCAGGTAGCGCTGCCGGGCCAGCATGGCGACGATTGCCGCTTCGGTCACCGGTTCGCGCAGGCAGGCGATCACCGCCTCGTCCGCGCCGGGCACCGGCACCGCATCGGCCGGCAGCACCACGGCGCAGACCGGGCCGGTGGCACGCCAGGCACGCAACAGGGTGTCGGGGATCCTGGTGGCGGCGCCGGCAATCACCAGGCCGATGTCTGCGGCGGCGTTCGGCGCGGGCGTGTCGGTATGCACATCAAAGCCGAGATCGCGCAGGATCGGCGCAACGCCGGCGACCCAGCGCATGTCACCGGGCGTGGCAAGCAGCAACGCGCCGGTCATGCGCAGCCTCGCGACACGAGACGAATGACGGGCAGCATGCTAGCCAATCGCGATATGGTGGCGCCGCGCGAAGTCGATGACATCGACAATCGATCTTGCCCCGAGTTTTTCCATGACCCGGGTCTTGTGCGTGCTGACCGTCTTGTTGGAGATAAACAGGGTTTCGCCGATTTCCTTGTTCGACATGCCCTTGGCAAGCATCTGCATGACCACCAGTTCCTTGTCGGAAAGGCTGGCCAGGCGCGCAGCTTCGTCGGCCTGGCCGGGGTTGTTGCGATGGTCGATTTCCGGCATCACCGTATAGCCGGCCAGCACGGACTCGGTGCAGCGCACGATCTCGGCCAGTTCCTGGGTCTTGCTGACAAAACCATGCGCGCCGGCCTGGCGCGCGCGTGGGGCAAACGTGTTCTGGTCCTGGCCGGAAATGACCAGGATGCGCACGGCGGGGTGGCAGGCCTTGAGGCGGGGAATCACGTCCAGCCCGTTGATCTTCGGGATGTCCAGGTCCAGGATCACCACGTCGGGGGTGTACTGCCGCACGATCTCGATGGCGGCCTGGCCGTTGTCGGCCTCAAGCACATGGGTGATGCCCAGCACCTGGGAAAAGTGCGTCTTTAGCACCACCCGCACGGGCGGGTGGTCGTCGACGATCAGGATTGTGGCCACGACTTGAACTCCATAGCAGGCGCCTCGATGTCCGGGCGCCCGGGCACATCATTTTGCTCAGCATTTGTGCCGTAGGGCATCGGAAATTTCCGACCGGGGGCTTGGATCTTCCGAAAACCCGGCCGGGGGCTTTGCAAGCCTGGCGTAATGCGGACCATCGCAATTGGGCAACTGCCAATCATAAGGCTGCCGCCACGGCAAGAAAAACCATCGCCGGACAACGGCAGGGGGTATCCAAAGGCTTTCGACCTGCGCGCAGCCATCGAATTCCCCGATGCTGCCGCGTGCGTGCTGGCTGATGCCGGCGTGCCGGCCAGTGAGATGCTGACCGGAATTGTCTTCGATATGTGACGTGACAGGCGTCAATGGCGCGTGATCCGGAAATTTCACCCTCAATCTCAGATTCGTCTTAATGAGATATCGAGGCTGAGCCCATAGAGTGAAAACAAGCCAGCCCGCCGCTACGCCAACCGCGCAGCGGTGGCTGCCACGTTTTCACTGTATTTTGCCGCCCCGCTTGTCTATTCGTCCGCCCATCCATATCGAACCGCCCTCGGCCACCGCTTGCCCGCACCGCTTCACGCGTGCCTGGCGGCTGGCATGTGCCGCCCTGCTCGTCAGCGCATCGATCTGCGCCGGTACCCCGCCTGGGACAGAATCCGCCGCGACGCCATCCCTGGCTGGCATGCCCGTCGCCCTGCCCGAGGCACCTGCCCTGCAGCCGCCGGGGATCGGCACGCCCACACCCCGCATCGCCCCACCACCGCACGCAAAGCCACAGGCGCACTGGCGGGTGCTGGGGTGGACGACCGGGCTGCTCTGCCTGCTGACGCCATGCCTGCTGGCATGGATCTTCGTGCTGTATCGCGAGGTGCGCCGGCGCCGGGCCGCGGAGATTGCGCTGAAGGACAACATCGCGATCCAGTCGGCGCTGCTCGACGGCATTCCCCAGCCGGTCTACCTGCGCGATGCCTCGCTGCGGCTCATCACCTGCAACCGCAGTTATGAAGAACTGGTCGGCGCCACGCGCGACACGTTGCGCGGGCAGCCGCTGGAGGCGTCGGTCCAGGTGCATCCCATCGCCATCGACATGGCCGAGGTGGTTCGCGACTACCACAAGGTGATCGAAGACGGCATCCCGCTGCACAAGGACCGCTGCCTGCGCCTGGGCGGGCGCACCCACCACGTGCTGAACTGGATGACACCGCTGCGCGGCGCCGATGGCACCGTCAAGGGCCTGGCCGGCGGCTGCGTCGACCTGACCGAGCGCCACGACATGCTGGCCGAGCTGGCCCACGCCAAGACAGAAGCCGAGGCCGCCAACCGCGCCAAGTCCACCTTCCTGGCCTCGGTCAGCCATGAGATCCGCACCCCGATGAACGCCATCACCGGCATGCTGGAGCTGACCCTGGCGCGCTGCCAGCTGGCCGAGCAGGAACGCCTGCAGCTGGTCACGGCGCACAAGTCGGCACTGGGCCTGCTGGCGCTGATCGACGACATCCTGGACCTGTCCAAGATGGAGGCCGGCAAGTTCAGCATCCACCCGGCACCCGCTTCGCTGCCCGGGCTGGTCAAGGACACGCTGCTGATCTTCGGACCGGTGGCCGCGCAGAAGGGCCTGCCGCTGACCAGTGGCATCGGCGCCGCCGTCGCGCCGCTGCACCAGGTCGATGCCCTGCGTTTCCGCCAGATCCTGGCCAACCTGGTGTCCAACGCGGTGCGCTTCACGGACAGCGGCACGATCCACGTCAGGCTTGACGCGCAAGCGCCTCGCGACGGGGTGCAGCAGGTCATGCTGACCGTCTCCGACACCGGCATCGGGATTCCCGCCGGCGCGCAGGCGCGGATGTTTGAACCCTTCGAACAGGTGCATGACCGCACCCGCCCCCAGGCCGGCGGCACCGGGCTGGGGCTGGCGATCTGCCAGCGCCTGGCCAGCGCGATGGGGGGCCAGATCTTGCTGTCCAGCCAGCCGGGCCGGGGCACGCGCGTCATGGTGACGCTGCCGCTGACGCTTGCCGTCGCCACGGAACTGCCCGAGCCGGTGCCGCCGCCCACGGCGGGCTGCGCACGGCGCCGGGTCAGCGTCCTGGTGGTCGACGACCATGCGCCAAACCGGTTGCTGCTGCAGCGCCAGCTGGAACACCTGGGCCACCGCGTGAGCACCGCCTGTGATGGCCGCGAAGCGCTGGCCAGGCTGGACGGCGCCAGCTTCGACGTGATCGTGTGTGACTGCGCCATGCCGGTCATGGACGGCCTGGCATTCGCACGGGCGGTACGCGCGCGCAAGGATGCGCGCGGCGGCGTGCCGGTGATCGCCTGCACGGCGAGCGCCGTCGCGGCGGACCACGCCGCGGCACTGGCGGCGGGCATGAATACCGTGATCGTCAAGCCGGTTGGCCTGCGGGCGCTGGATGCGGCGGTGGCACAAGCCTGCGCCAGTGGCTACCGGGCGCGCAAGGTGGCCGTCCCAGTGCAGGTCAGCACGCACGACAGCCAGGCCGGAACCCGCGTCGAGGCCGCCCACTGCGGCGTCACGCCCGGCTCGCGGCCGTCATGGTGCGCGGTGTGCCGGGCGATGAACGTGCAGTGCGACCGCCTCGACCAGCCGGAAGACTAAGCCTCCAGCGGCACCGCGCTGGTGCACTTGATCTCGTCCAGGCATACGCTGGACTTCACGCCACTGACACCCGGGATACGCATCAGCGTATCGAGCAGGAAGTCAGACAGCGACTTCAGGTCCTTGGCGACCACCTTGAGCACGTAGTCGATATCCCCGGTCACCGAGAAGCATTCCTGGATCTGTGCCAGCTCCGCCACCAGGCGCTTGAAGTTGGACAGGTCGCGGATATGCCCGCGCTCCATCGTCACATGGATAAAGGCCACCACGCCAAAGCCCAGCGCCGCCGCGTCCAGCCGCGCCTCATAGCGCTTGACCAGCCCGGCCTCTTCCAGGCGGCGGTGGCGCCGCATGGTCTGCGCCGGCGACAGGGCAATGGCCTCGGCCAGCTCCAGGTTGGAAGCCCGCCCCTGCTCCTGCAATACGCCCAGCAAGCGGCGATCGGTACGGTCCAGTTCGATCGTTTGCACTTTGATTTCCCCATATCAGCCAAGTACGAAACAAGATTTCATAATCTAGGGTTTCCCTGCGTGTTTTACGAAATCCAATTTTGTCGTCCGGAATATACACTGCATCCCAAGCAAGCGCACTCCAGGCCCGTACCGCAAAAGGTTTCCGCCGAGCCGACCCGGCTCCGGCGCGACCCCGCCGCCAAGTGCCGCCGCCACAATATTATTTCCCGCCCCTTTAGTGAGAAAGCCATGGCCGACCTGTTTGACAACCCGATGCAGCTGATGGGCTTCGAATTCGTGGAATTCGCCTCGCCCAC
>JACXTT010002386.1_pt1 | contig 29935 bp, 17 predicted proteins | sample 9270951 | NCBI WGS metagenome assembly JACXTT01 (sample SAMN15532306, study PRJNA645909) | rock metagenome | isolation source: weathered quartz diorite | place: Puerto Rico | collected 2017-06-21 | reverse complement strand
CATCCGCGCTTCGCGCACCTTCTCCCCTCGCGGAGGGGAGAAGGAACTGATGGCCCGAGCACCGCGAGTTTCTCTTACTCAGTCGCGTCGCGCAGCGACGTCGCCCGCTCGGGATGACGGAGATCTGAGCTTGCTCCCTCATCGGCAGATTACGTCCCGGCGGACCTACAATTTCGATCATGTCCGAGCTCCCCCTCCCGCCGCCGCCGCGCAGCGTTCCGTTGTCGCTGCTCCTCGCCAATGCGCTCGGATCGAAGATCGCGTGGCTGGTGCTCGCGTTCTCGTCCATCTTCTTCTGGTTTTTCGTCATGCGCGCGGATCTCGCGTTCATCGCCTTTCGTGCGCCCTACGAGACGACGCAGGGGCGCGTGATCGAGAGCCGGAAGACGGGAGCGACCGAGAACCGCGCCGCCGTCTACCAAGTGCGCTATGAGTACGAGACCGGCGGAAAAGTCTTCGAAGGGAAGTCATACGCTGTGGGCGATGCTCCCGAAGCTCGCGAGACTGTGACCGTCGAGTATTTGCCGAAAGCGCCGCAGTCCTCGCGCATCGCCGGCATGCGCCGTGATCTCTGGAGCCCATGGATGCTGATCGTTGCGCTCTTTCCGGCGGGCACGTTGCTCGTTCTTTACTACTCGATTCGCAAGGGCCTGCGGCGCGGTCAGCTTCTTCGCGATGGCTTTCTGACGGCCGCGACGTTCGTCTCGCAGCGTGGAACGAACATGAGGGTCAACAACCAACCGGTGTTCGAGTTGACGTTCGCCTTCACAACGATCGATGGGCGTGAGTGCACGATCACCACTCGCACGCATCATGTCGATCGTCTTCGGGACGAGCCTGACGAGCCGCTGCTCTACGACCTCAACGATCCCTCGCGCGCGTTTCTGCTCGACAGCATGCCGTCGCGGCCGAAGCTCAATGAAGTAGGCGAGCTCGAAGGCCGGCCCATTGCGGCGGCGTTTGCCCTCCTGTTTCCCCTCATCACAATCGGAGTGAACGTGCTCGTGTTCATGAATCGATGAACACAACGCTATTTCGCTGCGCGTACCTTTTCGGTGAGTACCGGCAGGAACTCCAGTAGGTCGGCGACAACACCGACGCTCGCCGCCTGGAAGATGGGCGCCTTCGGGTTCTTGTTCACCGCGAGCAGGAAGGGATTGCCCTTGATGCCGCCGAGGTGTTGGAAGGAGCCGCTGATGCCGAGGGCGAGATAGACCTTGGGCTTCACCGTCTGGCCTGAGGTGCCGACCTGGCGCGGTTTGTCGAGCCACTTGGCGTCGACGATCGGACGTGAGCAGGCGAGGGCGGCGCCCATCGCTTCGCTCAGTTCTTCAACGAGCGCGAGGTTTTCCTTGTCGCCGATGCCGCGGCCGACGGAGACGAGGACATCTTCCTTCGTGATGTCGACGTCGCCGGATTCGGCGGCGATGACTTCGACGAAGCGGCGCCGCGGCGTGAGGCCCGCGGCCGCGGCAGAGTGGTCAACGAGTTGACCAGTTCGCGATGGCTCGGCAGCTTTGAACGCGCCGGAGCGGATCGTGATCACCGCGCCGCTCGCGATGTCGCAATGCACGTGCGCGCTGACCTGGCCTGTGTACTCCTGGCGTACGACCTTGAGCGTCGTTCCTTCGGTGCCGTCGAAGCCGACGACATCGGGCACATACGCCGCGCCGAGTCTCACCGAGAGTCCCGGTCCGAGGTCGAGGCCGAAGGTGTTGTGGGGGAGGATGACGATCGAATTCGCCGGAACGATTTTCGTGAGGGCCAGGCGGATGAGCTCTGCATTCGGATAGACGTCGCCGAGCGACCACACCTCATCGAAGTGGCCTGACAGGTCGTTGCACTTCGTGCCGATCGCTATTCGTTTCTGGCCGGGGAAGAGCGTTTCCGCCGCAGCGGCGAGCTCGAGTGCGCTGTCGTCGATTGCGTAGATGAAGATCATTTGAGGGCTCCTTTCGCCTTCAGCAGGTCTACGACTTTGTCCGCGAGCTCTTCGGTGCTTCCTTCGAGCATCTCGGCGCCGGCGCCGAGCTCGGGGACGAAGTAATCGATGCGGCGGACTTTCGCGGCGGCGGCACCCGCGTCCCTCACGCCGAGCGCCGCGCTGTCGAGCACCGGCACTTCGATCGACGCGACTTTGCGGATTCCGCGGATTCCGACATAGCGCGGCTCATTGATGCCGGTCTGGATCGACAGCACGCAAGGTGTGTCGATGTCGTTGAGCTCCTGATTGCCGCCTTCGATCTCGCGGCCGATGCGCAGCGTCGCGTCATCCTTGCGCTCGATCTTGTTGACGAGCGACGCATACGGCCAGTCGAGCAGTGCGGCGAGCATGCCGCCGACCTGTCCCGCGCCATCGTCGGCCTGCGCGCCGGTGAGGATGAGGTCATACTTCGCGCGATCTGCCGCGGCGCGCAGCACCTTCGCGGTGCCGAGGCCATCGGAACCGTTGAAGGCATCGTCGGTGATCAGCACACCGTGATTCGCCCCCATCGCCATCTCGCGCCGCACGATCTCTTCGGCCTCCGAGTCGCCGATCGAGACGACGGTCACGTTGCCGCCTTCGCGCTCGACGATCTGAATCGCTTCTTCGACCGCGTAGTTGTCCCACTCGTTCACGGAATAGACGAGGTCTTCGCGCTTGATGTCGTTTCCGTCGCTGCTCACGCTGATTTCGTTTTCCGCCGAGTCGGGAACGCGTTTGACGCAAACCAGAATCTCCATGGCTCTCTCCTAACCTGCAGTCTGAGCGTCGACCAACTCCACGAGATCGATCGCTTCCATCGTTCCTTCGAGGCCCGCGACCTTGATCGCGTCCTCGATGTTCGTGAGGCAGAAGGGGCAGGCCGTGACGATGACATCCGCACCGGCCTCGCGCGCCTGCTGCACGCGCACCACGCCCATGCGCTGCTCCTCTTCCGGTTCGTAGAAGAGCATCAGCCCTCCGCCACCGCAGCAGAACGAGCGATCGCGGCAGTTGCCCTTCATTTCGACGCGGTTCATGCCGGGGATGCAGTCGATCGCGGCGCGCGGCGCGTCGTACGTCTGGTTGTGGCGGCCGAGGTAGCAGGGGTCGTGATAGGTGTAGGTCTTCCTGCCGTCGAGTGGCTTGAAGGTCAACGTGTTGACGTTCTCGGCGATCACCTCGCTGATGTGCTGCACGGGCGGCATCCCGTCGTAGTCGTTGCGCAGCGCATTCAACGCATGCGGGTCGCTGACGACGATCTTCTTCGCCTCCGACGCCTTGATGGCTTCGATGTTTTGTTCTTTCAGGGCCTCGAAGAGCATCTCTTCGCCGAAGCGGCGGACATCGTGGCCGCTGTCCTTCTCATCCTTGCCGATGACCGCGAAGCCGATGTTCGCCTTCGAGAGGACGCGCGCGGTGGCCTGCGCGATCTTCTGCATGCGATCGTCGTACGACGTCATGCTGTCGACGAAGTAGAGCGTGTCCGCCGCCGCGCCCTTCTCGACGAGCTTGACGTCCATCTTCGCGGCCCATGCGGCGCGGTTCTTTTCGAGCTTGCCCCACGGGTTGCCGCGCTTCTCGAGCGCGGACATCGGCTTCTGCAGCGACTGCGGCACGAGTCCGTCGTCGACCATGCCGCGGCGGAGATCGACGATCTTGTCGATGTACTCGATGCCGATCGGGCACTCTTCTTCGCACGCGCCGCATGTCGTACAGGACCAGATCTCGGCTTCGGAGAAGATGGTGCCGATCAACCCCTCTCCGGTGGGGGGACAGGCGCCCCGCCTGTCCACCGAGCCGACAGGCGAGGCGCCTGTCGCCCCACTGGAAAACGCGTGGTCGCGGGACTTGATGCTGATATTTCTTGGCGAGAGCGGGCGCTTCACGCGATTGGCCGGACAGCGATCGGAGCAGCGTCCGCAATCGGCGCAACTGTAGAAGTCGAGCACGTGCTTCCAGGTGAAGTCCTCGAACTTCTTCACGCCGAGCGAAGGCAGTGAGTCGAGATCGGTGACGCCATACTTCACCGGCTTCACGTTGCCCGGCCGCAGCCGCATGAAGAAGACGTTGAACAGCGAGGTGATGACGTGGAAATGCTTTCCCAGCGGGAGGAAGCAGAGGAACGTGAAGAACGTGATGTCGTGGATCGTGTACGCGACGATGCTGTTCGTGCGTGAGTAGACGAACTCGGACGCCATCAGCGTCCCGATCATTCCGAGCACCAGCAACGCCTCAGTCGTATGTCCCACGTAGCGCGCCGGCTTGAAGAACGCTCGGCGAATCGCGAGGACGATGACCGCCGCGAAGACGGCGGCGCCGGCGACGTCCTTCGTGACTTCGTACCAGCGACCGAGGTGCAGTGAAACGTTGGGGAGGATGCCGAGGATGACGAGCTCGGTCGAGCGTGCAGCGAGGGCGAGAAAGCCGAAGAACACGATGATGTGCAGAACACCGGCGAAGAGGTAGCGAGGCTGTCGCCATTGCGCGAGCCAGAGCTTGAGCACGAGTTGGATGCGGCGCGGGATGTCGTTGAAGCGCGGATCGGGCGCGGCACGGCGCAACGGCTCGATGCGACGCGCGATGAGCCAGGTGAAGGTGCCCAGACCGGCGATTGCGATGAGGAGAAAGAAGAGTTGGTTCATATGGCTGCCTCGGGGCCCGCACGTAATCCTGAGCGGAGCGAAGGATCAACCAAGGCGCCGCGATGCTCACGCCACGAGCAGCGCCCGAGCCGATAGCCGTCGCGGCGCCTTGGCTGATGCTTCGCTGCGCTCAGCATGAGAACTACTTCCCTCCGAAGGAGTCTTCGCAGATCTCCACCGCCACGTTGCTCCCCGCGAGAATCGACTCCATCTTCCCGAGGGTCACCGGCAGCATCACCTGGCTGTGGAACTCGGCGCTCTTGATCTGACCTTCGTAGAACGCCTGATCCTTCTTCGCTCCGCCATTCGCCAGCGCCTCGGCCGCGACGCGCGCGCGCCACGTGAGCATCCAGCCCGTTACGATGTCGCCGCACACTTCGAGAAACGGATGTGCATGCGCCGCGGCCGTCATCAGATTGCCGAACATCGCCGTCATGCCCATGTGCCGCGCGACTTCCTCGAGCTTCACGAGCGCCTCTTCGTAGCGGCTCGCGATCGAGGCAGTGCGATCGTTCTCCGACGCGAGTGACAGCGCGCGCCGGATCTCTTCGCCGAGATCGATGATCGGACGTCCGCCGTTCTGGCCGAGCTTGCGGCCGAGAAGATCCATCGCCTGAATCCCGTTGGTGCCTTCGTAAATCGAAGTGATGCGCACGTCGCGCAGTAATTGTTCGACGGGGAACTCTTTGATGTAGCCGTAGCCGCCATACACCTGCACGGCCATGGAGCAGACGTCGAAGCCGCGCTCGCTCGCATACGCCTTCGCGATCGGGATGAGGAAGTCGACGATGCCCGAGAGGCGCGTCTTCTCTTCTTCATCCGTCGTCGTTGCGAGTTGATCGAAGCAGAAGGCGAGGTAGTACGAGAGGCTGCGCAGCGCCTCGACATAGACCTTCATGGTCATCAGCATCCGGCGGACATCGGGATGCTGAATGATGGGAACGCCTGGCGCTTCCTTGTCGAGCATCTTCATCAGATGCCGTCCCTGCACCCGCTGCCGCGCGTAGTTGAGCGCGTAGAGATACGCGGCGCTCGCGCTGCTGAGGGCCTGATTCGCGACCATGAGCCGCGCGTCGTTCATCATCAGGAACATCGCGCGCATGCCCTTGTTGGCTCCGCCGAGGAGGAGGCCGCGGCACTTGCCTTTGCTGCCAAGCGAGAGGCTTGCCGTCGAGTTGGCGTGAATGCCCATCTTCTCTTCGAGTCCGGTGCAGATGACGTCGTTCGGCTCGCCGAGCGAGCCATCGTCGTTGATCCAGATCTTCGGCACGAGAAAGAGCGAGATGCCGTTCGTGCCGGAGGGAGCCCCTTCGATGCGCGCCAGCACGGGATGGATGATGTTCGCCGCGAGATCGTGCTCGCCGCCGGAGATGAAGATCTTGTTGCCCGCGATGTTGTAGGTGCCGTCTTCGTTCGGCGTGGCGACCGTCTGCAGTGCGCCGACATCGGAGCCCGCGGCCGGCTCCGTCAGCAGCATCGTGCCGGTCCATTCGCCGGTGAAGAGTTTCTTGAGGAACAGCTTCTTCTGCTTCTCATCTCCGAATTCGGCGATGAGGCGGCCCGCGCCTTCGCTGAGGCTCGCGTACATGACGAACGCAAAGTTCGCAGCGAGCATGAAGTCCGCCGCTGCAACCGCCACCGACCTCGGCATCCCCTGACCGCCGAACTCCGGATCCTCGGTCGTCGCCATCCAGTCGCCTTCGCGCATCGCCTTCCAGGCCTTCTTGAACGAGTCGGGCGTGGTGACGTTGCCGTTGTCGAAGTGTGGGCCGATGCGATCGCCGTCAGCCTGCGTCGGCAGCAGTTCCTTCGTCGCGAGATTGCGCGCTTCACCGATGATGAGATCGATCGCCTTGCGATTGAAGTCGGCATATCGATCGTGCTCGGCGAGCTGCGCCACATTCAGTTGTTCGTGGAGAACGAAATCGATGTCTCTGCGGTCCGCGAGAATCTGGGCCATGGTGTTCCTCCGTTGGGTTCGCGGATTTGCGGGCTCGCGGGCTCGCGGTTCTTAGCCACCGCGAGACCGCGCAACCGCGCGACCGCGCAACCTTTTAAGTTCTCTCGAAAATGGTCGCGATGCCCTGGCCTAAGCCGATGCACATCGTGGCGATGCCGGTCTGGTGATTGCCGCGCTTCATTTCGTGAAGCAGCGTGGTCGTGATGCGCGCGCCGGAGCAGCCGAGGGGATGTCCGAGGGCGATCGCGCCGCCGTTGAGATTGACTTTCTTCTCGACTTGATCGCGCAGCTGCAGATCTTTGATGACGGGGAGCGACTGCGCGGCGAATGCTTCGTTCAGCTCCCAGAGATGAATGTCGGACGATTTCATCTTCGCGCGAGCGAGTGCCTTCTTCACGGCGGGAACGGGGCCGTAGCCCATGATCGAAGGATCGACGCCGGCGGTGGCCATCGCTTTCACGCGCGCCATCGGCTCGAGGCCGAGTGCCTGCGCGCGCTCGGCGGACATCACGAGCAGCGCGGATGCGCCGTCGGAGATCGCCGACGAGTTGCCGGCGGTCACCGTCCCGTTCTTCGGATCGAAGACGGGCTTCAATGCCGTGAGCGATTCGATGTTCGTCTCTTCGCGAATGACTTCGTCGTAGTCGCAGAGGATGGAGAAGCCGTTCTCGTCATGACCTTCGATCGGAACGATTTCGTCCTTGAAGCGGCCTTCGATGCGCGCGGCGTGGGCTCGCTTGTGCGAGCGCAGTGCGAATTCGTCCTGTGACTTTCGATTGATCCCGTGCAGCTTCGCGAGGACTTCGGCGGTGATTCCCATCATGCCCGCGGCCTTCGCCGCGTGCTTGCTGATCGCGGGATTGGGGTCGACGCCGTGCGTCATCGGGAGGTGACCCATGTGCTCGACGCCGCCGACGACGAAGATGTCGCCGTTGCCGGTCATGACGGACATCGCCGCGGTGTGCAGCGCGCTCATCGACGAGCCGCAGAGGCGGTTGATCGTCTGCGCGCTCACGGTGTGCGGAATGTCTGCGAGCAGTGACGCGAAGCGCGCGATGTTGAAGCCCTGCTCGAGCGTCTGCTGCACACAGCCCCAGATGATGTCTTCGATCTCGACCGGATCGACTTTCGGATTGCGCTCGAGCAGCGCGCGGATCAACGCGGCGGAGAGATTCTCGGCGCGGACGTTGCGGAACATGCCGCCTTTCGAGCGGCCCATCGGGGTACGGACGGCATCGATGATGACGGCGTCGTTCACTGGTTACCTCCGGTGTGTGGGACAGGCGAGGGCGCCTGTCCTACACCATGGAATGTGGTCGCGGTCGCGGCGAGCGCCTGCATCTGCACCGTCGGTTCGTAGAGCTTTCCGAGCGAGGCGAACTTCGCGGCTTTGTCGCAGAGCGTCTCGAGGCCTACTGCATCCGCATAGCGGAACGGGCCGCCGCGGAACGGCGGGAAGCCGAGACCGTAGATCATCGCGATGTCGACTTCGACCGGCGTGTTGACGATGCCATCCTCGAGGCAGCGCGAGGACTCGATGATCATCGGCAGCATCATCCGGTCGATGATGTCCTGGTCGGTGATCGTCGTGTTGGTGGTCTTCGCGAGCGGGCTAACCAGAGATTGCACCTCAGGGTCAGGCGTCTTCTTCGGCGCGCCCTTCTTATCGGGGATGTAGGCGTAGAAGCCCTTGCCGTTCTTCTGGCCGAAGCGGCCGGCTTCGAACATCACATCGATCGCGCTTTTCTCGTTGAACGCCATGCGGTCGGGGAAGCCCGCGGCCATGACGGCGTTCGCATGATGCGCGGTGTCGATGCCGACGACATCGAGGAGATACGCAGGCCCCATCGGCCAGCCGAACTTCTCCATCACCTTGTCGATGCGAAGGAAATCGACGCCTTCGTTGACGAGCAGCATGAAGCCGCCGAAGTAGGGGAAGAGCACGCGATTGACGAGGAAGCCGGGACAGTCATTGACGACGACCGGCGTCTTCCCCATCGCGAGTGCGTAGGCGACGGTCGTCGCGATTGCGCGCTCGCTCGACTTCGCGCCGCGGATCACTTCGACGAGCGGCATCTTGTGGACGGGATTGAAGAAGTGCATGCCGCAGAAGTTCTCGGGGCGCTTCAGATCTGCGCCGAGACGTGTAATCGAGATGGTGGAGGTGTTGCTGGCGAGGATCGCGTCGTCTTTCACCTGTCCTTCGGCTTCGGCGAGGACGGACTTCTTGATCTTCTCGTTCTCGACGACGGCTTCGACGACGATGTCGGCATTCTTGAAGTCGCCGAAGGAGAGCGTCGGGCGGATGCGCGTGAACGTCTCCGCCATCTGCGCGTTCGTGATCCTGCCGCGCTCGACCTGTTTCACGAGGAGCTTCTGCGCTTCCGAAAGGCCGAGCGCGATCGCCTTCTCGTTGATGTCCTTCATCACGATCGGCACGTTCTTCGATGCCGACTGATAGGCGATGCCGCCGCCCATGATGCCCGCGCCGAGCACCGCGGCGGATTCGATCTTCGCGCCGCTCGCCGCGAGTTTCTTCGCGACCTTGTTCACGAACTGATCGCCGAGGAAGATGGTGACGAGGTTGAAGGCGGTGGGAGTCTTCGCCATCTTCGCGAAGGCGTTCGCTTCGATCTTGAGTGCGTCTTCGCGATTGCGATTCGCCCCCTGCTGCATCGCGGTGATCGCGGCGACGGGCGACGGATAGTTGGGTCCGGCCTTGCCGGCGACGAATCCTTTCGCGCCTTCGAAGGCCATCATTGATTCTGTGGGGTTGAGTTTGAGCGGCGAGACTTTCTCGGTGCGGCGCGCTTTCCAATCGCGCCTGCCGTCGATCGCCTGCTGCAGAAGATTGAGTGCGGCGTCGCGGACTTTGTCGGGTGCGACGACGGCATCGACGACGCCGGTCTTCATCGCGACATCCGCTGTGTATTGCTCGCCGCCCGCAATCCATTCGATCGCGTTGTCTGCGCCGGCGAGGCGCGAGAGCCGGACGGTGCCGCCCCAGCCGGGGAAGATGCCGAGCTTCGTTTCAGGCAGGCCGATCTTCGTCTCCGACGACATCACGCGGTAGTGCGTCGTCAGCGCGAGCTCGAGACCGCCGCCGAGTGCGAAGCCGTTGATCGCGGTGACGGTGGGGAACGGGAAGTCTTCGATCGTCGAGAAAAGTTTGTGGACTTCCATGATCCACGCGATGAGCTGGTCTTCGGTGTTCTGGAAATACGCGAGGAACTCGGTGATGTCGGCGCCGACGATGAAACAATCTTTGCCACTCGTGACGAGAAGGCCCTTCACATCCTTCTCTTCCTTGATGCGCGCGACTGCGTCACCGAGGTCTGTGAGCGTCAGCTTGTTGAACTTGTTGACGGAGTCACCGCGGAGATCGAAGCGAAGCTCGAGAATGTTGCCGTCGAGCCGCGAGAGTTGGATGGCCTGTCCTTCGAAGAGCTTGAGATCAGCTGAATGAATGCTCATTCAGTGAAGTATGGTGAGGCGCGGACGAGACGAACGTGCTCGCCGACACACATGAGCGTGACGTAGTGCCTTCTCCCCCCGCGCACGGGGGAGAAGGTGCCCGAAGGGCGGACGAGGGGCGTTTTTTCGTGTGAGGCATAGACCCCTCATCCGCGCTCCGCGCACCTTCTCCCCTCGCGGAGGGGAGAAGGAACTAGGCATCGCCAGATTCGCGGGCCGTGTGATCGCGATCATGTTTTCAGGTGATGCTCTGGGACGAAATGTTCGCTCCGCCGCGTTACCATGCGCCGCGACACTACTTCGTGAGGCACTGAATCATGGCTGACAAGAAGATCATCTGGACGCGAGTCGACGAGGCGCCGGCCCTTGCCACCTACTCGTTACTTCCGATCGTTCAAGCATTTACGAACGGAACCGGCATCTCCGTCGAGACGCGGGATATCTCCCTTGCCGGCAGAATCCTCGCGGCATTTCCGGAGAACCTTACGGAAGAGCAGCGCGTTCCGGATGACCTCGGCCAGCTCGGCGCGCTCACATTGGCGCGCGAGGCGAACATCATCAAGCTGCCGAACATCAGCGCCTCCATCCCACAATTAAAGGATGCGATCCGCGAGCTGCAGTCTCAGGGCTACGCGATCCCCGACTATCCTGAGTCGCCGGCAACCGAGGTCGAGCAGGACATCCAGATCCGCTATGCCAAGGTCCTCGGCAGCGCCGTGAACCCCGTGCTGCGCGAAGGCAACTCGGATCGCCGCGCGCCGCTCGCGGTGAAGAATTTCGCGAAGAAGAATCCGCACAAGCTCGGCGCGTGGGCCGCGAGCTCGATGTCCGAAGTCGCGTCGATGACCTCCGGCGATTTCTACGGCAACGAGAAGTCGGTCGTGATGCATGAAGGGGGCGCGTTCCGGATCGAGCTCGTTGATCGGAACGGCAACACCACGATTCTGAAAGAAGGCCTCACCGCCGCGCCGGAGGAGATTCTCGACGGCACGTTCATGAGCGTGAAGGCGCTGCGGAAGTTCTATGCCGCGCAGATCGACGATGCGATGTCGAAAGGACAGCTGCTCTCGATCCACCTCAAGGCGACGATGATGAAGGTGTCCGATCCGATTCTCTTCGGACATGCGGTGTACGTTTTCTTTCAGGACGTGTTCGAGAAACACGCCGCCTCCTTCCAGCTCGCCGGCGTCAATCCCAACCTCGGCCTCGGCGATCTCTACAAGAAGATCCAATCGCTGCCCGAAGAGAAGCGAGCGGAGATCGAGGCGGACATCAAAGCGGTGTACGCGAAGCGTCCCGCGCTGGCGATGGTCGACTCCGACAACGGCATCACGAATCTGCACGCGCCGAACGACATCATCGTCGATGCGTCGATGCCGGTCGTCGTGCGCGACTCGGGGAAGATGTGGAACGCCGAGGGGAAGCTGCAGGATACGAAGGCGCTGATCCCGGATCGCTGCTACTCCACGATGTATGCGGAGATCATCGACAACTGCAAGAAGTTCGGCGCGCTGGATCCGGCGACGATGGGCTCCGTTCCCAACGTCGGGCTGATGGCGCAGAAGGCGGAGGAGTACGGGTCGCACCCGACGACCTTCAAGGTCGCGGGGGATGGCACGGTGCGCGTCGTCGACGCGCATGGCAACGTGCTGATGAAGCACGAGGTCGAGGCGGGCGATGTCTGGCGCCTGGCGCGCACGAAGGACGTCGCGATTCAGGATTGGGTGCAGCTCGCGGTTAGACGAGCGAGGGCGACTGGTGTACCGGCAGTGTTCTGGCTCGATGAGCATCGCGCGCACGACAAGAACGTGATCACCAAGGTCGTCGAGTATCTCGAAGACGTGGATACGACGGCATTGCAGATTCGGATCATGCCGCCGGTGGATGCGATCCGCTTCTCCCTCGATCGCATCCGCAAGGGACTCGACACGATTTCCGTCACCGGCAATGTCCTGCGCGACTACCTGACGGATCTCTTTCCGATTCTCGAAGTGGGAACCAGCGCGAAGATGCTCTCGATCGTACCGCTGCTCGCGGGCGGCGGCTTGTTCGAGACCGGCGCCGGCGGCTCGGCTCCGAAGCACGTGCAGCAGTTCATGAAGGAGAGCTACCTCCGCTGGGATTCGCTCGGTGAGTTCTCGGCGCTCGCGGCGTCGTTCGAGCATCTCGCGGTGACGTTCGGCAATGCGAAGGCGCAAGTGCTGGCCGACACGCTCGATCAGGCGATCGCGAAGTTCCTCGACACCAACAAATCGCCCGCGCGCAAAGTCGGTCAGATCGACAATCGCGGGAGCCACTTCTATCTCGCGCTCTATTGGGCGCAGGCGCTCGCCGATCAGACGCGCGATGCGGAGCTGCGGACGAAGTTCAACAAGATCGCCGCGCAACTGACGACGAGCGAGGCGGCGATCAACGAAGAGCTGCTCGCCGCACAGGGACAGCCGGTCGATCTCGGCGGCTACTATCACCCCGACTTCGAGAAGGCGTCGCGGGCGATGCGTCCGAGCAAGACGTTCAACGCGGTGATCGATCGCGTGATGGCGAAGAAGGAATCGGAAGAAGAAGCGGTGGCGTAAGACTGCACTCCACCAGCTGCTTTCCCACCTTCGCGACCGCGCCGCGAAGCGCGCGCGGCGAGACAATCTCGAATCGAAACGGCAGCCGCGCAAGCTCGCGTGCGAACCACGTGAGGTCATCGCACTGGCTCCGCAGCAGGACGCCGCGCTCGCGCTGTTCGAAGATGCCCGCCGCCGCGAACACTTCGCGTTGCGCGGTTTGAAGGTCGGTTCGAAGAAGAACTTCGACCGTGTAACGGCGAGGGATCGTCGCGAGTGACTTCGTGAGGTGGCCGAGCACATCGAAGCCGCGCGGACGCTTGAACGACTTCTCGAGCACCTGCACGGATCGCATGCGATCGAGGCGGAACGAGCGCAGATCCTTGCGCAGATGACACCAGCCGACCGCATACCAGCAGCCGCGCCGATACGCGACTCCATATGGATCGAAGTCTCGCTCTGACTCATCGGCCGGACCCGCGTAACGAAAATGCACGCGGCGCTCGCTCTGCGCGGCGGTGCTCAGCGCGACGAGTGCGGCGTTGTCACTCTCCGGCGCGGGGCGCGCGAGCTCGAGCGTGACGGTCTCGTGGATCGCCCGGACACGGCGCTTGATGTTCGCCGGCAGCACGCGCTCGAGCTTGGCCTGCGCGCTCGCCACGGCCGGCGCGGCGTATTCGATGCCGAGGCCGCGCGCGGCGACGAGGCCGAGGGAGAGGGCGAGCGCTTCGTCGTCGGTGAACATCATCGGCGGGAGCTTGTAGCCGGCGACGAGTGAGTAGGCGCCGTGCCTTCCCAGTTCCGAAGCGATCGGAACGCCCATTTCTTCGAGTGTGCTGATGTAGCGGCGGACGGTGCGCGGATCGACCTCGAGCCGGCGCGCCAGATCCGCGCCGCTCAACTGACCGTGAGCCTGCAGCAATTCGAGCACGGCGAGCAGGCGCGTGGAGGGATGCGGCATGCAGCAAGCGTAAATCAAAACTAGGGCGGAAAACGTCCGCATTCAATTCTACGATCCGCCGCATGAGTGATCTGTGGCTGTTCTTCCTTCTCGTCGCCGGCGTCGTCCTCCTCCCGGGTCTCGACATGGCTTTCGTCCTGGCAAGCTCGCTCACACATGGCCGGCGCGCAGGACTGCTCGCGGTTGCGGGCATCATGTTCGGCGGCGCCTGTCACGTGACCGCCGGCATCCTCGGCATCGCCGTCGTGCTCCAGCTGTTGCCGGCTGCATTCAACGCCGTGCTTCTCGCAGGTGCAGCGTATGTCGCATGGATCGGCTGGTCGCTGATGAAAGGCGGCATCGCGCTTCCAGAGGGCGAGGTCGCGCCTTCGTCGTCGACGTTCCGTCGCGGTGCGCTGACGAACCTGCTCAACCCGAAGGCGTACCTGTTCACGCTCGCGGTCTTTCCGCAGTTTCTGCATCGAGAGCAGGGTGGGATCTGGGTGCAGGGCGTGAAGATGGGAGTGATCGTGATGCTCACGCAGGGGGCGATCTATGGTGCGATCGTGATGTTGTCGGGCGTTGTGCGGGGCTGGCTCGCGAAGTCATCGACGGCGCAATTCGCGATTGCGCGGATCGTGGGCGGGTTGTTGATCGGGACGGCGGTTTTCACGGGGATGGAAGGGTGGCGATAAAATGGTGGGAATGAATGAGGCCTCATTTCTGGTTCGGGGGTCTTCGAATGACGAAAAAGGAGTTTTCAATGTTCAACCGCAAACCGAAATTTCCCCTCGCCAAGGTAACCGTCGGCTTCGCGATTGGCGCCGCTGCCGGAGCCGTCGCTGCACTTCTCCTCGCCCCGATGACGGGCAAGAAGCTGCAGAAGAAGATCGCCAACGTGACCGATGACGTCGTCGAGAAGGTCGAAGATGGCGTGAGCTCGGTGCAGGCGACCGTCAAGCGCATCGCCCGCGCCTAGTGATCCCCGTCATATCTCACAGTGACTCGTGAGACGTCCCCGTTCTCTCCTGGCCGGTAGCATCGCGGCCAGGAGAGAACAAACCGTGGCCTTCGTAATCACCGACAACTGCACCAAAGACGAGCTCTGCGCCCAGGCGTGTCCGGTCGACTGCATTCACCCGCGTAGTGACAACGACGCGTTCGCCGGAACCTCACAGATGTATGTGAATCCTGCCGAGTGCATCGATTGCGGCGCATGCCTCCCGGTCTGCCCGTCGAACGCGATCTTCCCGCTCGACGAAGTCCCAGCCGACAAGCAGCAGTTCATCGCGATCAACGAACAGTACTTCGCTTGAGTTGGTTTTTGTGGTCGCACTCTGCGTCGATATGGCGACGGCAACTCGTCGAGCGAAAATGAGATTCGCTACCGATGACTGGGCAGCGCTATAGTTACAACAACCGTAAGCAGTTGCCCTCCCTGCGCTTGCCCGAGGTGCGCCGACCGACCGCCTGGTCGGCGTATTCCAAATCTAGTAGTTATCACGCGCAATGACCGCGAATTCGGTCATTGCGTTTCGGATTTCCTTCGGCTACCGTGTCGTCGCAATTTTCTCCGTCCCTGCGTCACGATGGCGCAATCGTCCACTACACAAAAATTCGACGGTTCTCGGTTCGAGCATCGTTTGCTACGTGCGGCGTAGATCCGCTGCGTGGGGAGACTCTGTGAGTATTCTTGTCGCTTCTCGAAAGTATCTGGCTCTGGTTTTCGCAGTCGCGTGTCTGGCGTTGCCTCTAATCGCACGCGCCGACTGTACGGCAAGTGTCAGTACCACGTTGGACATCGCAAACAACGCCTACCAGTCGACTCGCGTCCAATACAACGCTACTGGTGAGAACTCTTGCCATGTCGATCTTTGGGAGAGCGATGATAACGGGCCGTGGAATTGGATCAGTGGTGGGTACGGGTACGGTGGTTCGAAAGTGTTGGACCAAACCTACACTTATGGCATGGCGTGCTATCCCGAAGGGACGCACACGATCCGCGTCTATGCCGACTGTGGTGGATACAACCTTTGTCCACTGAACTCGAGTCCTATAAGCGAGACGTCTTTTACCGTCACTCACGGCGTCAGCTTCGGTGCGACGATGGGACCCACTGTTGACGTTTATGGAAGTCCAACTTCGTATCTCCATATGAAGTTCTCGTGGCAAGACGACTTCTATAGCTCAATCGCTCTCAGGAAGGGCAGCTTGATGACAAAGACGCAGCCCACCGCGTGGAGTGATGGAGGGAAGGGACTTGTCGGTCCAGATGGCACGGCGACGACCGTACCAATCGGATTAGATGGGCTGTACATCATCGAGGCTCGTTCCTGCGACAAGTACGCCTACGCTGTGGTGGGCGCGGACAATAAGTGCGCATGCCCCAACTGCGGGGACTGTGTGGGTGGCCCGGTTTCTCTGACGACGGGCAACATGACCTATAGCGACACCGTCCCTTTGCCTTCGTCCACGGCTCCTCTCAGCCTGACGTACGACAGTAGCAGCAGAGACAATGGATACTTTGGCCCGAACTGGACGACATTTCTCGATGAATGGCTGAAAACCGAAACGGAGTCGGACAACTCGACGACCATCACGCTGGTAACGGGAGACAACCGTCCGTTCGTTTTCAACGGTTCCAGCAACTTCGCACAGCTTTGGCCACTTGGAGTTGCGAGTGGCCATGTGCGGAGCGACGGTGCGGGCGGATACGTCTACCGGCCCTATGGTTCGATGATCGAACACGATTTCGATGCGTCAGGGCGACTCGTCAAACTTCATCAGATTTCCACTGGCCGCGACACGATTATCCAACGTGACGCGAATGGCATTCCTACGCGTGTCGAAGATTCATGGGGTAATTGGGCGTGGATTGTCGCCACTGACCCGACATCGCATCTCATTACCGGCATTTCCGTTGAGGGATCACCCGTCTCGTGGACGTTCGAGTACGCCGGCGGCAGTCTTGCCGCAGTCAAGGAGAGCGGTTCGACGTGGCGTACCTACGCGTACAGTGGAGGGCTTACCGAGATCCGGGACGGGAAGGGCAATCTCATCGAAGGTCACGCCTACGGCCCGAACGGTGCCACCACATCGACAGGTCAAACCGACGACATCACTTCGATTCAATACGGTATTGCGACGAGTGATCCCGATGAGTCGATCACGCGAGTCACGTATGGAAGCGGTGCAGTCGCAGACTATTATCAGCACCGTGCAGCGGGCCGGCTTCGTACCTCTCACATCGAAGGTTCATGTTCCTCGTGCCCGAACCGTAACGGAGTCTTTGCGTATGACGATCAAGGCCGGTTGATTCGCCAGCAGGATGCGCGGGGATACATCACGGAGCGTCACTACGACAACGTTGGTCGCTTGACGATCGAGACGACTGCGCTCGTACCGAGCGGCTGCGATCCTGAAACAGATCCAGCCCGTTGTCGTCAGGTCGGAACCCTGGACGCGGCACAAGTCTCACCAACCTCAGCAACCATCACTCGCTCAGTGACGTACGCCACGGCATGGCCTGACAAGCCGGAAACGATCTCGACGACGTCCGTGCTGAACTCGACCGGTTCTCGTGTCGAGTCATTCACATATGACGCCACGAGCGGCGAGCAGCTGTCTCACACGACCAGCGGATGGACGGGTTCTGCGATTCAGCCGATTCAGGAAGATCACACGACGACCACGTTGCTGTACAACGGGAGCGAGGGGGCCGCGTTCAATCCGGGAGGATCGTTCTCGGCGGCTTGGCTGGCGCTGCCTCAACCTTCAGGGACTCGCAAAGGGATCGATGGTCCTCGCACGGACGTCAGCGACGTAACCACGTTCGTGTATTACCCGGTCGATAGCAGCGTACTTGCTACGCTACGCGGCCGTCTCGCCGCAGTGCAGAACGCCGCCGGTCACATCATGCGCTACGAGAACTACGACGTGTTCGGCAATGCACAGCGTGTTGTGGATCCGAATGGTGTTGCGACCGATTCGTCGTTCGATCATTTGGGACGTTCGTTGACGACGACACTGAAAGCAGTGAGCGGCTGCGATGCGACCGCTGATCCGCTGTGTGCAACCGACCTGGTCTCGACTCGATCCTACTCGCCGGCTACCGGTCCACTGTCGACTCAGACGGATGCGCGCGGCAATGTCTCCGTCTATGAATACGACGCGCTTGGCCGCATCAGTGCTACGTCAAGAGGTTCGGCGACGACTGCGCTCAAGGAACGAATCGAATACTCGTACGATCCAGCGACTGGCAAGAAGAGCAGCGAGAAGTACTTTGCAATGCAGAACGGCTCGTGGGTGGAGAAGCGTCGCGAGTCTTACGCCTATGACTCGCTGGCGCAGCTCATGACGCAAACCCATCCCGACTCCACGAGCATCGGTTATACCTACGACGCAGTGGGAACGGTGGCATCGGTCCGCGATGAGAATCACGCCACGGCAAACACGAGCTACACCTACGATCCGGCTCACCGTCTCTCCAGTGTGAAGCAGACACTGGCTATTGCCGCGAGTGGATCGGTGACGACGTCGTACCGCTACGACATTGGCGGGAATCTCACCGGGGTCACGGACCCGAACGGCAATGTGACCTCATATCAGTACGACGATTTCGGCCGGATGCTCACGCAGACGAGCCCCGTCACTGGCACGACCTCCTACGCCTACGACCTCGCGGGCAACTTGACGTCGACTACGGACGCCAACAATGCGGCGACGACACGCACGTACGACGTCCTTGGGCGTGTGGCGTCCTCCACTTCTGTTCGTGGCGGTTCGTCGGAAGCAGTGACGTGGGCCTACGACGTTCAGCCGTTCGGCATTGGACGTCTGTCAACGATGACCGACCCCACAGGCTCGACGACCTACTCGTATGAGCGTCGCGGCATGCTCGCGAAGGAAACAAAGGTCGTCAACGGCAATAGCTTCGTAAGCTCCTATCAGTACGACGCCGCCGGTAATCGAAGCACAATCGGCTACCCATCAGGGCGCGCAGCAAGCTACTCGTTCGACTTCGCGAATCGTCCGTCAACGCTCTCGGTCGGTTCAACGCCGATTGTGACCTCAGCGGCATACCTGCCGTTTGGCCCTGCGACATCGCTGGTCTTCGGCAACGGCACCACGAAGACAATGAACTTCGACAGCCGGTATCGCGTTCAGGAGAACAAGCTCACCGGACCTTCAGGTGTGCTCGTGGATTATTCGTACGGCGAAGACAACGTGGGGAACATCACCTCGATCCACGATTCAATCGACGCGCGTTACAACCGAGATTTCGGATATGACGATCTGAATCGGTTGATCATTGCAAATGGCGGATCGGCACTTTGGGGCGCAGGGTCCTATTCGTATGACAGCATGGGCAACATGCTGACTGAACAGGTCGGACGCTCTGCTGCGTTCTCGTATTCCGGTACGACTCCGAAGTTGCTGAGCGTTACGGAGAACGGCATACCGCGCTCTGTGTCTTATGACTCCGTGGGCAACGAAACTGCGGGCGGCGAGGTGTACTCGCCCCGCAACCAACTCACCGGATCAAGTGAAGGCGCCGCGTATGCCTACGATGGCCGAGGCGTTCGTGTCGCAACGAGTACACCTGTGAGTATCCGGGTGGTCTCGCTGAGCGTTACTCCGGCGACCGTCATCTCCGGCTCGACAGCAACCGGCACCATCACGCTGAACGAGCCCGCTCCGGCAGGCACCGTCGTCACACTGAGCTCGAGCAGTCCGTCCGCAGTCGTACCGGCCACTGTCTCGTTCACGGCCGGTAGTTTGTCGTCGACGTTCACAATGAGCACGCCTTCGAATGCATCTGCGACGACGGCGACGATCACGGCTTCGCTCGATGTTTCTTCGTCATCGGCGGTCGTCACGATCCATCCGGTCACCGTGACCGCGATGGCACTCAATCCGACGAGTGTAGTCGGTGGTGCAACGACGAGCGGAACGATCACGATCAGCGATCCGATCGCAACGACCGTGACCTTGTCATCGTCCAATACTGCGGCGGTCGTGCCATCGACGATCAACATCCCAGGCGGCAGCCAGACGGGCACGTTCACGGTGACCACATCCGGCGTGACAACGACGACAAGTGCGACCATCACCGCGAGTGCTACGGGCCCGGCACAGACTGCCTCGCTGACGATCAATCCAGCCTCGCTTCTCAGCGTCACCTCGGTCAGCCGCATCGTCGGTCCTCAGTCAGGGATCGGAACCGTGAGCCTCGACGGCGCGGCCGCCGCTCCCGGCCAGGTCGTAAGTCTCAGCTCGAACAACGCAGCGGCGAGCGTGCCATCATCGGTCACGATCCCCACCGGCGCGAGCAGCGCGACATTCACGATCACGACGAGCGCCGTGCAGTTCGTAACGAGCGTGACAATCACCGCCACACGCAGCGGCGTCACGAGGCAGACGACGTTCAATGTCACGCCGCCGCCGGTCGTCGGTCTCACTGTCAATCCGGCCACAGCGGTGGGTGGTGATGCTACGGTCAACGTGCAGGCGACGATCGCCAGCGCGACCTCTACACAGCCGGAAGTGGATGTCTACGGGGTGCCCGATGACCTGGTCAGCGTCAAGGCGACGTTGGTTCCGCCGAACGGAACGACGGCGCAGACGACACTGACGACCGCGCCGGTGGCAACGACGACGGCCGTCACGATCGTTGGACACGTTGCACAGGATTCAACCAGCGCAACGGCGACGCTCACGTTGCAGCCGCCGACCGTGACCCTGGCAACTCTCAGCATCAATCCGGTCTCTGTCATCGGGAGCAACGCGTCGACCGGCACCGTCACCCTGACGGCTCCCGCAAACAAGGACATCGACGTCGACGTGGGGTCTTCGTACAACGGGACAAATGGAAACAACAAGTGGAACACGCCTGCGTACGTGCGCGTGCCGCAGGGCAGCCAGCAGGCAACCTTCCCGATCACGACTGTGACGGATACGAAGACCGACACGGTCACCATCACGGCCCGGCATGGAGTCACGACGCGCACTGCGAATCTGTCCGTCGCGGTACCAACGGGTGTCTACATCAGCGGGCTCAGTGTGAGCCCGTCACCGATCGTTGGTGGAGCGCGAGGCGGGGCGACCGGGACCGTGACGCTGAGCGCTGCGCCCAGTGCCAACACGAGCGTTACGTTATCGAGCAGTGACACGAGTGTCGGGGTACCATCGACAGTAACCGTGTCGAAGAACAAGACGAGCGCGACGTTCAGCATCACGACGAGCAGCGTGACGACCGGAAAGTCAGCGACGATCACAGCGACGTGTGGTGGAGTCTCACAGCGCTTCACGCTGGTCGTGACTCCGTCCAGCAATGCCGTGACGCTGGCGTCTTTATCGGCGGCGAGCAGCATCAACGGACCGGGCCAACTGGTGGCAACCGTCACGCTGACTGGACCGGCGGCGGCAGGAGGCGCAAGCGTGACGATTTCCGGTGGACGCGCAAACCTCGCAGCGCCGCCAGCAACAGTCACAGTGCCGGCCGGTTCGACGAGCACGACATTCGCAACCGCTGTGTACTGGACGCCGTATGACAAGAACGTGGACCTGACCGCCACGTACAACGGCGCCGCGAAAACCGTTCAGGTGCTGATCAAGCACCAGTTGCAGTCGCCGCTGCTCCGCAAAGAGGCCGGAACGGAGGAGGACGGAGGAGAAGTGACCTCCGAGCCGTCAGAGGTTGTGCCACAACATCAGACGTCGATCCTGCCTGTGGCGCAGGCTCGCTGCGCGTCGATGTCGATCGAGCCGTGCCTCCGTGGGGTGATGGTCAGCGCAGTTCCAGCACTGAATGCAACCGTGCCCGGTGCGCGCTACTCCATCTACACACCCGAGATGAACTTGATGGCCGAGACTTACGCGACGTCGACGGCATTCGCTGAGGAATACGTCTGGTTCGCCGGCCAGCCGGTTTCGCAGATCGACAGCGCGACGAACACCGTTCACTACTACTTCAACGACCATCTCGGCGCCCCCATCCTGACGACCGACTCTACCGGTGTCGTCGACTGGCGCGTCGAACGTGAGCCATTCGGCAAGATCTTCGCGACTCGTGTCGGCACAAATCGGCGCCAACCGCTCTCATTGCCGGGCCAAGAAGACGATGGGACCAGTGAGCGGTCTTATAACGTGTTCCGTTTCTACAGAAGCGCGTGGGGCCGCTACACCCAAGCCGATCCCATTGGGCTGCAGGGTGGTCTGAATCTACTCTCCTATGCCGGTGCCAATCCCTTGCTTCAGACAGATCCTCTAGGCCTTGCATACCGGTGGTGCCGGCTATATCCACCCAAGAGCCGCGAGTATCCTAGGCTTCCCGCGGGGGACGTACCGCTAGCTTCGACAATTATCGAACTGCCTGATCTTGATTCGGTCTCGGGCGAGATCGCACAGATTGCGGTCATAACCAAACGACGTTGTTTGTGGCGCTGCTACTGTCTAGACGAAGGCGCGACGTGCTACCGCCTTCCATGCAAACAGGCAAAGAAGGGCGTTTGTCAGCGCGATCACGGAATTGAAGTCCCAAGGGAGTATTACAACAAGTACGGCGTGCAGCCCTGCGAAACATATACAGCGTCCATCACGGCTACGGGCCGTTGTGGGGATGAATAAAATGACGTTGACACTTCTGCTGGAGCTCTTCCGACTAATCGGGCACGATGAACTGTACGCGACACCGCAACGTGATTCTGTGGCTGCCGTGATACGGCAGCTTCCGGAAAATCCAGAAACATACAATCGAATTGCTGAAGAAGCGTTTCAAACACTCTTACTCGATCGCGATGAACCGGATGTTGAACGATTCCAGCGGACTGTGGACATTTTGACCGTATTGCTCTACCACGATGGCAGAACGTTTACTGCTCTACTTCGAGTGGCAACCTTGTCGAACGAACATCCGGCGTATGGCTTTTATGGCATCAACGCTCTTGGAGCTCTAGCCAATTACATGCGTAGAGGCCGAACGCTCCCGATTGCTAAGGCGCAACTGGTCCGCAAATTCAAAGCCTTTGAAACAAATGAGGATCTTGTTCACAATGCCGGCGAGTGTCGAAAGATGCTTCGTACGGCCTATCCGTAAGGGATTCATCCTCCCCAGTAGGACCGCGTGTCGCGTCCGTTGCAGGTGCGTGCGAAAAGGAATGCGATCGTGCACGCAGCAACGGCCGCGCCAAGCTCGGTTCCTCGCGAGATCGATCGTTCCACCGCCCTCCCGTTCGGCTGCATGAGCGGCGCACGTGGCGCCGCCTAATGCTCGCGTGCATCGGATGTCGCCCGCGTCGTCGGTGAAGTGATCGGCGCGGGCTCGCGTGCGGGCGCCGCGCCGATGACGCGGGCATTAGGCGGTCCGGTTTGGCGTATCTCGTTCGTTTCCGCCACGCGCTGCGGCGCTCCAACCGGGCGCTGCACTTCTCGTCGTCGTGAACACGGCGCCCATGCCGGCGGCACGTTCCACCCTCCGTGCGCCGTGCGCGGCCGGCTGGCGCCAGCCGCTCGCTCGTGCCCCACGCACTCGCCGGCGCTGCCGCGCCGCGGCGCACGCCCGCCGGCATTCTGCTCGAGCTGCGTCAAGGTGCAACGGCTGGTTGGGCCGCATGACCCACCCGCCCGGGACCGCCCTCGATCGATGACTTTCCGACCAAGGTTGCCCCTGTAGGACACACCGACCATGGACGACTTCTTGCGCGCACTTCACGGACGAAAAACGAGGAAGTGGTTCGTTGCGGCACACGACAAGACGGCAAATGGAAACCTAAACTTTACTGCGAGTGAAGTTGAGATCGAAGATGTGACCCCCATGAAACGCGCTGCCATTCTCGGCCTCCTCACCTGGGCTGCATTCGCTGCGGTCTATGACCTGTTGCTGCGCGGCCGGATCGCGCTGGCTCCGCTCGCGGCGCTCGCCGCCGGGTTTTTCATGGCGGTGATCATCGGCACCTATCGGGTCGCGGCCTCGAAGTTCGGCGACGCGATGCGGATCTCCGGTCGCCGCCCGCCCGTCGACGGCGAGACCGCCGGAATCACGGGCGGGATCCGCACGCTGCAGCCCATCCGCTCTCCCTTCACGAAGCGCGACGCGGCTCTCTACATGTATCACGTCGAGCACGAGGTCCCGGGAGGGAGTGCGCCGATCAAGGATTACTCGGGACTCGCGCTCGCACCATCGTTCGTCGACTCGCAATTCGGCTCGTTTCGCGTTGGCAGCTTTCCCGTTCTCGAAAGTTTCGAGACAACCATCGATGACGCGAGCCAAGCAGCGTCGTACATCGCCAGCACCCGCTTCGAGGATCTGAGAGGCCTGAAGATTCGCGAGACGCTCGGCGCAGTCATGGAGATGGTCGCCGGCGGCCACGATTCCGTGCGCAAGGACTGGCGATTGACGGACGAAGGGCTGACGACGAACAGCAGGATCGTCGAGCAGGTCGTCGAGCCTGGAATGTCGGTTGCGCTCATCGGCCGCTATTCAGCCGCCGATCAGTCGATCGTGAGCGCAGGCGGCGTTGCGCCTCGCCTGGTGCGTGGCAACGCGGACGATGCGGCGCAGGCCTTGCGACGCGCGGGCGCACAGAACGCAATGGTCGCAACCGTGATCGCGCTCGCGGTGAATGGCGCGGTCGCGCTGCCGTTCATCCTCACGCCGTATCGGACGCATGGTCCGCTCGTCCGCACGAAGGTCCCCTCATTCGAAGAGATCTACCGCTACCACGATGCGATTCGCCACGGCGCGCTCGCCACTGCACAACAATTGGTCGCGGGCGGAATGCCGCCGAACATCGCCGCATCCGATGGCGTCACACCATTGGCGATCGCCGGCAACGACGACGTTGCGACGTGGCTGCTTTCCAACGCTGCGGACGTCAACGCCGTCGATGCGAAAGGCGAGACTGTGCTGATGTCGCAGGCTGAACTGGGGCATGCGGGCATCGTGAGGCTGCTCATCGCGCATGGAGTGAAGCTCGACGAGCTCGATCCGAAATACCAGATGTCTGCCCTCGAAGTCGCAGAACAGAACGAACACCTCGAGGTCGCGCAGATTCTTCGCGAAGCCGGAGCCGCCGACAGGAAGGTGACGGAGCGCAACGGTACGCGCCTGCATGACGATGATCCGCAAGTGCGCACTTGTGTCGCGTATCTCGATGCGATCTTCGCCGGCGATCGCAAGATGATGGTGTCGTCATGGATCGCCGCGAAGCAAAAGGCAGTCGCCGATGCGGATCTCGAGGCGTACCGCGGTGCGCGCCCGCATGCGGCACAGCTCGTGGAGGGATTTGCGAACGATACGGCTGCGACGCTCGAGCTGCGCGGACCGATGGAGGGCGGCACGCGCGTGACGTGGCGCTACGATCTGGTGCGGATCGATGGTCAGTGGAAAATTCGCGATGAGACCTGGGAGACGCGCTTCAATGAATAGGCCATTATCATTTGATCGTGATCCGGGCCGCGGCGCTTCTCACCATCCTCTCCGCGCAAGCTCTCTTTGCGCTCGACTCCGCCCGCGTCCTCACCCAGGCGCACCTCACGGCGTGGACCAACGAGTCGGGACTTCCGCAGTCGACGATCAACGCGCTGATCCAGACTCGCGACGGTTATCTATGGATGGGCACCGAAGAAGGGCTCGTGCGCTTCGACGGTCTGCGCTTCGTCATCCACGATCATCAGAACGCGCCAGCGCTGCGCAGTCCGTTCGTGACGGGACTCTACGAAGCGCCCGACGGCACGCTGTGGATCGGCACATACGGCGGCGGCATCGCGCTCATGCGCAATGGCGCCTTCGAGTCGTTTCATCCGGAGCTCCTCGGATCTGATCGCGTTCGACAATTCCTGACGACGGCCAGCGGTGCGGTGTTCGCCGCCACGGCGGGCGGCGGACTCCTGCGCATCGATGGCGATGAAGTCACGCGCTTCACGACGCGCGACGGCCTCCCTTCCGATCGCATCTGGATGATTGCCGACGATGGTGCGGGCGGCCTCTGGATCGCGACGCATGGCGGCGGTGTCGTCCGCTGGCGTGATCGCAATGTGCTCGAGCGGATCACGACGCACGAAGGTCTTCCGAATGATGTCGCGCGCACGCTGCTCTTCGACGCCGATGGCACGATGTGGATCGGCACCGACGGCGGCGGTCTCGCCGCATGGCGCGACGGAAAAATCGCGCGCGTGATCACGACGAAAGACGGACTGCCGAACGATTTCATCCGCACGCTGCTTCGCGATCGCGATGGCAATCTCTGGGTTGGTACCGATGGCGGACTCGCGCGCCTGCGCGGCGATCGCATGGAATCGATGGGAATCGTCGAAGGCCTGCCCGCCGCCGGCATTCGCTCGCTCGTCGAAGACCGCGAGGGAAGTATCTGGGCCGGCACGACCGGCGGCCTCGCACGTCTGCACGACACACGCGTCCTGCCGTTCACGCGCAGGGAAGGTCTGCCGGTCGATACCGTCCGCGCCGTTTTCGAAGATCACGCGGGACACATCTGGGCCGGCACCGAAGGCGGCGGTCTGTGCGAGATGCTCCCAGGTCACGTCCAGTGCAAGACCGAAGCAGATGGCCTGCCGCACGGCACCGTCTTCGCGCTGACTGAAAGCCGCAGCGGCGGGCTCTGGGTGGGAACCGACGGCGGCGGCCTGATTCGATTCCGCAACGGCAAGTTCGAAGAGCACATCGACTCGAAGAGCGCTGGTCTTCCGAACGATCGCGTACGCGCGCTGCTCGAGATGGAGAACGGCGACGTGTGGGTCACGATGTCGGCGGGGCTCGCGATCGTACACGCCGGCAAGGCGACGCGCATCGCGGAGTTCGACGATCGTCAGCTTCGTCCGCTGCTCCTCCTTCCCGACAAGAGCGTACTGGTCGGCACCGACGGCGCGGGGCTATGGCGCGTGTCGAGCGATGCGAAGCAGGTCGTGCAGGTTGCGACGGTGGGGCGCGGGCTCGAGAGCGATCGCGTCTTCTGTCTCGCTCGAGACTCCGAGGGTGGGGGCGTGTGGATTGGAACATCGGGAGGAGGGCTCGCGCGGCTCGACCTTCAGGACAACACGGTGCAGTCGCTGACGCGTCACGATGGTCTGTACGACGATGTGGTCTTTCAAGTCGTCGATGCAGGATCGCGCGGCGATCTCTGGCTGATGAGCAATCGCGGCGTGTTCCGCATCGCGCGCGAGCGTGTGAAGAAGGCGCTGCGTTCGAAGAAGGCGGATCTTTCCGGCATCGTTTACGGCACGATCGACGGCATGCCCTCCGCCGAGTGCAACGGAGCATTCCCGTCGGCGATCGCGGCGCACGACGGCCGCATCTGGGTCGCGACCTCGCTCGGCATCGGCGTGATCGATCCGTCGAACAGGCTCCGGAACGAAGTTCCGCCACCTGTCCACATTGAAGAGGTCCTGATCGATGGCGTGCGCTCGCGCGATGCGCAGTTGCGGATTCCCTCAGGTGCGCAGCGGCTCGAAATTCGTTACACCGCGCTGAGTCTTCGCTCGCCGCAGCTCGTGAGGTTCCGCTACATGCTCGAAGGCTACGACCGCAACTGGGTCGATGCCGGGACGAACCGCGTCGCGACATACACGAAGCTCGTGCATGGCAACTACACGTTCCGCGTGTTGGCGACGAACGAAGACGGGATCGCCAGCACCGTTGATGCACGGCTTCCGTTCGCCGTCGAGCCGCGATGGTTCGAGACGTGGTGGGCGCAACTGTTGGCGGTCGTCTTCATGGTGCTGTTGCTGGCGGCGATCATTCGTCTTCGCCTGGCGGCGCTGCACCGCCGCCACTCGGAGCTCGAAGCGATCGTCGCCGAGCGGACGGCCAGTCTGCGCGCCGAGCGCGAGCGTGCCGAGGCGGCGAGCAAGGCGAAGAGCGACTTCCTGGCGAACATGAGTCACGAGCTCCGCACGCCTCTCAACGCCGTGCTCGGATTCGTGCAATTGATGGAACGCCGCGCGGGACGCGATGCCGTCGACCGCGAGCACCTCGGCATCATCAATCGCAGCGGCGAACACCTCCTCGGTCTCATCAACGAAGTTCTCTCGCTGTCGAAGATCGAAGCGGGACTCGCCAAGCGCACCGACGCGCCGTTCAATCTCGCACGGCTGATGCGCGGACTCGTGGAGCTCTTCCAGGCTCGCGCGCGCGCGAAGGGACTCACGCTGCGCGCCGAAGTCGAGCCTTCCGCGGATGTGACGGTGTCGGGCGATGAAGGCAAGCTCCGTCAAATCGTCCTCAACCTGCTCGGCAATGCGATCAAGTTCACGGAGCAGGGGACTGTGATCCTGCGTGTGTGGTGGGCCGACGGACATGGTGTGATCGAAGTCCAGGACTCGGGCCCCGGCATCGCGGAGGGGGAGATCCAGGAGTTGTTCCAGGCGTTCGCGCAGACCGAGTCGGGGCGCCGCGCGAACGAAGGCACCGGCCTCGGGCTCGCGATCTCGCGCGGCCTGGCGAGGATTCATGGTGGCGATGTCGTGATCCGCAGCAGGCCGGGCGAGGGGACGACGGTGCGTGTCGATGTCGAGCTGCCGGCGGCGACGACGGATCTCGTGCGCGAGCGGCAGCGGCGCTTCGGCCGCGTCATCGGTGTGCCGGAGGGAACGAAGCGGCCGCGCGTGCTGGTCGTCGACGACTCGCCCGAGAATCGTCAACTACTTGTTGAATTGTTGCGCAGCGCGGCGTGCGACGTGCTCGAGGCCAGCGATGGCAACGAAGGCGTCGCACGCTGGCGCGAGCATCAGCCGGATCTCGTCTTCATGGATCTCAGGATGGAAGGGCTGGGCGGCTTCGATGCGATCAGGAAGATTCGGGGAGAGCAGAGCGGTTTCGTGCCGCGCATCGTCGTCCTTTCCGCGAGCGCGTTCGATCACGAACGGATGGAGGCGATGGCGCATGGCGCGGATGCGTTTCTGGCGAAGCCCTATCGCGAAGATGCCGTCTTCGCCCAGATCGAGAACCTCCTTGGTATGCGCTTCCTGCGCGAGGGTGTTCCGCCGGTGCAACAAACAGTTAGTTCCATGGACGCGCTCCGCCCCGAAGCCGTGCAGTCTCTTCCGGAGGAGCTGCGGATCCGCCTGAAGGCGGCCGCGGCCGGAGGCGAGAGCGATGTGCTGCAGGAACTGGCGCAGGAAGCGGCACGATACGACGCAGGGGTGAGCGAGGAGCTGGCCATGCTGGCCCGCGCCTATCGCTTCGATGAGATCGAAGCCGCGCTGGCCGCAGCGCGAAAGGAGAAATCGGCGTGAGCGAGGAGCAGCTCGAGGGCGAGATCCTGATCGTCGACGACACGCCGGCCAATCTCGATCTCCTCTCCGGGATGCTGAAGGATCGCTATCACGTGCGTGCCGCGACGTCCGGCGCCCGCGCGCTCCAGACCGCACGGACGTATGCCATTGATCTCGTGCTCCTCGACGTCGACATGCCGGAGATGAACGGCTTCGAGGTCTGCGCGCGATTGAAGGCCGATGCGGCGACGCGCGAGGTGCCGGTGATCTTCGTCAGCGCGCTCGACGCTTCGATCGACAAGGTCAATGCGTTCAGAGTCGGCGGCGCGGACTACGTGACGAAGCCGTTTCAGGTCGATGAAGTGATGGCGCGCATCGAATATCAGTTGCGGTTCTCGCGCCTCAAGCGCGATCTGCAGCGGAAGAACGAAGAGCTCGGGCGCGCGTACGAGGATGTGCGGCGCATCGCGGCGGAGCTGGAGGATACGAACCGGCAGCTCGCCGTGGCCAACGTGCGGTTGCGCGCGTTGTCGTATCTCGACGGGCTCACCGGCGTTGCGAATCGCCGGCGCTTCGATGAATCACTCGAGGATGCCTGCGCGGAAGGAACGTTGGTGTCGCTGGTGCTGATCGATCTCGATCACTTCAAGACGCTGAACGATACGCAGGGACATCAGGACGGCGACGAAGCGTTGCGCGTGGTGGGTGCGCTGCTCAATCGGCGGACGGAATCTCGCGGCGGACTCGCGGCGCGTTTCGGCGGCGAGGAGTTCGTCTGGCTTTTGCCGGGCGTGAGTCTCGAGGTTGCGGCGGAAGAGGCGGAGGGCTTTCGCAAGCTGGTGCGCGCGGCCGGCGTGCGCCACGGCTGTGCGCCCGATGGGATCGTGACCGCGAGCATGGGCGTCGCGAGCGGCGAGGGGCTGACGCCCGCCGCGCTGATCGCGCTCGCCGATGCTGCGCTGTATCGGGCGAAAGCGGGAGGCCGCGATTGCGTGTCGGTGTAGACCTGCGAGCGACGGAGTAAGAGAAACTCGCGGTGCTCTGGCCCATCAGTTCCTTCTCCCCTCCGCGAGGGGAGAAGGTGCGCGGAGCGCGGATGAGGGGTCTGTGCCTCACACGAAAACCGCCCCTCATCCGCCCTTCGGGCACCTTCTCCCCCGTGCGCGGGGG
>JACXTT010002385.1_pt1 | contig 29940 bp, 21 predicted proteins | sample 9270951 | NCBI WGS metagenome assembly JACXTT01 (sample SAMN15532306, study PRJNA645909) | rock metagenome | isolation source: weathered quartz diorite | place: Puerto Rico | collected 2017-06-21 | reverse complement strand
CGCGCGTTGATTGAAGATCCCGCGCGGGGCGCCGCGGTGCAGGGCAAAGAAAAGCTGCTGCGCAAGGCCGTGCCGAACCGGACGGTGCGGGTGAAGGTTCCAGTGGCGATTCCTCCCTTTGGCCATGTCGAAACGCCCGAAGATTTCGTCAGGCACTTCAGAGAGACGCGCGAAGCAACCATCGAATTCGTGAAGTCCACCCAAGATCCACTGCATCACCGCGTCACGCCGCATTTCACGCTTGGCGATTTCGATGGCGCGCAGTGGCTCGAGATGGTGGCGGAACATGGTTCGCGCCACCGGGCGCAGATCGAAGAAGTGAAGGCGTGCGCAGGCTTTCCCGCGAATTGAAGGAAGAAGGGGCTCGAATTAGCTCAAGCCCCTTTCACTTCTTTTGCAGAAACTACCAGACCAGCTTCAAAGCCAGTTGCACATTGCGAGGTTCGCCAGCGCCGATTCCAGGGGAACCGTACGCCTGCACCGTCGCATAGCTCAAGCCCATGCCGCTTCCGGAACAGACACACGTGTCCGGACCGCTGAGATTGAGGCGGTTGAACAGATTGAAGATCTCGACGCGGAACTGAACTGACACGCGTTCCGTGATCGGGGTGCTCTTGAATACCGAGAAGTCGAGCGCATTGAAACCCGGTCCATGGAACTGGTTGCGCGCCGTGTTGCCGAACTTGCCGGCAGCAGGAAGAGCGAACGCAGCCGGATTGAACACCCGGTAGCCGTTGGCGTAGTTGCCGGAAGCGTTGTTAGGCTGCACGACCCCGCTATAGGGATCGCCGATCCGATCGGCGCGGTCGCCGCCGCCATACTGCCCGCTGATGTTCTGGCCCGCCGCGACGCTGAAGGGCGTGCCCGAATGCGCGATGAAGATGGTGTTCAACTGCCACCCCTTGCCAAGGCGAGGATAGTTTGGCGCGAAGTTGGGTACGTCATAGAGAGCGTAGGCGCTCAAGGTGTGCCGGATGTCGAAATCGGAGTTTCCGTAATCGCCCTTGAGATCGAAGTTGTTTTGCGGCTGCGCATTGCGGGCGTAAGAAGAGTCATCCCTCGCATGGGCAAGAGTATAGGAAATCTGCCCTGTGAGGCGATGGAACCCGCTGGTTCGCAGGGAAGTCTGGAACGAGTTGTACTGCGAATTGCCAGAGGATTCGAGCCACGAGATGCCGGCGATAGCCGGATATTGTGCGTTGAACGGCCGGCGCTGCTGGATGCTTAGCTTGCCGGTGGGATCGGGCAGCGGCTGGTTCAGGTTCCGCTTGATCGCCTGTTTGCGGGCCTGGCTTCCGACGTAGCCTACCTGCAACAGCGTCGAATTGGTGAGTTGCCGCTGTACGTTGATGTTGAAGTTCTGCGTGTAGGGTGACCGCAGATCCTGGCTGACTCCGAAGGCGTTGAATGGCGGGCTCGGCTTGAAGCCGCCAAAGATGAACTCGCCATTCTTGACGGCGAGTGGTCCGGCGTTCGCGCCAAAGACGGGAGTTGCGCCGACGGGGTTACGGGAGATGCCGCGCTCTCCGCCGCCTCTTCCATCGATGAAGTAGTTGCCGTTCAGGATGTCGTAGTAAACGCCATAGCCGCCGCGGATCACGGTCTTGCCGCCGCGAACGGGTGTGTAGGCAAAGCCTAGCCGGGGAGCGAAATTGTTGTAGTCCGCCGGATAGAGCTTGGACAGATCTTTGCCGATGATGGCGTAGCCACCGGGCGCGCCAGGCAGGAATGTCGAGATCCCCTTGCTGCCCACCTCATGAATCACGCCATTGAAATCGTAGCGGACGCCATAGGTCAGGTTGAGCTTGTGGTTGACCTGCCAGGTGTCGGAGGCCCATGCGGAATAGGAATTCACGTCATATACGCGCTGCGGATCGCCAACGGCGATGGATCCGTAGTTGGGGCCGATGTAACCGGCGAAAAAGTCGGCGAGCGCCTTCACGGGTTGCGAAAAAGCCGGGTCGCTGGACCAGCCGCCGCCCTGCACGCCGGGAATAGAACTGCTGGCGGTTCCATCAAAACTAAAGGCCCCGCGTACACTGCGCTGATAGTACACGTCAAGACGGGACCGGCGAATCTCGCCGCCGAACTTCAGCGAGTGGGCGCCCATGTTGTACGAAAGATTATTGGTGAGGTGTCCGGTGGTGTCGGTACGTCCCAGCTTGGGTGTTTCGCCGACGCCCCCATTCGTAAACCCGGAGATTTCCATATTGGGTGCGCCAAAGTCGCCGGAGTTGGTGACGCCGGTGTTGAAGCCGAGAGCCGGAAGGTTCTGGCCGTGATCCGCATCGTCAAAACGCTGCTGGAAGAAGTTGACGCCCACCAGAAGTTGGTTGACCAGGCGTGAGGTGAGAACCGAATTGAGTTGCAGCGCGTAGTTCGGCTGTCGGCTAGGAACGGCCTGGAAGTATTCCTTGTAGACCGAACCCGCGAATGCCGTGGCCTCGCCGGTGCCGAGGAAGACCCGCGCCGAAAGCGTATGCTTGCTGCTGAAGGCATGATCGAGGCGCATGACGCCGTTATCGCTCTTGTAGACCTGCGGGTCGTTGCTAAAGAAGTTCGGGCTGGTGGCGGGGGCGCCTGCAATTCGCGCGGGCCACAGCCGGTTGAACACATTGACCATCACTGGGTTTACCGGCACACCGTAGCGCGAAAGCAGCGTCTGCGCTTGCGTCACCCAACCAGAGGACGGCACCGTGGCCTGCGCCGTGTTGCCCGCGGTGAACTTCTGCTTCTCATAGGTGATGAAGAAGAAAGTCTTGTTCTTGAAGATCGGACCGCCGACCGAGAAACCATAATGTTCGTTGCGCAGCAGCGGATTCGGAGAATCCGGCGGCGCGAACGGATTGTGCGAGGCCAGCGCCTCGTTGCGGTTGAAGTAATAGGCTGTGCCGTGCAGGCTGTTGGTTCCCGACTTGATGACGACATTCACCATCGATCCTGGATTACGGCCGAAGTCGGCATTTCCCTGAGCCTGCTGATTGAACTGATCGATCGCGTCGATCGGCAGCAGCACGCCCGCGACACCCGAAATGCTGCCTTGATTAACAGCCATCGAATTGTGCCAGAAATCGTTGTTGTCGACGCCGTCGATTTGCCAGTTGTTCTGATTGGTGCGCGCGCCGTTCATCGAACCCGCATCGTTATAGCCAGGAGTCAGGCGCAAGAGTTGCGTGAAGTCGCGGCCGTTGAGCGGGATTTCCTGCACGGCGCGCGTGTTGATCACGGCGTTGAGAGCGGAGTCTTTGATTTCGAGACTCGCCGCGGCGGCCTGCACTTCTACTGTTTGACTCTGAGATGCGACGCCCAACGTGACAGGGAGGCTTGCGATTTTGCCCACTGCGACTTCCACGTCCTGCGTGTAAACCTGGAATCCTGCTTTGGTGATTTCCACGCGGTAGATGCCGACAGGAAGTTCGGGAAAGTTGAAGTCTCCCGCGGTTTGCGTGTTCTGGGAGCGGGTTAGCCCGGTCGCGTTGTTGGTGATCTTTACGGTCGCGTCGATGACAGCGGCCGCTGTTGAGTCCGCCACGGTTCCCGCCAGACCGCCCCTGTAAGTCTGGGCGAGGGTGAGGCCAGCGGACAACAGGAGAATGCACGGAAAGCAGATGGTCTTGTTAGCAGCCATGTGAGCACTCCTCATTGGGTCCAAGGTTTGTGGTCCTCAATTGAGCCGGATGATATCACACTGCATTTACGAATTCTGTCTTCTACAAAACCAATACGGGAATCGGTTGAAGAGTAGCCTTCCTTGCGCTCGTGCAGCCATGGTGACGAGACTCCGCAGAAAAGAGATCCAGCGGAACGTAACGCTGTCCCGGAACCGGCGTCTTAAACCATGACAAACTGGAAATAGCAATGCAAGTCGTCAATATCGGCAATCGGACCGACGCACCGCCGCAACTGCCGGCGCCGCAGGCTCACGAAGAGACGCGGGAGGGAAATTACTTCGTTTCCAACTATCCGCCGTTCTCATTCTGGAAGCCGGAGCGAGTGCAGGAAGCGCTCGACGTGATTGGACGTCCGCCGGCATCGATGGACACGCCGCTCGGACTCTACCTGCACATCCCGTTCTGCCGCAAGCGTTGCCACTTCTGCTACTTCAAGGTCTACACGGACAAAGACTCCACGTCGATCGAAGCCTATCTGAGCGCCGTTCGCAAGGAACTCGCTTTATACGCGGCCAACCCCATCATCGGGGGCCGTAAGCCGCGTTTCATCTACTTTGGCGGAGGCACGCCCTCGTACCTTTCGACGAAGCAACTGGGCGGCCTGGTGGACGAATTGAAGCGCGTGCTGCCGTGGGACGAAGTCGAGGAAATCACGTTCGAGTGCGAACCCGGCACGCTGACGGAAGGCAAACTCGAGATTCTGCGCAAAATCGGCGTCACGCGGTTGAGCCTCGGCATTGAGAACTTCGACGACGAGATCCTGAAAACCAACGGCCGCGCGCACGTGTCCAAAGAAATCGACCGCGCCTATGCGTTCGCGCGGTCGGTGGGCTTTCCGCAGATCAACATCGATCTCATTGCGGGCATGGTTGGCGAGACCGAAGAGAACTGGCGCGAAACCGTCCGCCGCGGCGTCGAACTGGCGCCGGACAGCGTCACGATCTATCAGATGGAAGTGCCGTTCAACACCACGATTTCGAAGGAAATGCGGATTCGGGGGGAAGAGGTGGCGCCGGTCGCCGGATGGGATGTGAAGCGTGCCTGGGCCAACTATGGTTTCTCGCAATTCGAAGCGGCTGGTTACACGCTCACGAGCGCCTATACGGCGGTTCGCGATACGAGCAAGGCTACGTTTCTGTACCGCAACCTGCTGTGGGCAGGCGCGGACATGATCGGCCTCGGCGTATCGTCATTCTCGCATGTGGGCGGCGTCCATTACCAGAACGAACACCAGTACGAAACCTACATCGATCGCTTGAACGGCGGCGAACTGCCCCTCTTCCGGGCTCTGCGGCCAGAGCCGATCGAACGATTCGTGCGCGAATTCATTCTGCAGATGAAGCTCGGCTCGGTGAAGCGCGAATACTTTCTCAACAAGTACGGAGTGGACATGAATGAGCAGTTCGCCGCCGAGTTGGGCTCTTTGCGCGATCAGGGCTTTCTCACGTTCGACGAGCAAGGCGCCCAACTGAACCGGCAAGGGCTGTTGCAGGTGGACCGCCTGTTGCACCAGTTTTTCCTGCCCGCGCACCGCAACGCGCGCTACGCGTGATTCGCCAGGGTTGACGGATTCCCAGGAACAAGTGGCGTACGGCTTCAAGATCCAACGGCAGGTCGAGTTTTCCGAGACCGACATGGCGGGCATCGTGCACTTCAGCAATATGTTCCGCTACATGGAGTCGGTGGAGCACGCCTTTTTTCGTTCCCTCGGCATGAGCATCGCGACGAGCAAGCCTGGCGCCGTCGGATGGCCGCGCGTGCACGCGGACCTCGACTTCAAGCGGCCGCTGCGCTTTGAAGACACCGTCGAGGTCGAGTTGCTGGTGCGGGAAAAACGCGAGAAGAGCCTCGTCTACACCATCATCATGCGCAAGCTGAACGCAGAGCCGCCTCACGAGGTCGCACGCGGCAGCCTGGCTGTCGCCTGCATCCTCAAAAACCCTGAAACAGGCGCGATGTCGAGCATTCCCATTCCCGCGCACATCGCGGATCTCATTGATGTGGCGCCAGATGAACTACTCGAACAGGCGAAGGACGGACTCGAAAAGAAATGATCACGGCAGATCGGGCGTCATTTGAAGCGCATCAGCTCGCGCGGCTGCGGGATCTGCGGCAGGCGCTGATTCCGGCCAACCGCTTTTATGCGCCGCGCCTCGCGAGCGAGTTCGCGACCCTCGCCGAATTCGCGGCTCGCGTGCCCTTCACATACAAGCAGGAACTGGTGGACGATCAGCACGCGCATCCTCCGTTCGGCAGCAACCTCACGTACCCGCTCGAGCGCTACACGCGCTTCTGCCAGACCAGCAGCACCACCGGCAGTCCCTTGCGTTGGCTGGACACGCCGGAGAGCTGGGATTGGATGGCCGGTTGCTGGAAGCGGGTATTCAAGGCCGCGGGCACGCGTCCCGGCGACCGCGTCTTTCTGGCGTTTTCCTTCGGCCCCTTTCTCGGCTTCTGGTCCGCATTCGACGCCGCGCAGCAGATGGGGTGCCTGGCGATTCCCGGCGGCGGCATGAGCAGCACGGCAAGGCTTCGCGCGTTGCTCGATACGAAGGCGAAGGTTCTTTGTTGCACGCCGACGTATGCGATCCGGCTGGCGGAGGTGGCGCGGGAGGACGACTTCGATCTGTCCGCGCTCGCCGTTCGCTCGATCATCGTGGCTGGAGAGCCGGGCGGCAGCGTAGCTGGCACGCGGGCGATGCTGGAGCGGCTCTGGCCGGGCGCGAGAATCCACGACCATCACGGCATGACCGAAACCGGGCCTGTCACGTACGAATGCCCCGAGCAGACTGGCGTTCTGCACGTGATGGAGCCCGAATACGTCGCGGAGATCGTCGACCCCGGCAGCGGGGAAGCCGTTGCGGACGGACTTTCCGGGGAACTGGTCTTGACCAACCTTGGCCGCACTGGTTCTCCGATCCTCCGCTACAGGACCGGCGATCTGGTGCAGCCCAGACCATTGGGGCAGTGCATCTGCGGCAGCTACGAATTGGCGTTTGAAGGCGGCATTCTCGCGCGACGCGACGACATGGTGGTGATTCGCGGCGTCAATGTGTATCCCAGCGCGATCGAGGATGCGATACGCACCTGCGGCGGCGTCGCGGAATATCGCGTCGAAGTGGCCACCGTGCGATCGATGATCGAAATCCGTCTGCAGGTGGAACCCGCTCACCCTGAATCCGAGACGGAACAGCATCTCGCGCACCGGCTCGAGAGCGCGCTGCGCGATGCGCTCGGGCTTCGCATTCCAACGCAGATCGTGGCTGCGGGAACCTTGCCGCGATTCGAGATGAAGGCTAAACGTTGGGTGCGGGCATAGCTGTCGAAAATCTCCTCTTGATCGTGCTGCTGCAGTTGGCCGTGATCATCGCAGCGTCGCGCTTATCCGGCATGCTGTTCCGGCGCCTCGGCCAACCGCAGGTATGCGGCGAAATCGCGGCAGGCTTGATTCTCGGCCCATCGTTGTTCGGCAAATTCTTTCCGGGACTTTCCGCGCGCGTATTCGACCCATCGGTCGGCCCGATTTTCAACATCATCAGCCAGGTTGGACTCGTGCTGATGATGTTCCTCATCGGAATGGAGTTCGAGTTCGGCCACCTGAAACAGAACCGGCATACGGCGCTTTCGGTTTCGATTGGGGGGATTCTGGCGCCCTTCGGGCTCGGCATCTGGCTCGGCTACTATCTGCATCCACGCCTCGGGCTCGGGGGCAATTGGATCTTCTTCGCCCTATTCATGGCGACCGCCATGTCGATTACGGCAATTCCGACGCTCGGCCGGATCATGATCGAACTGGAACTGAATCGTTCGGTCATGGGCTCGCTCACCATCACCGCGGCGGCCATCGGCGACGCGGTGGGTTGGGTATTGCTCGCGCTGGTGACCGCCATCTCGAAGTCGGCGTTTGACTTGTGGGCGTTTGCCCGGATGGTGGGCGGCGTGCTGGCTTTTGCAACCGTGATGTTTCTGGCAGTGCGTCCTCTGGCGATCCGCTGGATTCCATACGCGCTTCGGCGCGGAAGCGGGCAGCTTTCGCTCAATTCGCTCGCGGCCGTTTTGATCGTTGTTTTTCTTTGCGCCATCACCACCAACCTGATTGGCATCTTTTCCATCTTCGGGGCGTTTCTGTTGGGCGCCGTATTGTACGACCAGACTGATTTCGTGACCGCGGTGCGCAATCGCCTCAACGATTTTGTGACCGTGTTCTTTGTGCCGATTTTTTTCACCTATACCGGACTGCGGACCGACGTCGGTTCGATGGCGGGCGGCGAGTTGTGGGTTATGTGCGGGCTCGTGCTGGCAGCCTCGATGGCTGGAAAGCTAGGCGGCTGCGCCTTTGCCGCGCGCTGGAACGGCATGTCGTGGCGAGATTCTTCGATGATCGGCGTGATGATGAACACCCGTGGCTTGATGGAACTGATCGTGATCAACATCGGCTTCGAATTAGGAATCATTCCGCGAAGCGTGTTCTTCATGCTCGTCTTCATGGCGATAGTCACCACTTACATGACCGCGCCTGTCTTGCGGCGCATCGCGCCAGGCTTACCGCGGTAGGGCTCTCGTGGCCGCCGCGGCGTCGTAAGTGGCGCGGGCGATTTTCGCTATGACCAGCTCGCGCGTCGCCTCGTCCGCACGGGAATCCGTGACGAACACCGCGATTGCCAGGCGGCGGCCATCCGGCAACACGATCAAACCGATGTCATTGGTGGCGTGAGCGAGGCCATTGTCCGTTCCCGATGTGCCGGGCCTGTGCATCACAACTGTTCCTTGCGGAAGCCGGCCCTTGATGCGATTTTGCCCGCGCTGGGTCTCGCGCAACCAATCGAAAAGAAGCCTGGTGTGGGTTGCGTTGACCGGCGAACGATCCTGCAGAAGCCGCATCAATTGCACGGCGGAGCCGGCCTCGAACCAGTTGCGGTATTGGGCGCTCACGTCGCGATGCAGGGTCGCTTCGTTGTCCCGCAGTTGAAAGCCGGCGATCCCCAGCGAGTGGATGTATCGTTCCACCACGGAGGGTCCGCCGATGGTGCGCATGACGATATCGGCGGCGGCGTTGTCACTCATGGTGACTGCAAGGCGAAGGAGTTCGCGCAGAGGCACGACTACGTTCCCGTGCGGGTGTTGGTCCTGCAGCGGGCTGACAGTGCGCGGCAGGATCCGATCGGATGGCAGAAATCGAATGGGCTGGTCGAGCCCGATTTTGCCTTGTTCGACGTGATGCAGGGCAGTCAAAGCGAGCGGCAGCTTGAAGACGGATTGCATAGGCGATCGCGCGCCTGCATTCCAACTGCAGTCCAGCGGGGTTCCTGGGAGGTCGCAGGCGACGGAGACCTGACCCTTTGCATGTTGGGCGATTTTGGCGATCCTGGTTTGCAAGTCCTGGGCATCCGCGAATCCCAGCGAGAGCAGTAGGCATAACGTGATGTTCTTCAGGGGCATCCAATGCATCAACGACGTTACCTTCGTCTTCCTTTCATACTTTCCTTGAGCTTTTGACGAAGACCTTTCATGATTCGTTCCGAAAGCGTACCGAACGGCTGATCGGTGGTGAGATAAGTCCACGTCGCGCCGCGTTCGAACTGCGCCATATTCGGATTTGGATCTGCCCCAAGGATTCGCGCCACTTCCTCTCCGAGCCGCTGATGGAATTCACCGTACATGTCCTGGACGCCCGTGAGGAACGTATGCAGCGGATCGCGTCCTCCCCATTGCACCCAGTGAATGCCGCCACGAAGTTCGGCGACATTCGCGAGGTAGTCCGCCCATGAGTCGTCGATCACCGAAAGAGTGACACGGCGCGTAACCGCGTCATCCTCTGGCAACTCGACGTCGACCTCGCGATCTTCGTACTCATCTTCGAACAAGCATTGAATCGTCCACTCGGGCGACAGCAGCACCTTCCGCCGCAGCGCCCATACCTCGCGCCGGTGGAGTTCGATTACGGATTCGTACTTCCACAGCAACTGCCGGATTTCGAGATTCTGGCTTTCGGCGGTGCGCTGTACGCTGTCGATATCCGGATTTTCGGCGACTCCAAAACGCACGAGCAGGTCATCTTCGAGACTGATGAAGAACCGCGACGCGCCAGGGTCGCCCTGCCTGCCGGCGCGCCCGCGCAGTTGATGATCGATGCGGCGAGCCTCGTGCCGGGTAGTCCCGATCACGTACAGACCTCCGAGCTCGACGACGCGATCCCGGTCACGCGGCGGGTTGCCCCCGAGCAGGATGTCGGTTCCCCGCCCTGCCATGTTGGTGGAAATCGTAACCGCACCGAGGGCGCCGGCCTGCGCGATGATGGCTGCTTCCGCTTCGTCGTTGCGCGCGTTGAGCACCGCGTGCGGAATCCCTGAGGCGTGCAGTTGCGCGCTGAGACGTTCCGAATCCTCGACGCTTGCCGTACCCACGAGTACGGGCCGGCCCGCCGCGTGGACCTTCGCGATTTCGCGCGCAACGGCCCGATCTCGCGCAAGTCTGTCGGCGTACAGGATTTCTGGCAGATCCTCGCGGATCATAGGGCGATTGGTCGGAATCACAGTGACCGGCAGTTTGTAGGTCTTCCAGAATTCTTCGGCCTGCGTCGCAGCCGTGCCTGTCATGCCGCAGATGCGTTCATACAGGCCCATCAGGCTTTGGAGCGTGATGGACCCGAGAATGCGCCCCTGCGTCTGCAGCGCCACGCCCTCCTTGGCCTCAATGGCGGACTGCAAGCCAGCAGGCCAGCGGCGATTCTGCGCGATGCGGCCTTTGAACTCGTCCACCAGTTCGACCGCCCCGTTCTTCACGATGTAGTCGACGTCACGCTTCAGCAGGGCATGCGCATGCAGCGCGTCCTGCACGGCGGTCAGAGTATTCAAGTTCGCTTCTTCGAAAAGATTGCCGCAGCGCAACGAGGCTTCCACCCATGCGATGCCCGCATCGGTCAACTGCACGTTGCGCGCAAACTCATCCGTGAAGTAGTGCTGGCCGCGACGCAAGCTGAGGACAACCGCGTTCGCACGCGAGGCAAGCAGCGCGGAATCATCCGCAAGGCCGCCGGCGATGACTAGTGGGATGCGCGCTTCATCGATGAGGATGGAATCGGCTTCGTCGATCACTGCGAAGGCGAACGGCCGCTGCTGCGCGATTTCGCCTGCGTCGAGGGCGAGGGCATCGCGCAGATAGTCAAACCCAACTTCGTTGGCGGTCGCGTACGTCACGTCGCATCCGTAGGCGGCGCGGCGCTCGTCCACCGTCATGCCCTGCCCCACATGGGCGACCGTCAAGCCGAACCAGCGATAGACCTCCCCCATCCAGTGGGCATCGCGCCGGGACAGATAGTCGTTCGCGGTAAGGACATGTACGCCGCGCTTCTGCAGCGCGAGCCACACCACGGCCGGAACGGCGGCAAGGGTCTTTCCTTCGCCGGTCTGCATCTCGGCGATCTCGCCGCGCTCGAGCGCAAGCGCCCCCAAAATCTGCACGTCGAACATACGCAGGCCAAGCACCCGTTCCGCGATCACTGCGGCCAAGGCGAAGGTTTCGACGAGATTTGGCGTCCGCGCAGTCGCGGCAGCACGCAGTTGATCGTCAGTCCATGCAGCCAGCAGGTCGCGCCGCTGCGTTATTTCTCGTAGTCGAGCTTCGGGCTCACGGTCCCGAAGGCCGAAGAAATTCAATAGTCCGGATAGAGACACGGGGCCTCTCCTTAGCTTGGTTTTTTCGAACTAAGACAAGAAAGAGGCGAAAGGCGGAGGACGTTGAAAGAGTGGGGTGAGGTTCGGCGCAGGTTGCAGGCGGGACCGATATCCGGCGACGACCATGGGTTGCTCGCGGCGGCGATGGCGCAAGGGCTGCGGGCCCTGTTCCACCTCGCGAGCCTGCTTTTGCTTCGAGGCTGCGATCCACACGACGCCCGAAGGCGCCGCAGGCGGCACAAACGCAGCCGGCGTGGCCAGCAGCGCGAGCATCGCTGCGAAGACGAATTGTGCGAACGTACGCGGCACTGCCCTCAGTTTCGCATACACGGTGCTATATACTGGCGCAACGGATGAAATCACTCGCTCACGTCAACGTAGTGATTGCAGGAGGCGGCTGGACCGGCCTGCTCCTCGCGAAAGAACTAGGCGCGCGCACCGGACTCTCGGTGAAAGTCCTCGAGCGAGGCGCGGCGCGCAAGACCGCCGACTACATGACGGGAATGGATGAGCTCGACTACGCCATCCGCTTCCGCATGATGCAGGACGCTTCGAAAGAGACCGTCACGTTTCGCCACGCGACATCGGATCGCGCATTGCCGGTGCGCCAGTTCGCGTCGTTTCTGCCGGGCGAAGGCCTCGGAGGCGCAGGCGAGCATTGGAACGGGCAGACGCCGCGTTTCTTTCCCGCGGTGTTCGAACTCCGGTCGAAGCTCATCGAACGATACGGCGAGAAGCGCATCCCGAAGGACTGCACGATTCAGGATTGGGGCGTCCGCTACGATGAGATCGAGCCGTACTATATGCAGGCGGAGCGGCTGCTCGGCATTTCCGGCGAGGCCGGAATCGATCCGTTCGAAGGCCACAGATCGGGGCCGTTTCCCACTCCTCCGATGAAGACCGGTTACGTGCCGTCGCTGTTCGGACAGGCAGCGAAGTCCCTCGGCTATCATCCCTACGCGGGGCCCTCGGCCAACCTGCCTGCGGCCTACCGCAACCCCGATGGCGTGATTCGGCCGCCCTGCCAATACTGCGGGTTTTGCGAGCGTTTCGGCTGCATGGTCGGCGCGAAGGCGCAGCCGACCAATACGCTGATGCCGGTGATCGCAAGGCAAAAGAAGGTATCGGTGGTGACGAGCGCGAACGTACGGCGGATTGTTCACAAGGGCGGCAAGGCTACGGGCGTCACGTTTGTGGACGCGAGCGGCACGCTTTGTTTTCAGCCCGCGGACATTGTTGTATCCGCCGCGTGGACGCTCCAAAACACACGCCTGCTGCTGCTTTCGAAGATCGGCGAGCCGTATGATGCGGTGAGCGGCAAAGGGCAGACCGGGCGCAATTTGACGCACCACGCGAACGGACAAGTGCAGTTGATCTTCGACCGGCCGCTGAATCGTTTCATGGGATCGGGCGCGAACGGCGTCATGGTCAGCGACCTCGACTGCGACAACTTCGACCATGGTCCACTGGACTTTATTGGCGGCGCGCGTGTATCCGCGTATTGCCTCGGGGCGCGTCCCATCGCGAACTTCGGCACGGCGCCTTCCACCGTGAAAGCCACGTGGGGCTCCGCCTGGAAGAAGGCTGCGGTGGAAACCTTCGACCGCACCGCATCGATCAGCCTGATCAGCGAGCATCCGGCGTACCGCGGGAACTACATGGACCTCGATCCAACCTATCGCGATGCGCATGGAGATCCACTGCTGCGGATGACCATCGACTTTACGGATAACGAACGCAAAGCCATCGCATACGTGGGAGCGAAGGTCGCGGAAATCGGCCGCGCGATGGGCGCGAGCGAAGTGGCGGCGCCCCGGCCTGTGCGGCGCTACGAGGTGGTCCGCTACAAAGGCACGCACTTGCAAGGCGGCGCGATCATGGGCGCCAGCCCGGAAACATCCGTGCTCAATTCCTGGCAGCAGCACTGGCGGATGCCGAACGTATTCATTCTCGGCGCCTCGGCGATGCCGCAGAATCCATCGGGCAATCCGACGTTGACCCTGCTCGCGCTCACACTGCGCACCGCGGACGCGTTGGTGAACCGGTATCTGAAAGCGCCGGGGCCGCTCGCATAGCGGTTCGATACACTAACTGAGATCATGCGCCGTCGAAGATTTCTCACCCTTTCGGCTACCGCGCTCGGCGGAATGCTGGTCTACCGCCTCGACCGCTCGCCGACGATCGTACATGCGCAAAGCGACAAGAGTAAGCTTCGAGTTCCGCTGCGGTTCTTCGACGAACGTCAGGCGCTGGTTGTCGCGGCGGCGGCAGCCCGTATCTTTCCCACCGACGAAAGCGGGCCGGGTGCGTCAGAGGCCGGCGTGGTGATTTATATCGACCGCCAGCTTGCCGGACCATACGGCCGCGACCGCTACCGCTATACGAAAGAACCCTTTGAAACAGGGGTCCCCGAGCAAGGCTACCAGGGCAAAGCCACGCCTCGCGACGTGTACCGCGATGGCGTCGCGAACCTGCTCGGCGCGGAGTTCGACAAGCTCGAGCCGGCAGCGCAGGACGCCAAGCTACGCCAAATCGAAGACTCGATCTTCTTCGGAATGCTGCGCCAGCATACGATCGAAGGCATGTTCTGCGATCCCATGCATGGAGGCAATGCCGGAAATATCGGATGGCAACTGATCGGCTATCCGGGCCCATACATGAGTTGGGCGCAGGATTTCGATCAGCACTTCGGCACAGCTTTCCGTCCCAAGCCCATGAGCCTCGCGGAGGTGATGGGCCGCAAAGTCACGCCGTGGGAGGACGAGGCGGAATGAAAACGCTGCCACGCGTGAACGTGGTTGTCGTTGGCGGCGGCTGGACGGGGTTGTTGATCGCGAAGGAGCTCGGCTCGCGGACGGGCTTGCACATCAAGGTTCTCGAGCGCGGCAAGCCGCGCAAGACCGCCGACTACACGAACGGCATGGACGAGCTCGACTACGCGATCCGCCTGCGGATGATGCAGGACGTATCCAAAGAGACCGTCACATTCCGGCATACGACGGCAGATCGGGCGCTGCCCATCCGCCAGCTTGGTTCGTTTCTGCCGGGCGAAGGACTGGGCGGCGCGGGCGAGCATTGGAACGGCGAAACGCCGCGGCTGTTTCCGCATGTGTTCGAATTGAAGTCGCGAATCATCGAACGCTACGGCGTGAAGCGCATCCCCGAGAACTGCACGATTCAGGACTGGGGCTTTCGGTATAGCGAACTCGAGCCTTGGTACGTGCAAGCCGAACGGCTGCTCGGCATTTCGGGGCTCGCTGGTTCCGATCCCTTCGAAGGGCCGCGTTCGGCGCCGTTTCCCACGCCGCCGATGCGGGTCCCGTAGCGGACATCGATCTTCTACGAGGCGGCGAAGTCCGCGGGGTATCACCCGTACCCGATGCCGTCGGCGAACCTCAGTGCCGCCTACAAGAATCCGGATGGCGTCACGCGCCCCGCCTGCCAGTACTGCGGCTTTTGCGAACGTTTCGGTTGCATGATCGGCGCAAAGGCGCAACCTACCAACACGCTGCTGCCGGTCATTCAGAAGCAGAAGCGGGTGGCGATCGTGACAGGCGCGAACGTGCGCCGCATCGCGCACAAGGGCGGCAAGGCAACCGGAGTGGTTTACATCGACGAAAAGGGCGTGGCGCACATGCAGCCCGCGGACCTGGTCATCATCTCTTCTTGGACCCTCAACAACACGCGCCTGTTGCTGCATTCGAAAATCGGCGAGGCGTATGATCCGGTATCGGGCACGGGGCAGACCGGCCGCAATCTCACGCATCAGTTGGGCGGAGGCGTGCGGGTGCTGTTCGACAAGCCGCTCAACCGTTTCATGGGCTCAGGCGCGAACGGCGTCATGCTCAGCGACCTCGATTGCGACAATTTCGATCACGGCCCGCTCGATTTCATCGGCGGCGCGCGCGTCATGTCCGGCAGCCTTGGCGCACGGCCGATCGCCAATTTTGGTTCCGTGCCATCCGCAATGAGGGCGTGGTGGGGTTCGGAATGGAAGAAGGCGGCGATCGAAACGTTCGATCATGTAGCGAGCATCGGCGCGATTTGCGAGCATGCTTCGTATCGCGGCAACTATCTCGACCTCGACCCCACGTATCGCGATGCGCACGGCGATCCGCTGCTGCGGATGACCATCGACTACACGGACAATGAGCGCAAACTCTCCAGATACGTGCGGGAGAAGATCATGCCGATTGCGAACGCGATGGGCGCCAAAGAGGTCACCGCCCGCGGCGAGGTTGGGCGGTACGATGTCATGAACTACAAAGGCACGCATCTGCAGGGCGGAACCATCATGGGTGCGAGCCCTGAGACTTCGGTGCTGAACCCGCTGCTGCAGCATTGGAAGATGCAGAACCTGTTCGTTCTGGGCGCTTCGGCGATGCCGCAGAACCCGTCGGGCAACCCTACGCTCACGCTGCTTGCTCTCACGCTGCGCACCGCGGATGCGTTGGTGAATCGATATTTGAAGTCGCCCGGGCCGCTGGCTTAACGCCTGATCGTCAGGTCGATGATGTCGAGCACGACATTGGTCGCATCCTGAACCAGTAGCGCCCGGGTTCCGAGCGTGACCCGGCGGCAACCCGCGGGCGGTGGAGCGAGACGCACGTCCAGTTCGCGAGGGAATGGCGCCAGCTTCTTTTGCAGGCCGGGCGGAAGCGTTCCATTGCGGCGGAGATGTTTTTCGAGGCCGGGAGGCAGATCGCCGCCACGCTTGGCGAGCCCAGGCGGCAGGTCGCTACTTCCGGCGGGATAGTAGTAGTCGACAATCAGGCGGGAGTCCGCGGGGCCGAATGCGAAGGCAACGGCGCCACCACCACTATTGCCCGAAGACTTATCCTGGTGGCCCTTGCCCTTTCCTTTGCCCTTCCCCTGAGCCTCCCCAAGAGTAGCGGACACTCCACACAGTAAGGCGGACAGCAGCGAACGGCGGTTGATCATTAGTTCCATTCGACCACAAAGGGCGACTGCCCGGCAAAAATTTCGTGTGAACGCAATAATTTGCTGCGCGGGTTCCGCTTACCGTAGTAGCAAAGGCGAAACTGTCCGTTCATGAAACCTCTTCTGTGTGTCAGCACTGCGACCTTCTTTCTCATTTCCCTGTTGGCTGCATCCGACTCGATTCCGCTCACTGTCGGCGTGTGGACTCCCATCGGACCCATGCCCGCCGCCGACGGATCTACCGGCTACAGCGAACTTACCGCGGGGCGCATCACCGCCATCGCGGGCGATCCGGCGGACGCCAACACGATCTATGCGGGCGCGGCATCGGGAGGCGTGTGGAAGACCATCGACGCAGGCCAGACCTGGGCGCCCCTCACCGATTCGCAAGCCTCGTTGTACATCGGCGCGCTCGCCGTGGCGCCGTCGAACAACCAGGTGATCTATGCGGGCACAGGCGAGGCCAACAACGGTCCCTCGAAAGAGACGCGGGAGCATCGCTACAACATCTATTCGGGCCGCGGCATTCTGAAGTCCACCGATGGCGGCCAGAGTTGGACGCTGCTCGGCGGCGACATATTCAACCGCCGCACCATCTCGAGAATCGTGGTGTCGGCCAGTGACGAGAACATCGTGTACGCCGCTGTGGGCGCGAAGGCCAGCGACGGACTCGCGGACAACACGGGTGTGTGGAAGTCCACCGATGGCGGCGCGACGTGGACGAATACGACTTCGAAGATCTCCACGACCGCGCCCGTGAGCGACCTGCTCATCGATCCGAACAACGCGCAGAATCTTTACGCCGCGTTCGGCGCGCCGCTTGGGGCGAGCGTCAACAACGTGTACCGTTCCACCAACGGCGGCGACACGTGGACCTCCGTCACGCTGGGAGGCACGCAATCGCGATACGGCCGCATCGCACTGGCTCTTGCGCCATCGGATCCCAAGACCGTCATCGCGGTCGTCGCGCAGGCGAGCGAAACCTCGAACAGCCTGTACGGCATGTACAAAAGCGCCAACGGCGGGTCTACGTGGAGCAAGCTGCCCATCACCGTCAACGACAAGTTCTGCACGGAATTCGGGGTGGTTTCGAACATTTTGGCGGTGAGCGGCGACTATCACATCGCGGTCGCGATCGACCCCGCCAATGCGTCCAACATCTATCTGGCGGGCCTCTGCGTCATCGGGAGCACCGACGGCGGCGCCTCGTGGAACCTGCTGGGCGATGGAGTTTCGAGCGGCCCGCATCGCGACCATCACGCTCTTGCGTTCGACGCCAGCGGACTGCTGCTGAACGGAAACGACGGCGGCATCTGGCGGCTCGACGATCCCATCAACATTGGCTGGACCAATCTCAACGCGGGCCTGTCGATCACGCAATTTCAGGGCCTTGCGGTGGACCCCACGAATCCCAACCATGCAGTGGGCGGCACGCAGGATACCGGAACGATGGTCTTTAGCGACAGCCTCCAGTGGACGCGCAGCGTTCGCGGCGACGGGGGCGTCACCTTGATCGATCCCGGCCGGCCGGCGCGCGTCTATCAGGTGCTCGAAGAAGGCTCGGAGCTTTTCGCGCGCTCTCTGGACGGAGGCCAGAACTTCACCCTCAAGCGCGCCATCGTCCCGGACATCGATAAGGAAAATCGCCTTTGGTATTTTCCGCTCGTTCTGGATCCCAACGACGGCGCGCGGCTGCTGGCGGGCACTTACCGGCTCTGGTACAGTTCCGACGCGGGGGTGAACTGGAAGGCGATCACGGCGCCGCAGCAGCGGGGCTGGGCTTCGCCCGCGTCAGACGCGATTACGGCGATCGCGTTTGCGCCGTCGAGCCCCAAAATGGCGTACGCCGCGGCAGGCGGGCGCGTGTATGTTTCGACGGACATCACGGTGGCGAGCCCGAGCTGGACGGTTCGCGATCTGCCCACTTTCGAAGCGATTTCCGCCATTGTGGTGAACCCGAAAGATCGCAACTCGCTATGCGTCTCGCGCAACACGTTCGCCGCAGGCCAAATCTTCTGCTCGAGCGATGGAGGACAGAACTGGCTGGATCTGAGCGGCGACCTTCCCGCCGCGCCCGTGCTGTCGTTCGCAATCCGTTTCAACACGGATCCGCCTGCGATGTACGTTGGCACGGAGGCGGGAGTGTATGGTTCGGTCGATGGCGGATCGACGTGGACCTCCACCGGCATGGGCCTGCCGAACACCGCCGTGCCCGTGCTATCGGTGCAAGGCAGCGTGTTGAGCGCCGCAACGCATGGCCGCGGCGCCTGGCAGATGCTGCTCGAATAGGGCTATTTCTGCCGTTTCACCGCGAGCGTGCCCCGGCGGGTTTCGCCGTCGCGCTCCATGGTGACGTCGCCCTTGATTTCCTCACCCTGAACCGTCAGTGCAAATTTCATTTCGGATCCATTGTCCAGGATCTGAAAGGTGATTTTGCCGTTTTCAAAGACCCCGTTGCTAATCGAATGCTGCTCATCGGCGTTGGGGCCGCCAGTGCCGGTGACCTTGCCGCCTTCCTGTTTCAACACAAGATGCGCGGGACCGGCATGATCGGCGTCCCCTTGCTTGCGCGTCAGAGTTCCTGTCCACGTGCCGGTGAGTTCGTCGCCCAGGAGCAGGGTCGCGCTCAACAGCAAAAAGGTGAGTAGTGACTTCATATGGATTACCTCGAGTGAGTTGACTGGCGGATTGAATAGAGCCTGCTATCGGTGCGCACGAGCAGCCGGTCGCCCACTATTGCGGGCGTCGCCATCGCCATCTCGTCAAGCGCGTTGGTGTGCAGCAATTGGAAAGTTTCGCCGGCCGCGACCACGTAAGTCTTGCCGTCCTCACTGAGGCAAAAGATCTTGCCGTTGTAGGCCCATGGCGAAGTGGTGAACGATCCCGCGGCGCCGTCGCTGGCCAGCCGGGTCTTGTAGCTGACCTTGCCGGTTTTCGCCTCAAATCTGGTCAGAATGCCGACCTCATTGAGGACGTACACGCCGCCATCGAACGCAACGGGCGTGGGCAAATACGTGCCTCCGCGAGGATCGGACCAGACGACGGCCTCACTCGAGCGTTCGCCCTTCGCAGGCGTGATGTCGCCGGCGCCGCCCGGTTTGATGGCATATAAAGGCTTGCCTCGCCCGCCGTCCACGAACAGCAGTCCCTCGGCGGCAAACGGACTCGGCACCGGTGTTACAGCCATACCCGAGAGGCGCCACAATTCCTTGCCTTCGAGATCGTAGCTGATCGCCAGGCCGGGACCGACGGCGATCACTTCGGTGCGGACCGGGTTGGCCCAGATGAAGGGCGTAGTCCAACCGGAACGCATCACGGGAGGCTGGTCCTCCCGGTCGGGTCCCGGACGCTTTTCGCCGATGTCGCGATCAGTGCGCCACACCTGTTTGCCGGTGCGCTTGTCGAAAGCCGCGAGAAACTGTTGCTTCTGGTTGTCGCTGAGTATCAGGAGTTGATTGCCCTGTAACGCGGGTGAACCGCCGGTTCCGAAGTCCAGGTAAATGGGGTTCGCCTCGAGCGGCGTGGACCACAGCGCCTTGCCCTTCAGGTCGAACGCATAGAGGCCTTGGTTGCCAATGTACACGTAAATGGCCTTGCCGTCCGTGACCGGCGTCTCTGAAGTAAAGCTATTCTTGCGATGCCGTCCACCCGGAGGCCGGCCGGCGAAGAACTCTTTCTTCCAGGAGACGGCGCCGCTCTTCAGATCGAGGCAATAGAGGTAGTAATGGAGCATCACCTCGTGCGGCAATTCGAAGTCCCGCTCGGTGACCTTGGCGATCGCGTCTTTGATGTTGACGCCCTGTTTCATGAGTTCGGCGATGTATTCGTTGCTGTATTCGGTGCCGGTTTGCGGGACCTTCGACGGACCTTCGGTCGTTACGGAGGTGAGGTAGATTTTGCCCGCAGTGACGATCGGCGAGGACCAGCCACGGCCAGGGATGGGCGTCGACCACTCGACATTTTCAGTCTTCGACCAGCGCGCGGCGAGCTTGGCGTCCGACCCAACGGGATTCGAATCAGGTCCACGGAATTGGGGCCAATTGGGATCGGCGCCGAAACAGAGTGATGCGGCAGTGGCCACCGATGCGGCCAAAATAGCGAGTCTCATTTCTTTTACTGTACGCTGCCGGGCGCGAAAGGTTCCGAAATGCTCAGCTCGTAGTTTGCAATAATCTGGTAGTCATCTGGAGCCGCTCACGAAATGCTGACTCACACACGAAGGCAGGCGCTGGCCGCGCTGGCTGCGCTGCCGCTCGCTCGGGCCGTACAACACTGGACGCCGCTTACGGAATGGAAGGCGAACGCTCCCGGGTCCTGGCGATTCGAAGGCGGGCAAATCATCGCCGACGGTCCGCCTTCGCACCTCTTTTACACGGGCGCGGGGCACGAGTCGATTCGCAATTTCGAGCTCGAGTTGGAGGTGCTGACGCGGCCGGGGGCCAATTCCGGCGTGTACTTTCATACGCGCTTTCAGCCCGATGGATTTCCCAAGCAGGGCTTCGAGGTTCAGGTCAACAACACCGCGCTTGGCGAGGGTGAATATCGCGAGCGCAAGCGCACGGGATCGCTGTACGGCATTCGCAACGTGTACAAGCAGATCGCCCGCGATGACGAGTGGTTTCGCATGCACATCGCGGTGCTCGCCAACAACGTACAGGTGCGGATCAACGGGATTCTGACGGTGGATTACATCGAGCCAGCCCCCGCCATTCTGCCTCCATCGCAGGAAACAGCGAGGTTCCTGCAGACCGGGACGTTTGCCCTGCAATGCCACGATGCGGGTTCGAAGACGCGTTTCCGGAATATTCGTTACCGGCCGCTGCCTGCGGATGCGCCGAAACTAACGCCTCCGGTCGCGGACGATACGTACAAGAAGATCATCGCGCTCGGCGTTCACAACTACCCGCTCATCGATTTCCATGTGCATTTTCACGACAGCCTCGGTCTGCCGGAAGCGATGGAACAGTCGCGCCGCGACGGCATTACCTATGGGCTCGCCGTCAATGCCGACCGCCAGAGCCGGGTGCGTACGGATTCCGCCCTGGTTGCGTTTGCCGAGAGCGTTCAGGGCCTGACGTCATTTACCGGAATGCAGGCCGAAGGCGGCGACTGGACCCGCCAGTTTACGCGCGAAAGCTGCGCGCATTTCGACTACATCTTCAATGACGGGATGATTTGGACCGAGCCGTCAGGCGACCGCTGGACTCGCCTCTATCGCGAGGAGGACCTCGGCGCGATCACGGATGCCGAGGCGTTTGCCGAAGAATTCACGAATCGCATCGTGCGCATGATTTCCACGCATCCGATCGATATTTACGCGATCCCCACGTTTCTGCCGGAGAAGTTCGAGGCGCTGCGGGCGAAGTTGTGGACGCCTGCGCGGACGGACCGCATCATCGCCACCGCGGCAAGGCATCAAGTGGCGATCGAGCTATCCGGCCGTTACAAGATTCCCAATGAGGATTTTGTGCGCAAAGCCAAAGCCGCGGGATGTAAGTTCGCGTTCGGCACCGGCAATTCGACGGACAAGAATCTGTTCCGTTCCGAACACGGCATCGAAATGATCGAAAAATGCGGCCTGGCATGGAACGATATGTTCGTGCCCGGAGCGTTCTACCCGAGGGCCGTGGAACGAAGGGCGCATCTTTTCAGCGCGTAAGCGCAGACCTACGGAAACAGCGGTGGCGGAACACGCCGCTTTGTCGCCTGCTCGAAAGCGTACCCGAGTTGGAGGAGCTTATGCTCGCTGCAAGTGAGTCCTGTGAAGCTCACTCCGAACGGCGCGGACTTCGCTTCAAATCCGTTGGCGAACGGCGGCGTGGGAGCGTTGGGAATGAACCCGAACGGCACGATTACCGTGGGATAGCCGGGCTTTGAAGCGATCGAGGCGCCGCTTGCGCCGGGAAAGAGCAGCGCATCCAGATTGTTGGCTTTCATCACCTCTTCGATGCCGTGCTTGCCCGCGAGTTCGAGATCCTTCGCGCGGTCGGACTGGTAGCGCGCACGGTCGGCCTGGAGATCCATTTCATCGGAGATATCGAGCTGCGACTGGCCGAAGCGAATCGCGCCTCCGCTGATGTGCGTGATGTTCCAGATCCGAAGGTCGGTAAGAGTTTTCACCGGCGCAGCCGGACCCAAAGTCGCCAGCCACGCGTTGAAATCGCGCTTCATGCCATACTTCAGAACGTTCGAGCAGCCTGCGTCGGTCGCCTTGACACTGTTGAGGCCGGAACACTGGCCCCAGGAAAGGAAGTTTTTCTCGGCATCCGGCGTCACGATGCTCGGAATATCCGCGGGGTCGACAATGATCACGCCCTGCTCCTCGAGGATGCCGATCGCCTCCGTCATCAGGCGCGCCTGCTCGGGCGTAGGTCCATTGGCGTTGAACCGATTGGCGCCGGCAACCGTGGCAGGAGGCGTGATCTTTCGTAATAGAAGGCTCGCGGGATTCCGATTCGCGCTCCCTTCAAGCCGTCCTTCTTCAGAAACTTCGTGTAGTCGCGGCCCGGAGGCGCCGTGCATGTCTTGGTGGCCGCGTCGTTCGGATCGGGCGCCGCGCCCTCCATGGCGCCCAACAAAATGGCGGCGTCGGTGACCGCCTTCGCCATCGGCTAATGCGGCCGACGGTAAGCTTCACCGCGGCCAGCATGTTCTGGTTCGATGGATTCAGGATCGAGCCGGAGGTTTCCGTGCCGACGTTGGCTGCCCAGAAATTCGCCGCGGTTCCAGCGCCGGAGCTCGAGCCTCCGGTCTGCAGCACGGGGCGGCCGTCGCTGGTTCCATCGCGAGGATCGCGCCGAGGGTCGTAGGGATTGTAAGCAAGGCCGCGGATGCCGGTTTAGTTGCCTGGCATGGGAGTCGGCGCGCCAGCCACCCAATGCGAAGCCCGGTGGATGTGCGCGCGATCCATGTCATTGTCCGCGGCCGGGGCGGCATTGGGGTATGATGCTCTCGAATAGGATATTATTCAGAGATATGCAGACGCCAGAAGAACTCCAAGCTGAAATCGAACGTCTTAAGCAAGAGAACGAACAACTGAAGAAGCCCGCGGTCCGCGGCACGATTTCGCTGAAGGTCAGCGAAAAGGGAGCGGTCTCGGTTTATGGATTGGGCCGGTTTCCGGTCACGCTGTACAAGGAACAGTGGGACAAGCTCCTCGAAAAGGGGCCGGAGATCCGCCAGTTCATCGTGGACAACGACAGCAAACTGAAGAAAAAAGAAGACTAGCGCAGCGCGCCGCAGCGACGGGAGGACGGCGCCCGGCCGATCCTCCACGTCTGCACGCGCCGGCGAAATCCTATGGGCCCGTGATCTTTCCTGGTAAGGTTTCACGCTTATAGAGTGGTAGATCTTTTGTAACGATTCACGCTGTGTGCCCAGCGTAGGCGCGCGCGTAGCGTTTGAGGTCCGTTCCTTTGCGGACGGCTTTTGCATTAGAATTTGCAGTAGCATTAGGACCATTGGAGGGGGGAATTATGCGATTTCAAGATCTGAGAGCCGTGCTTGCCGTGGCTTGTGCGATGTTGCTCACCATACCCGAGCAGGCGGCGGCCCAGGAACCGCCTCAATATAAACTGATCATCGTTCGCGGAGATAACGCGCAGAACAACATCAAGAAGGGCCGGGCCACCCGCCCCGTGGTGGAAGTTCGCGATCGCAACAACAATCCGGTTGCCGGCGTCGCGGTGACATTCCTGCTGCCTGGCAACGGCCCTAGCGGAACCTTTGTCGGCGGAGGCCAGACGGCCACCGTCACCACGAACGCCCAAGGGCAGGCATCCGCCAGCTTCACCCCCAACTCCGTGCCTGGCAAGTATAACGTCAACGTTTCCGCCGGTTCCGGCGCCCAGAGCGTGGCTGCGCAGATCGTCATGACGAACGTGATCACCACTGCCGTCGTGACCGGCACCACTCTCGCAATCATCGTCGGCGTGGTCGCTGCCGCCGGCGCGGGCGCTGCCGTTGCACTTACGCGCAATGATACGCCTGCCGCTCCCAGTGGACTCAAAATTGGTCCGGGAACCGGCTCCGTCACGCCTCCCAAGTAAACGCCTGCTTCTACCCTCCCCGCACGCAAGCAAGTATGTCGCAGAAACCCAGTTAGGACATTTTCCTGCCATGAGATATCGATTGTTGGCTTCGATCATGATTGCAACCGCAATGGCCGCTGTCGCCGCGGACCAAAGAGCGGACGTTCCCGTAATGGGCTATGCGTTTGGCGAAACGTCACGTGAGTTGCGCGCGATTCTTGGTGTACCCGGCGCCTCGCGCTGGTCCGACCCGCTCCCGCTTCCGGATGGCGTGGTGGACCTCCGCATCGCACCAGGGCATCGCTGGGCCGTGCTGGCCCTCATTACCGGTGAGGTCGGCGTTCTCACGCTCGACACACGGGCGTATGCACGCCTCGACGGGGCCAACGCTTTCGATGACGTCGACTTCTCCCCGAGCGGTTCCGCCATGGCGCTCCGCAATGGAGACGCCGTCGCCGTCTACACTGGTTTGCCCGACTCTCCCAAACGCTCGGATGCCGCGATTACGACGTCAGGCCGCATCGCCCTGAGCGATGCTGGAACCGTGGTGGCGCTCTCTGCCGGCCGCCTGCTGAAAGGCGCGGCGAACGAGTATGTCGCTGATTGTTCCGAGACCTGCCAGTTCGGGTTCTTTCCGCAGAGCGTGGCCCTTGCGATTTTGAACCAAGGCAAGCTGGTCGAATTCAGTTCGTCTTCCCGGACCATCGCCGAAGGGCTGGATCCAGCGGACTTGCTGACGGCTTCCGCGAAAAGCATCGCGCTGTCTTCGGCTTCGAAATTAAGAATCGTGGATCGCGACTCGGGCGTTTTGTCCCTGCAGGAGGAGCTTTCCACCGCAGTGACGCGCCTCGAAACCATGCGTCAAAACGGAGCGCTGCTGCTTTCCACGGAGGAAGGCGCCGCAGCTTGGATGTACTCTCTCGATGGTGTCCGGTTTATTCCGGCGCGCAGTTCCGCGGCTACGGCCACCACCCCCCAGGACCAGGAGTAAGCGCGACATGAGACCCACTTCGAATCGATTTTCCATGCAGTCGCTGCTTCTGCTCGCGGCTTTTTCGGCAGCGGGCGCGCTCGCCCAGACGACAGGGTTCATTAATGCGATCGGCGTCAATTACGCGACTGCTGGCGCTACTCCCACGATCACGATTACGGGTTCGAATCTGATACAGGCAACTGGGACGTCGCAAGTCTTTTATCAACCCCCGAGTGGAACGTTCGCGTTGCCTCCTGTTCCATTTACGGGCGTCTCTGGAAACGCGAATGTTCTCACGGGGACCTTCCCCGCTGGTCAAGTCGCGGGTACCGGCTCTGTCTTCGTCCGGATTACATTTCCGACCTTTACGTTCGATTCCAACTCCCTTCCGTTCCATGTCGGCACCTTTACGACTGCGCCAACAATCACTTCACTGAACATTAACTCGGCGGTCGTCGGCAGCGGCGACTTTTCCGTTACAGCAACTGGAACCGGTATCGGAACCGCAAATGCATCATTCAGTTCCATGCAAATCGTGGCGCCAGGGCAGTCTCCAGTGGCCGCTTCGATCACGGGTTCCACGGCCAACAGTTACACCTTTACGATGCCCTCGGGTGCGATGACCGCCCTGCAGACCCTTCGCGTGTTCGTGCAAGCTGCGGCGACCACTACGGACAACTCGAACATGGTTCAGTTCACGATTGGCGCACCGTCCCTTACTAGCAGTAACCCGGCGGCGAGGATTGTCAACACAGGACCGATCACTGGGCTTCAATTGACCGGTTCTTTCCCCACCCCAGGCACTGGACAGGCGACCCTGGCGGTTGAGTGGACCAAACCCGGGGGAACTCTGACAGCTTTGACACCCGTCACGTTGGTGAGTCCGACGCAGGTTACTGTGGATGTCCCCAATCTGCAACTCGATACCGTTGGTACTGCAACCCTATTTGTCCGGGACACCGCGGGTCGAGCGACGAACTTCGATACCAGTCCGATTAACTTTGCGATCCTGCCGCCGACAACGCTCACCTCTCTCAATCCCTCGGCGGCCGTTGCCACTTCTGGCAACACTACCTTGAACCTTTCCGGCACGAACTTTACTGGGGGCGGCAATCCTACCGTGAATTGGGCCGTGGGCAACCTGGTGCAGCAACTCACCGTAACCAGTTCCTCGGCCACTGCAATTACTGCAACCATCCCAGCGAACCTGCTTTTGACACCGGTGACAGCTCAGGTTTCGGTAACCACAGGTGGCGTGTCCAGCAACGCGCTTCCATTCACCGTCGCGCCCGTGCCCGTCACAAACGGATTGTCTCCGAGTAGTCAGTTTGCCGGATCCGCGGCCACGACGGTGCAGATCTTCGGCAACGATTTCCTTTCCGGAGGCTTCACCCCGACCATCCGCTGGACCCCCGCCGGCGGCTCGCCCACCAACCTGACCATCGTCGGCACCCCGTTGGACTACTTTCTTAACGTCTCGGTTCCGGCCAATTTGCTGACCACGGCCGGGACCGCCACCATTCAGCTGATCAAAGGCGGCATTGCGTCGAATGCCCAAACCTTCACCATCCTTCCCAGTCCGGTGATCAGTTCCCTCAATCCGCGCTTCATACTGGCCGGTTCGACGGGTCTGACCCTTACAGTCAATGGCCAGAACTTCATCGATCCGACGAGCAATTATTTCCCTGAAATTCGCTTCGGGACAACTCTTCTGTTCCCGACCTCGGTGACCAACACGCAGATCGTCGTGCCGGTTCCCGATGCTCTGATTGCGACCGTCGGGCAGTTTCCCGTCACGGTCGAGTTCTTCATTAACAATTTCGGTTTGCAGACGGCCGGAGTCAGGGCTGGCAATAAAGTTCGGGCGGCCAGTTCGAGAAGTCTGCCCGAAGTCGGTTCAGTTTCGAACGCCGCGACGTTCTCGGTGGTCGGCAATCTGACTTTGACGTCTATCTTCCCGGTGTGGATTCAAGCCGGCTCGCCAAATACCCAACTGGTCGTAACGGGAACCAGCTTCGATCAGGGGTCGCAGGTGCTGTTCGGCGGAACGGCTCTCAATACGGTCTTCAATAGCACGACTCAGCTCACAGCGACCGTTCCCGCGAACCTGATTTCTGCTGCAGGCGCCCGGGACGTCGTAGTACGCGATTCTTTTGGACGCACCACCACGGCCATATCCCTTCCGATCCTCGCGCCGATTCAAATCAGTTCGCTCTCCCCTTCGTTTGTCGAGGCCGGATCCGGCGCGTTGAATCTGACGATCAACGGCAGCGGGTTTGAGTCGACCATGGTTGCGACCTTCAACGCCGTGAACGTCCCCACAACGTTTGTATCGGCTTCGCAACTCACGGCGTCGATTCCGGCCAGCGCCCTCACGAACGTGGGCAACTTTGGGGTCGCGGTTCACGATACACGCGGACGCGTATCGTCATCGGCGATCTTCGCCGTCGTGGCGCCCCTGATCTTGAACTCCACCTTCCCGGTTCGCGCAAACGCGGGCATCGCCGGCTTTACGATTTCGGTGAGCGGCCAGGGCTTCACGAGCGGCGCCGTGATCCGATTCGGCAACGCCAACATCCCGACGACTTTCGTGAACTCCACGACCCTTACTGGCGCGGTTCCCGCGAACGTCATTGTTGGGCCCAATGTAGTGGATGTCCGCGTGCAACTCGTCGACGGCCGCATTTCGAGTTCCGTGCCGTTCACGATTCTGCCGCAATTGCGCATCACTTCGGTCAACCCGCCGGGCGCGGCAAGCGGCGCCAACACGCTCACGATCACCGTCACCGGCGATGGCTTCACCAATGAATCCATCGTTCGCTTCGGTGGACTCGGACTGATCACGACCTTCGTCAGCCAGACACAGTTGACGGCGCTCGTTTCGGATACCCTCCTGGTCAACCCGACTTCCTCGGACATCACGGTTGCGAATCCGCTAGGCGCCGTTTCGAACGCGTTCTCGTTCGGAATCGGTGGCGGCGCGAGTCTGGTTCTGACCAGCATCAGTCCGAACACCGCGCCTATTGGCAGTCCTGCGCTGCCGGTCATCATCGGAGGCTCCGGCTTCACCAGCGGTACGGTCGTCAAATTCGGCACGGCTGAAATCCCGACATCTTTCATTAGCCCCACGCAGTTGAACGCGACGATTCCCGCTCAGTTGCTCACGGCTGCCGGCAACGTGCCGGTCACCGCATCGAACGGCGCGCAGACGTCAAATTCGCTGAACTTCCAGATCGGCAACAAGCCGGAAATCACCTTCCTGAATCCCAACGCCATTACGGCAGGCGCCAAAGCCTTCACGCTCATCGTGCTCGGACGCGGCTTCGTGAACGGCGCGACCATCAAGTTCGGCGATTCGGATCTCAGCACGTCCTTCGCGAGCCAGACGCAGTTGTCCGCGCGGGTTTCGGCGGACCTCGTCGCTACCGCCCGCACGGTCGCCGTTGTGGTGACCAATCCCGACGGACAGGCTTCGAACTCGTCGGATTTCCGAATCCTTACTTTGTCACTCACTGGCATCACGCCGGATAAAGCCGCGGCCGGCAGCGCCGGATTCACGCTTTCACTCGAAGGCACGGGCTTTATCCAGGGCGCCACCGCCAGTTTCGGCGGCACGCCTTTGACTACCAGCTTCGGCGGCGCAACCAAGATCAGTGCGGACGTTCCGGCTTCCGCGTTGCTGACGCCTGGCGACATTCAGGTCACGGTTTCGAATCCGGACGGCGCGGTTTCGAACCCGGTCAAGTTTACGATTGAATCCGACACGCCTTCGATCTCGCGCCTCAATCCCAACTCGGTGATTGCAGGTTCTGGCGACGTCTCCGTCAACGTCATTGGCGGAGGCTTTGTTCGAGGGTCCTCGGTGACCGCCAACGGTTCGGGATTGTCGACTTCGTTCAATAGCGCCACTTCGCTCGACGTGGTGCTGCCCGCGGACCTGACCAGGGCGATCGGCAGCCTGAAGTTCAAGGTCACCAACCCCGGCAATAAGGAATCGAACGAGGTCGCGTTTGCGGTCACCGCGCCAACTCCGGCGATTACCCGCATCAGCCCGGCTTCCGCGAACGCAGGTACGACCGCGGATATCACCATTACGGTCACCGGCACAGGCTTCGTCGAGGGTTCCTCGGTGAGCTTTGGGGGCAGCGGCGTCGACACCTCCTTCGGGGGACCGACTTCGTTGACGGCGGTGATTCCCGCCTCTGCGCTTGTAACACCCGGCACTGCGCAGGTGCAGGTGACCAACCCCGGCAACCTCACTTCGAACACCGTTACGTTCCAGATTCTCGGCCAGATTTCGGTGACGGCGGTTTCGCCCTCCACAATCGTGGGCGGCGGAACCACAAACATCACAATCGGGGTGACCGGCTCGGGCTTCCTCAGCGGGGCGACCGTGAACTTCAATGGCAACGATCTCGCAACGACGTTCAACAGCGCCACCTCGCTTTCGGCAGTCCTGCCTCCGGCATTGACGGCGGCCGCGGGCACGTTCAGCGTGTCTGTGGCCAATCCGAATGGCGCGGTTTCGAATTCGGTGTCGCTGGTGATCAACGCACCGATTCCGCCTCCCGCCTTGAACCTGCAGGTTCCGGCGGTCATTACGCCGGCCGGACGCGGCAAGGTACAGGTAACGCTCGATTCACCAGGCACGG
>JACXTT010002384.1_pt1 | contig 29944 bp, 32 predicted proteins | sample 9270951 | NCBI WGS metagenome assembly JACXTT01 (sample SAMN15532306, study PRJNA645909) | rock metagenome | isolation source: weathered quartz diorite | place: Puerto Rico | collected 2017-06-21 | reverse complement strand
GGGGTGTGGGGGGGTTTGGCCCAAAAAGGAACTTCGGAATGGCCTCCCCCCCTTTTTACAGCTGCGTGTTTCCATGGCCCTTGAGCCGCGGGTTCCGCATGCTCTTCGGCGGGTGCGTCGCGAACCGGTCGGCGAGCCATCCCTCGCTGTTCGTGAGCCGCCGCCCGAGTGGGTCGCAGATGCACAGGTGGGCGGCGCCGCCCTTGATGGAGGTCGTCGGCGCGGCGGCTCCCTCGATCTTCTCGAGCGCGCTGGCGAGCGCCAGCGGATTGCGCGTGAACTGCGCGCTCATGGCGTCGGCGAGATATTCGCGCCGGCGGCTCACCGCGAGGGCGAGCAGTTGCGTCACGAGCGGCGCGATGATCCACGAAATGATCCACAGCGCGAGGAGGACCGCGAGGAGCGGCCCCGCGCTCTTTCCCTTCCTGCCTCCTCGTGTCGGGAGTCCGCCGCCGCGCATCATCCGCCCCATGCCTTCACGCACGAGCAACACCGCGCCGACGAGCGCGGCCAGTGTCGTCATCAAACGGACGTCGAGATTCTTGACGTGACCCAGCTCGTGGCCGATTACGGCCTGGAGCTCGTCGCGGTTGCAAATCTTCAGCAGCCCGCGCGTCACCGCGATGTGCGAGTCGTGGGGATCGTGGCCGGTCGCAAACGCGTTGGGATCGTCGTCCGGGATGATCCAGATTCGCGGGCGCGGGACTCCAGCGGCGATCGCCATCTCGTCGACGACATTGGCGACCTGTCGTTCCGGGTCGGTGTGTGGGTCGATCAGCTCTTGCGCGCCGGTCGCCCACAGGACCTTTTCGGGCCCGGTCTTGTAGGTGTACCACGCGATGATGATGGCGACCACCGTGAGCACGATGCCGAGCCACGGAAACGGGTGATGGCCCTCCAGCGACCACACGTAGTCGCCGCCGAAGCCCAACCAGGCGAAAAACAGGATGAAGCCAATCACCAGCCAGGTCGTGCGCCGGCGATTGGCTTCCTGTTGTTGAAAGAGGTTAGCGTCTGGAGAGGTCAACCTGCGGTACCGCGCGCTCAGCTTGGTCTTCGATCTCCCACAGGTCCGTGCGCTCCGCGTGTGCCAGCCCCGCCACGAGCGTCGTGGGGAACTGCTGCTGTTTCGTGTTGAACTGCGTCGCGGTGTCGTTGTAGAGCTGCCGCGCGAACGCGATCCGGTTTTCCGTGGACGTCAGCTCTTCTTGCAGCTGGCCGATGTTGCCTGTCGCCTTGAGCTCGGGATAGCGCTCGACGGTGACCAGCAGCCGCGACAACGCGCCCGAAAGCGCATTCTCCGCCTGACTGATCTGCTTGATTCCTTCGGGGCCGGACGCATTCACCTTCACTGCCTGATTGCGCGCCTGGATCACGGCCTCAAGTGTCGAGCGCTCGAAATCCATGGCGCCTTTGACGGCATTGACGAGATTCGGGATCAGATCGTGGCGGCGTTTGAGCTGCACGTCGATCTGCTTGAAAGCATTCGCCGTCTGATTCTTCAGCGAGATGAGGCCGTTATACGCGCTGACCATCCACAGACCAACGATCGCAACGAGTACCAGCAGCACCCACATCGTCGACTCCAGGTTTCGAGAAAGTAGGGGCGCAACATGGGGCGCCCGTACAGGAAATCATTACGTGCCGTGTGGCAGGAGTTTCGCGATTGCCTGGCGAACGCTCTCCGCCAGCCCGTGGTCGTCGGAGCCCAGGCGGGCGAGCGGGTGGTCCGCATCGACGTGCAGCTCCACGCCGCGCGTCACGGGAATGCGGCGCCAGACCGTCGGGCCGCTCGTCTCCTTGCCGGCGTCTCGCGTCAGCCAGGCGGTGAGGGCGCGGCCGGAGCGGCCGCGCGGCATCCCCTCGGCCCCCTTCAGCGGCAGGCGGTCGGGCGTCGGCAACGAGGAGCCCAGTACCTGGGCGCAGCGCCGCTCCAGGACGTCGCCGGTCTGGTCGTGCATGTCCTTGGTGATTGCCGCCAGCGTGGCGCCTTCCATCTGCCGCAACTTGATCGCGAGCAGCTGGAGGAAGTGGCGATACGAGTACGTCGCGGCGGTCCCGCGGCCCTCCGGAGGGCTTACCAGGCCGCGCGTCACGTAAAACCGAATCGTCCGCTCACTCGGCGCCGCGCGTGCGGCCGCGTTGATCGGCGTCACGGCGGACGCGTCGAGGACTGCTCCGACCACGACGGAGAGATCTCGCAAGTTCCAGGGCGCAAGGTTTCGGTATTCTCGCAGCACGTGCAACGGATCGGCGTGAGCGACTGTCGTCATGCATCCATCGCGCCCGACGAGCGGTCGCGTTGCAGCGCGGACGAGACCCAATCCGCGACCTGTTGGAGATTGAACGGCTTGCGAATGACGGTGCAGTGGTGGTGGTTCAGCCAGGTGCGCACCTCTTCTGCCTCGGCGTCACCCGTCATGATGGCGATGTGCCCCTCGAGCGCCGGCCAGCGATGAATGATCGCCAGGTACAACGCGAGTCCCGACATCGTCGGCAGGTGAATGTCGAGCAGCAGCGCATCCGCCGTTTCGGCCGCGAGGATCTCATAGGCCGATTCCGCGCTGCCGGCGCTCAGCACCCGATAGCCGTGGCGCTCGAGAAACCGCTCGAGCACGCGCCGCAGACCTGCCTCATCGTCGACGACGAGGACGGTTGCAGGCTTGCGTGGGGGCGCAGTCATCATGAAGCGCTCGCCGCGATACGGCGCGCGGGCGTGAGGAATCCTTGGACGATCCGGGCGGTGGCTTCGTCCGCGGTGAGCGACAGGCGCATTTCGCCGGCGGTGAGGCCGAGATACTTACGCGCGTGTTGCTGCAAGGTCTTCGCCTGGGCGTAGCCGAGCCGTTTGGCGACATCCTCGATCGTAAAGCCCGGGTCCTTGAGCAGGCGGTGGGCGTAGAGCACGCGGGCGGCGGCAAGGATATCCCGCGGGCTTGGCAAGCCGGCGCGCGCGAACCAGCGCGCGCACGTCCCCCGGTCCACGCGTGCCCGCGCGGCGACCTGCTGAATCGTCTGCACGGCGCCGGGGCTCCGCATCGACTCCGACAGCACCCAGCGCAGCTCGGTTGGCAACGGCGCGAGTGCGGGTGCGAGCTGATCGAGCAACCGATGCGACGCCGACTGCATCGATTCCGCGGACAACAGGTTGCGCAGGCGATCCGGATGGTCTTCGGTGGGACTCAGCACGACCTCACTGATGCCGCATTTTCCCATCGCCAGGAGCACCCGCGCGAGATCGGCGGTCATGATCGGCGTATAGAGGATCAGTGGTAGCGACGGGAATAGCACCCGCAACCGCTCGACTTCCTGGCCGCGCGCCCCACCGAGCATTGGGTCGACAACCGCGATTTCAATGGGCCGGCCGCGGATCGTCTCGAGGGCCACATCCCAGGTCGTAGCACGAGCCAGTGAGAAAGGCGGCTCGATGGCGCCGCGCAATCTCTGGTATTGCAGATCCGAGACCGCTGCGAGTACCAGCATTCCCCTACACGTCCTCCGCAAAATTCCCTAATGCCGCAAAATCGCCCTACGATGCCGCAAAAATGCCCTAAACGAATCGCTGCACTTTGATCAAGTTGGCTGTGGTTTGCGACCCCAACCCAACCAGACCCACGGAGGCATCATGTCCCGCCGCATCCGCTTCGCCCTAGCGTTGGTCCTCGTATCGTTGGCGCTCACTGCCTCGGCTTGTGCCGATGTATCGGGTCCGAGCGCCGCGTGCGATAACAACAACCCGGTGACCTGCCACTAGTCTTACGTTCCGAGCGTCGCGAGGGAGGCAGAGACCTCCTTCAGCGACTCGATGTCGTAGACGATCTCGGGGGCGGCGCTTTCGACATGTTCGGGAGCGCCGCAGTCCTTCGAGCAGGCAAGTATCGGCTCGATGCGGAACACCAACTCGTTCAAGCCATGCGCTGTAGCGATCTCGAGCGCCTGGCGGAGTTGGCTTTCCGACTTCCGGGCGTTTCCGAAGCGCGCATAGCCGATTCCCGCTTTCAGACTGAAGTCGGCGCGGATGTTTGGAGGCGCTTGGGGGACGTGTTCCAGGCAGCGTTCACGCCACCGTTCGAAACCCAACCGGTCGCGACGATACGACGCGCAGTTCATCAGCTCGATCAATGCGTTCGTTAGGCTTTCGGCACCAATGGGCTCACGCCGCACAACTTCCGTGAGTGCTCGCTCGGCATCCTCGACGTGCCCCAAACGAAGCATCACGATACCGAGGTCCGTAAGGACGCGAAGTTGCGCTGACTCTTCATCGTACAGTTCGTACGCTCTCCACAGGTGCGGAGCGCCTTCTTGCGGCTGACCGCGAAGATTCAGCAGGTTGCCAAGGCCGTGCTCTGCCTGGGCCATGACCACGCGGTACGATGTTCCGACGGTGTCGGCAAGGATCGAGCGCCACCGCCGCTCAGCTTCTGCGATGTTGCCGCGGAAGTACACGACGTTGGCCTGACCGACCTGACTGGTGAGGACTGCCTGGCGATCCCCGACACTTGCGGCGATCCTGCCCGCTTCCACGTACGCCGCGTCGGCCTGATCGAAATCGGCTTGCAGACGGCGGACCCTCCCGAGTCGCATCCACGCGGAGATCGCATCGGATGCGGGTAGGCGTTCGCTGCCAACGCTCATCATCGTGAGCAGCGCGTCTTCGGCTTCGTCGAAATGCGATTCCTGCTCGAGGTAGAGCGCGTAGGCAAACAGCGCCGGAGCGAGTAACCGAATGTTACCGTCGCGATGCGCCTCACCGGCCGCTCGCACGATGCAGCTCAGATGCGACGCCTCGGTGCCCTCGCCGGAGAGCTCCGCGCAGTAGCGCTCGGTGGCCGCCCACTGGTAGCGGAACACATCGGGAGTGGGTGGCTCGCGATCGGGAGCGAGCAAGTCGACAAACCGCAGCGCCAGAAATGCTCCCTGACCCAGACGGACGTCTGGGGAAGCGGCTGGTTCATCAGCCACCCGTTGCAGGAAGACGGCATGGGGCAGGCCCGCGCGGCGAGACTGCAGTTCAGTACTCACGCGCAGACCTATTTGCACCCGACATGCCGGACGGCAAGACCATCACGCACACCAACATAGCGCGCACTCTTCCGGGGCGTTAGCCCGCAAATGGCGCGTTTTCTGGCTTTTCGCCGGATTTTTCCGGTGACGCAGGGATTCGCTGACACGCTATAAACAGCGCATGTCCAAGGGGTTCACTCTGCTCGAGTTGATGGTCGTGGCCTGCATTGCCGCCTTACTCCTGGCGTTGGGGTTCCCGCGGGCCGCCCGCTTCCTGGACTGGATCGAGACGCAACGCGCGGTGCGGGACGTGACCACCGCGCTTGCGGTCGGCCGAAATAGCGCTGTGACGCAAGCCACTCGCGCGCGTATCACGATCGATCCGGATACGCTGCGAATCGATCGGTTCGGCGCGCAAGGATGGGAGCCACTTTGGCGGAGGCCGGGCCCATCCAGTCGTGGCGTCGCGCTCGCGACGACGAATCCCGTAGTAATCTTCGGGCCCAACGGCATGGCGTGGGGTGCATCCAACACAACCGTCGTTCTGCGTCGAGGGTCTCAAGCCGAAACGATCACGCTGTCACGACTCGGACGCGTGAAGATCTGGTAGATGCAACCGTTCTTCCGGTCGCTGCATCTAATCCTGTGAAACCTGCTTGTGGTGCAAGACGTAAAATCGAAAGGTCGCGGCCGAAGTGTGACGGCCACTTCGCCCGACCGCCAACCCCGGGGAGATTTTCGCCCCGGGGCTTGGTCTTTCTAGAGGGCCGGTCCCACGTCTTCGTCGAGGAAGACCAGCGTCTGCCGGCGGCCGACGATCCGGACCAAGGCGTCGTAGACCTTGGGGTCCAGGACGGTGCCCGAGAGATCCGCCATGCGGTCGACCGCCTGCTCGGGCGTCATCTTCTCCTGATATGGCCGCGCCGTGGTGAGCGCATCGTAGACTTCGGCCGCGGCGATCACGCGTCCGCCCAGCGGCACTTCCTCGCCGCGCAATCCATCGGGATAGCCGCTGCCATCGAATCGCTCGTGATGACTCTTCACCATGGCCACGATGTGCCCCAGGTGCGTCAGCGGTGAGAGAATCTGGGCGCCGATGATGACATGCTGCTTCACATGCTCGAACTCTTCGGGCGTGAGCGGCCCTTCCTTATTAACCACCGCGTCACGGGTTCCGATTTTACCGAGATCGTGGAGCCGGCCTGCCATGCGAACGTGCTCGACCTCTTCTTCGGAGATTCCCATCTCGGTCGCAATATTCGCGGACAGGTCCGCCACTCGCGCCGAATGACCACGCAAATAGGGGTCTTTTGCCTCGAGGGCGTTGACCAGCACTTCGAGTGTCGCGGTCGAAACACGCTCCATCCGATGCCGCTCGCGCTGCAGCTCGGCGGTGCGCGTCGTGACCTCTTCCTTGAGCCACTGGTTCAAGTGGCGATTCTCGAGATGCATTTCACGGCGTTTGAGCGCGCGCTGGACGGCGCGACCCAAATCGGCGAGCTCGATCGGCTTGGTGAGATAGTCCATCGCCCCGCGCTGCATGCAGAGCGCCGCGCTGGTGGCGTCGTTGACCGCGGTCAACATGAGGATGGCCACATCGGGCTCGATCTCGAGCGCCTGCGGCACGAGGTCCACGCCGCTGGTGCCGGGCATGCGAATATCGGACAGCATCAGGGCGACCTTGTGGAGGCGCAGCTGCTGCAGCGCCTCGTCGGCCGAGCCTGCCGTGAACACCTCGAACTGCTGCTGCTTCAGATATTTCCGCAGCGCGTTCCGGATCGGCTCCTCGTCATCGACCACGAGGACGGTGACGATTCCCGGGGGAGCGGTCAACCCGATTCTCCTTGAGAAGCCAAGGCCAAACTAGGAATCGGCTGCGACGAAAGCTAGGTCTACAGGAGCGGGAATGAGTCGGGCTGCATGGGCGCGTGTCAACAATTCAGCGACGGCACGCCGTCCAAGGTCGCCGTAGTCCACCGTGTAGGCGTTCACGTACATGCCGACGAAGCGGTCGGTGCGGTCGACATCGAGCCCGCGGCTGAAACCTTGCGCGTGTCGCAGCGCTTCGGCGCGGTGCGCCAGGCCGTATTCGATGCTTGCCTTCAGGTCGCGAGCAATCGCGCGTGTCAGCTCGTCGCCGAGGTCGCGGCGGACCACGTTGCCGCCGAGTGGCAACGGAAGCTGGGTCTGTCGGTACCACCACTCGCCCATGTCGGCCCAGAGGTGCAAACCGCGGTCCCCGAAGGTCAGTTGGCCCTCGTGGATCAGGAGCCCGGCATCGGCGTTTCCCGCGGCGACATATTCTTCGATTTGATCGAACGGCACCACGACGTGTCGAGCGGCGGGCTGATAGAGCCGCAGCGTCAGGAACGCCGTGGTCAGCTCTCCCGGCACCGCAACCAGACGGTCCGCAAGCGCGGCGCGTGGTCTCGTCGGCGGCCGCTTGCGGCTCACGATGAGCGGCCCATAGCGATCGCCGATGCTGGCGCCGTGAGCGAGCAGCGCATAGCGATCGGCGAGGTACGCATAGGCGTGCAGCGAGACGGCGGTGACTTCCAGCTCGCCGCCGAGCGCGCGCCGGTTCAAGCTTTCGATATCGCCAAGCTCGTGCACGTAGCGGCGGCCGCCAGTGTCGATCTTTCCGGCTGTCATTGCCCAGAACATGAAGGCGTCGTCGGCGTCGGGACTGTGAGCGACGTGGATGGTGCGGGGAATCGTGGCCGTCATGATGTCGGTCTCCGCGGGTTCTGCGCCTGGCGCAGGGCTTCGGTATGGAAATTCGTCAGCGCCTCGCGGTGGTCGTCGTACTCCGGCCGCTTGAGTGCCGACTCTGCCTGCTCGTGACGCAGGAAATCGGCGTAGGCCAGCTGTTCCAGGGCCGTGTTGCCTTGCGCCTGGTAGGCGTGAGCACGGAGGACATAGATGAATAGGTGACTCGGCGCGGTCCGCTGAATCGTGTCGGCCTGCGCTAGCGCCGCGGCGACGTTACCGCCCGCGAGGTGCAGCAAACCGACGTGGTAGCGCGCGTCGGCGTCGAGTGCCGGGAGTTGGCTGTAGGATGCGAGCGCCATCGGCATAAAGAACTGTACGCTGTCTTGCTTACCCGCCTCCGCCAACGTCATGACGCGGTTGAAGAGTCGCGTGGCGCGTTCCTCGGGCGACATCTGAGAGATATCAGGGGGACGGGGTCCGGAGGCGGCGGCCTCCGGAGGCTCTGCCGCGCGCTGCGCACTCCCTGCTCCCGTTCCCACGCCTCGCAGCGCCACGACCGCAACCAGCGCACCAAGCGCGGCGCCGGCGAGCGCCCACGGGAAGCCGGCCCGCCAGCCGGTGGCTCCCACGGTCGTGCTGGCCGCGCCGCACTTGTGGCAAAAGCGCGCCGTGGAGGAGAGCTGTGTGCCGCACGCATGACAGGTCATGGGTGGAGAATGTAACCCGGGCAGGCGGGCTGGCGGGTCGGACGAAAGCCGGTAGAGTACTGGCCCATGGCCAGCACCGAGTACGGCAAGCACATGGGCGAGCTGAAACGCGGGGAGCAACGCTGGGACGTCTACCTGGAGGGCCAGCCCGACACGGCGCTGGGCGCCGTGCGCGGCCGGATTCATTTCGTGAGCGGGCAGCTGCACAAGGTGACGGGATGGATCTTCCTCGAATGGCAGGAGAAGGATATTCAGGAGCGGTTCGGGGAGTTTTCGGCGGTCGAGTTGTTGCATTTCGTGGAGGCGCTGTAGCGCACCTGCTGCACATTTGGAGGATCACTTTGCACATTTCCACACTGTAAACATTTCGTCAGGCGCTTTTCGGTGCAGCTCGTGCACGAGTTTCTTGACACCCCTCTCTACCCTCTCTACTTTGCCGTATGGCCCGCCGCTTGCAAAGCGTCTCACCGACTCGGGAAGGAGACCCCTCTCAATGACAGCAACGCTGGAACCGTCCGTCGGGACCGGTGCTAAAGCGTCCACCGGCACGTCGCCGGCGGATGTGATCCGCCGCGCCAAGGAAGCAGGAGTGCAGATCGTGGACGTCCGGTTCACCGATCTGCCCGGCACTTGGCAGCATTTCTCGATTCCGTTGAAGGAGCTCGAGGAAGACACGTTCACCGACGGTCTGGGATTTGACGGCTCGTCGATCCGCGGCTTTCAGGCCATCAACGAGAGTGACATGCTGCTGCTGCCAGACCAGGCCAGCGCTTTCGTGGACCCCTGTTTGGAAGTGCCGACGCTCTCACTGACCTGCGACATCGTCGATCCGATAACGCGCCAGCCCTACTCGCGCGATCCGCGCTATGTGGCGCGCAAGGCCGAAGCGTTTCTGAAAAAGAGCGGCGTCGCGACGACAGCGTATTTCGGGCCCGAGGCGGAGTTCTACATCTTCAATTCCGTGCGCTTCGACCAGAACGCGCACGAGGGCTACTACCACATCGATTCCGAAGAGGGAATCTGGAACAGCGGCGCGAACGGCACGGCCAACCTGGGCCACCGCCCACGGCATAAAGAAGGCTATTTCCCGGTTCCACCGACCGACCGGCTGCAGGATTTGCGGTCCAAGATCATGCTGGCGATGATCGCGGCGGGGATCGAAGTGGAAGTGCATCACCACGAGGTCGGAACCGCGGGCCAGACCGAAATCGACATGCGTTACAGCACGCTGGTGCGCATGGCGGATCAGGTCATGATGTACAAGTACATCGTCAAGAACGTGTGCTCGAAGAACGGCTACACGGCGACGTTCATGCCCAAGCCGATGTTCGGCGATAACGGCTCGGGGATGCACGTGCACATGAGTCTGTGGAACGGCACGAACAACCTGTTCTTCGACAAGAACGGCTACGCGCTGATTTCCGACTCCGCACGCTGGTATATCGGCGGGCTGATCAAGCACGCGGCCGCGCTGCTCGCCTTCGCGGCTCCCACGACGAACAGCTACCGGCGGCTGGTGCCGGGCTATGAAGCGCCGATCAACCTGATCTATTCGCAGCGCAACCGGTCGGCGATCTGCCGTATCCCCATGTACTCGACGTCGCCGAAGGCCAAGCGGCTCGAGTTCCGGGCGCCGGATCCGTCGGCCAACCCGTATCTCACGTTCGCGGCGCTGCTGATGGCCGGCCTCGACGGCATCAAGAACAAGATCGAGCCGCCGAAGCCGATGGACGTGGACCTGTACGATTTGGAGCCGGACGAGCGAAAGCACGTCAAGAACACGCCGGGAAGTCTCCTCGAGTCGCTGCAGGCCTTGGAGGCCGACCACGCGTTCCTGCTCGACGGCGGCGTGTTCACGCAGGACCTGATCGACACGTGGCTCGCGATGAAGCGAGTCAAGGATGTCGACGCGGTGGCGTTGCGACCGCATCCGTACGAGTTCTTCCTCTACTACGACGCGTAACTGAAACTGACGCAAGAGGGGGACGGCAGCGGCAACGCTCCGTCCCCTTTGCGTCCCCATCTATGCCGACAAAACGCGAGATTCTGGAGCTTGCCAAGAAGCAAGACATAAGCGCCCTGCGCCTCCAGTTCACCGACATCCTCGGCGTCAACAAGAATGTCGAAGTGCCCGAGAGCCAGTTCGACAAGGCGCTCGAGGGCGACATCATGTTCGACGGCTCGTCGATCGAGGGCTTCGTCCGGATCGAAGAATCGGACATGGTGCTGCGCCCCGATCTGGACACATTCCGCGTGCTGCCGAACGGCGACGCGGCAGGCAAGGTCGCGCGCGTGATCTGCGACATCTACAACCCGGACGGCTCGGCATTCGCCGGCTGCACGCGACAGGCTCTCCAGCGTCAGATCGCGAAAGCGAAAGCGCTCGGCTACGAGATGATGGCCGGTGTGGAGGCCGAGTTCTTCATCTTTCAGTTGGATGGGGAAGGCGAGCCGACCACGGTGACGCACGATCACGGCGGCTACTTCGATCAAACGCCGGTCGATCGCGCCGAAGAGATTCGCCGCCTGATCGTCAGGGATTTGGTCGCCATGGGCTTCGAGGTCGAGGCGGGCCATCACGAAGTGGCGCCCGGGCAGCATGAAATCGACTTTCGCTATGCCGAGGCGCTCGCGACCGCCGACAATCTCGCCACGTTTCGATTCATCGTCCGCAACGTCGCCTATCGCCACGGCTTCCTGGCGACGTTCATGCCCAAACCGATCTTCGGGCAGAACGGCTCCGGGATGCACACCCATCAGTCGCTATTCCGGAAAGGGGCCAACGCGTTCCACGATGCCAAGGCGAAATGGGAGTTGTCCGCGGTGGCGCTGCAGTACATCGCGGGACTGCTGAAGCACGCCCGCGGCTTCTGCGCGGTCACCAATCCCCTGGTCAACAGCTACAAGCGGCTGGTCCCGGGTTACGAGGCCCCGACGAACGTGGCGTGGTCGATGCGCAACCGGTCCCCGCTCGTGCGTATCCCCGACCGCCGCGGCATCGGCACGCGGTGCGAGCTGCGGATGCCCGATCCATCAGCCAATCCGTATCTCGCGCTGGCCGTACAGCTCGCCGCCGGGCTCGACGGCGTGGCGCAGAAGCTGATGCCGCCCGACCCGGTGAACAAGAACATCTTCGAGATGAGCTTCCGCGAGCGGCGCAAGTATCGGATCGACGAGCTGCCGCGCGACCTGCACGAGGCGTTGGACATGCTCGCGAAGGACGACGTGGTCCGTGACGCCCTGGGGCCCCACATCTACGAGCGGTTCGTCGAGGCCAAGCGTGAGGAGTGGCAGGAGTACATCGGCCGCGTGAGCGAGTGGGAGGTCGAGCGCTACCTCGCGCAGTACTGATCGCCGCATCCCCCGCCGGTTCCACGCCCCTTCCCCCAATTGCATAGTGTCTCCATATTCGTGCTAAGAATGCACGAATTTACTTCCACTGTTCTCTACATGCCTACATGATAGTGCAGACTGCACGAAGAATCGTGCAGAATATGCACACTTTTACTATCACCGTTACCTCCGAGGGGGACAATGGACGCCAACACCGTTGCCATCAACTTCGTCTGGACGCTGGTCGCCGGATTCCTCGTGATGTTCATGCAGGCCGGCTTTGCGCTGGTCGAGACCGGCTTCACGCGCGCGAAGAATGCCGCGCACACCATGACGATGAACTTCATGGTCTACGGCATTGCGATGTTGGCGTACTGGGCCGTGGGATTCGCCCTGCAGGCGGGTGGCGTGGGGCCGCTCAGCACGCTCGGCGGCTACGATCAATTGTCCCGCGAAGTCTCAGTGACCATCGGTGGGCGGCCGTGGGGTCTGTTCGGGACGACCGGATTCTTCCTGACCGGCGTCGCGTACACCGCGCCCGTCTTCGCCTACTTCCTGTTCCAGATGGTCTTCATGGACACGGCGGCCACGATCCCGACGGGGGCGCTGGCCGAACGGTGGAGGTTCGTCGCGTTCGCCGTGTTCAGCGTGTTCGTCGGCGGCGTGATCTATCCGATCTACGCGAACTGGGCCTGGGGCGGCGGCTGGCTCGCCATGCTCGGCAAGAACCTCGGGCTGGGTCACGGTCACGTCGACTTCGCAGGGTCGTCCGTCGTGCACATGACGGGCGGCGTCATGGCGTTGGTCACCGCCGCACTGCTCGGACCGCGGCGCGGCAAGTACAACGCCGATGGCACCCCGAATGCGATCCCGGGCCACAACATCCCGATGGCGCTGGTCGGCACGTTCATCCTCGCCTTCGGGTGGTTCGGGTTCAATGCGGGATCGACGCTGGCCGGTTCTGACCTGCGCATCGGGGTCATCGCAACGAATACGATGCTGGCTGGGGCGGCAGGAGGGATGACGGCGATGCTGTACGTGTGGCGCAAGTACGGCAAGCCGGATCCGTCGATGCTGGCGAACGGGACGCTCGCTGGGCTGGTCGCGATCACGGCGCCGTGCGCCTTCGTGACGGCTCCGTCCGCCGTCCTGATCGGCGGCGTGGCGGGAGTGCTGGTGTGCGCGTCAGTGATCTACGTCGAGCGCTCGCTGAAGATCGACGATCCCGTCGGTGCAATCTCGGTGCACGGCGCGTGCGGCCTATGGGGGATTCTGTCGGTGGGCCTGCTCGCGGATGGCACCTACGGCGCCGGCTGGAACGGCGTCGATGGAGCGGGGCGCGGGTTGTTTTATGGTGACGCCTCGCAGTTCGTTGCTCAGCTGGTGGGCGGCGTAACGAATTTCGTGGCGGTCGGCGCGATGGCATTCGTCGCGTGGAAGGTCACCGGCCTCGTGGTCGGCGGCCATCGCGTCTCGGCGGAAGTCGAGGAGCTCGGGCTCGACGTGCCGGAGATGGGTGTGGAAGCCTACCCCAGCACGCCCGAGGCGTCGACCGTGATCGTCGTGGGCGAGCCTGAGTCGTCGCCGAAGGCGGCCGCGCAACTCGAGCCGCAGCCGGAGCCGGTCTGATGTGCCCGCCCCCGGCGGTCGCACTGATCGGCCTGATGCTCGCGCCGGCGTTGGTGGCGGCGCAAACCCCTCCACCGCTCAAGCTCGCAGGCTGGGCCGAGGCGTCTTATATCTATTCCCGGCACAGCGCTGGGGATACGTTGATCGTGGGGCGACTATACGATCGTCTGCAGAACCGGTTTACCCTCAACGCGTTCGGCGTCGTGCTAGACAAGCCATATGACCCCGCCAAGCGCAGCGCCGGATTCCACACCGAGGTGCTGTTCGGTCAGAATGCCACGGTGATCAAGTCGGGGGGAGGGGCGCTCGACCTCGGCACCCAGGCCGATATCCCGCACCTCTACGTCATCCTGAACCTCCCGACCGCTAATGGGAGCGGCCTGCAGTTCAAGGCGGGTCGCATCCCCACGCTGCTCGGGCTGGAGGTGATCGAGACCGCGAGCAACCCGAACTGGTCGGAGGGAAACCAGTTCATCTATGTCGAGAACTTCACCGCAGTGGGTGTGAGCGTCGAAACGAAGCTCAACCGGTACCTCGACGTGCAGTTCCGGGTGATCAACGGATGGGATCAGGTTTCGGACAACAACAAACGCAAGTCGCTGATGGGACGCGTCGGGATCTCACCCGATACGCTCACCTCGGTAGGCATCGTGGGGTTCTGGGGTCCGGAAGAGCCCGGCAACGACACCGCGAATCGCTACGGCGTCGAGACACTGATTTGGCGGAAGCTGGGCGCAGCGCAATTCTGGCTACAAGGTGACTACGGCCGCGAGCAGGCGAACGCTGCCTTGCCGACCCCGACCCAGGATGCCAAATGGTGGGCAATCGGCGGCTGGGTGACGTACAACGTGAGCACGTCGGTCGGGCTGGCATTGCGCGGCGACTATGTGAACGACGAGAACGGCGCACGCAGCAGCGGGTCGATGGGCTTCCCTGCGAATACGGGGCACAGATTTGGCAGCGCTACGGCGACATTGAACGTCCATGCGTGGCCGAATGCCATCGTCCGTCCGGAGATCAGGTACGATCGATCCACGTTGGCCGCTTTCGACGCCAAGAAGGATCAAGTCAGCGTCGCGCTAGGCGTCGCGTACTTGTACTGACGTCGGGGCTCAAGCTTCACCGCCGCACGGCCGCTCTGGCCCTGCGGGGTATATCTTGCTGTACCTGATGACACCGTTGCGTATGTTGGCCCTGATCGCCGGGGTGGCCTCGGCCTGCGATATCCTGCCGCGGCCGGGTGACACAGAAGGAGTGCAGCAGGCAGGACGGTGGGAGCAGCACGGCCGCATCGTCGTTGCGCCAGACGCACGTTACACCCTAGTTCACCTGAGCGTCGATACCAACCTCACCGAGCGCCACGACGTGGTGCTCGCGCGATACGATTTCGATCCCAGCGACGCGCTGGGTGATGAGTACGCGCTGACCGTCGCCCTCGATCTCAGCGACGCGCGGCAGCTCTCCTCCGGTCATCGCTATCCGCTTGGGGACTCCATTCCCGCCTGGGGAACGGTCACGTGCCTGTGCCGGCCGCTGCGGCCGGATTCTGTGCGCGGGACCTACATGATGCAGACGCGGGGGCTGCGGCAGATCTCCGGGCGGATCGACGCGACGCTGTATTTCACCGCCTGGGACGACTCGACCAAACACGCCGCGTATCGCCTCCGGCAGCGCATTCACGGGGTGCGGCCCTGACCGTCGGCTGGACGGCCGGCCGGGCGGCCGGCCTGGTGCTCGCGCTCATCGCCTCATTGGCCCTCCGGCCGTCGGGCAGTCTGGCCGCCCAAACCGATTCACATCCCCCGACGATCGATACCATCATCATCGTGAACGGGAATGTCTTCGACCACGCGGACGCCGCTCCCGACTGGGTTGCCCATCTCGCGAACCGTCTCCACATGCGGACGCGCCAATGGGTGATCCGCCGGCGCTTACTGATGAACCGCGGCGACCCCTTCGATCCCGCGCGGATGGAAGAAAGCGAGCGGTCGCTGCGGACGCTCGGAGTGTTCCGCTCAGTGCGCGTGGATACGGTTCGGTCTCAGCCAGGCGCGAAGCTCGCGGTTCGGGCCGTGACGTCGGATGGGTGGAGCACACAGCCCCAGGCGAGCTTCACGAGTGTCGGCGGGGACAAAACGTGGGACATCGGCATCACGGAGCGCAATTTTCTCGGGACGGCTACGGAGCTGGCGCTGATCTACGGCCGCAATCCGGACCGACGACATCTCGATTTCGACTTCATCAACCCGCACTTCCTCGGCCGGCGCACGTTGCTCACCGTGCGTTACAGCGACCTCTCCGACGGGCATCACGGCGAATGGCAGCTCGCCCAGCCGTTTCACGAGACCTCTGCGCCGCATTCGATCGAGACGTACGGCGAACTGGCGCGGGAGCGGGTGCTGCGATTTCGCGACGCCGCGCTGCTGGACAGCACGCGCCATCACCTGTTTCGCGTGGGGCTCAGAGGGGGGATCGCCGCATCCGCGAACAGCAACCACTACACCCGGCTGTGGGGCGCGTGGGAATGGCGGCGGGAAGACTTCGGTGCCACGGATACTTCGCGCGTGCCGTATTCAGTGTTCACGACCGTGGGGGCCGGCGTCGAAATCGGCTCGGTCAGGTTCCGCGTGCTGGAGCACTTCAACTCGTTCGCGCGCCGCGAGGATGTCGATCTCTCGCCCACGCTCCGGGCGGGCGTCGTGTTGCAATCGGACGTGGGGTATGAGGTGAAGGCCCAGACATCGGCAGTGTGGAAGCGCGGCTTTGCCGTGCTGCGCGTGAACGCCAACGGGCTGGATTCGACGCGAACAGAGGCACGGCTCACGGTCGTGAGCCAGGACATCCCGCGGCACACGCTGATCGCCCACGCCGAAGGGGGGATCCTGACGCACCCCAAGCCCGGCGCTGAGTTCAATCCCTGGGTGGTGCAGCGCGGCCCGAGATTGTTCGGGGTGCACGACTTCACCGGCACGCGGATGACGTGGTTCGTGTTTGAGGACCGGATTCTCGTAGCCGAGGACATTCTGGGATTGATGGCCATGGGTGTCGCGGCGTTTCTCGATTACGGGGGCGCGTGGTACGGCGACGAACCGCCGCGACAGGGTGGGGATGTAGGCGTGTCGTTGCGCTTTGGTGCGACCCGCGCGGTGCGCGGCGAGGCTGGGGAGTTCGCGTTTGGCTACCGGTTCGGGGATGCGGTGCAGGGGAAGCGCTGGGCGTTCACGTTGCGGAAGGGTTTGTCATTCTAACAGGAGCAACCATGGAGCCAAAGGGGCACGCATGATGTCGCGCGTTGACTGGATCGGTTGGCTCGCGACCGCCGTCTTCCTGGTCTCGTATTTCACCAAGACGCCTGTGGGGTTGCGGCGCGTGCAGGGAGTTGCCGCCGGCCTGTGGGCACTCTACGGCGTCATGATCCATTCGCTCCCCGTCATCGTGGCGAACATTCTCGTGGCCAGCGTCGCGGTGGTGTCGTCGTTCAGGAAGCCTTCCGCTTTGGCTTCTCCTCCATGAGCGCCATCGGGTTGTTGTCGGGGTCGTGAAAGAACGCCATCCATAAGTCGTAATCGGCCGCCTCGTGCACCCGATGCGGCTTATCCACGAATTTCACCCCGCGTCCCGCGAGCGACCCGTGCGTCGCTTCGATGTCCTTCACCTTCAGATAGAGAACCGAGCCGGGGTGATCCTGCTCGGCATTTTCGGGCGGCGACAGCATGAGCCGCACCGAGCCGATCTGAAAGAACGCGAGTGACGGCGGCGCCTGAAACAGGAGCGGCAGGCCGAGCGTGTCGCGGTGGAACTTCACGGCGCGATCGATATCGTGGACGACGTTGGTCACCTGTGCGAGCTCCATTGCTCCTCCCGGGGGGATTAGTTAGCTTATGCTAAGTAATTATGGAACCCGCGCCCCGTCAAGGCCCTGCCCGTTCGATCGCCGATCGGCTGCACTCGGCCGCCATCCATCTGCTGCGGCGGCTGCGGGTTGAGGACAAGGCGCTCGGCCTCACCGGCCCGCGCACGTCCGCCCTGTCGGTGATCGTGTTTCGCGGCCCCCTCACCATGAGCGCGCTCGCCGAGGCGGAGCAGGTGCGGCGGCCTACGATCACGCGGCTGATCGACGGGTTGGAGCGGCGCGGGCTGGTGCGTCGCGTGAACGACCCTACCGACGGCCGAGTGCAGCTCGTCGAAGCGACGGCGGCGGGGAAGCGTCTGTTGCAAAAGGGTCGTGCGCGGCGCGTGCGGCGACTGATGCAAGGGGTTATGCAGCTATCGGTGGATGATCAGCAGGTGCTTGCTCGTGCTGCGGGCTTGATGGAGGGGTCTCTTTTAGTGACTTTTGACGCCCTGGCGCCGTAGCCAAGTGGTAAGGCAGAGGTCTGCAAAACCTCGATTCGTCGGTTCGATTCCGACCGGCGCCTCTCCTCAGTATCAGGACAAATCGAAAATAAAGAGGACGGGCGATCCTAATGGATCTTCCGTCCTGGGATGTGCTGCCCGTTCTGATGCAATACGAGCGCATCGGGACGGAACGTCACCTGCGCATCCACGATCTTCACAAAGAACGTCGAATCTGACTCGGCAAAGATCGCAAACCGCGGCTGCGCGGTCGCCTGCACGAACAGATGCGCGGCCTCGCGCGTGACGACGATGTGAAACGCGGGCGTCAACTCGTACTCCCCCACATAGCGAGCCAACACCAACGAATCGACCGCCACCTCGGTGCGCGGCTGCGGCGGCTGCTTGAGGGGGAACGTCGCGTCCAGCAGGTGCATGCCGATGTCGTCGACGTTTTCGTTGCCGTTGTTGCAGAGCACGACGACGCCGATGTGGCGCGCCTGATCGAAGCCGATGAAGCTGCGATAGCCTCCCGTCCCCCCGTTGTGCCAGACGATCTTCCCCACGGGCCGCGTGAGCACGTGCCAGGCAAGGCCGATCTTGAGATTCGGATCATTGGTCGCCTGCCGCTCCTCGTGTGTCCGTTCCAGCGTCCGCGAGAGCGGCGTCGCCATGGAATCGAGATTGGCGACGAGAAACGTGATCAAGTCGTTCGCGGTCGAGCGCAGGGCCCCGGCGCCGGCGAGCGTCGGCAGGTCCCAGTTGGGCACCATGCGCCCTTCGCCGTCGTGTCCTGGAGCGAGCCGGGCGCGCAGCGCGGGCGTGAGCGTGATTGCGGTTTCGGTCATGCGGAGCGGCATGAGGATCCGGCGCGTCACGAGCTGCTCGTAACTCAGTCCTGTCCTGAGCGCGAGGGCGTGACCCAACAGGCCCATGCCGAGGTTCGAGTACTCGTAGGACGCGCCCGGGTCGCGCGGCAGCTGGTAGCGGGATAAGAACCCGTACAGCTGCTGTACGCTGTAATCGGCGTACGGGTTGGACGTGTCGCGAGGGGTGAAGTTATCGGGCATGCGCGGCAGGCCCGAGGATTGGGTCGCCAGGTCCAGGAGCGTGATGGGATGGCTCCCCCTCCGTACCGGCATTCGGACCGACCGCGGCAGATAGTTCGCCACGGGATCGTCCAACCGCACGCCGCCGCGGGCGACCATGTCCGCGAGGATCGACGCCGTAAAGACCTTCGTGATCGAGCCGATCTCGAAGACATCGCCCGCGCCGACGCCAACCGCGACCACGCGCCTTCCATTGTCCAGCAGCCCGACGACTATGCCCTCTCCGTGCTTGCCGGAATCGGGGAGTGCGTTGACACGGCTCAGCAGGATGGCGCGGACGGCGGAGTCGGGGGGCAGGCCCTGCTGAAGGCTGAGGACAAGCGCCAGCGATGCGATGAAATGCATGCGAAAATCTAGTATTTTCTCGCCCGCATGCTCGTCCCCAAGCTTTTCACCACTCTCCAGGACTACAACCGGGAGCAATTCACCCGCGACGTGATCGCCGGCGTCATCGTCGGCATCGTCGCGCTGCCGCTCGCGATCGCCTTCGCGATTGCGAGCGGGCTCAGCCCGGAGCGTGGCCTCTACACCGCCATCGTCGCCGGCTTCCTCATCTCGCTGCTCGGCGGCTCGCGCGTCCAGATCGGCGGACCGACCGGCGCGTTCGTCGCGATCGTGTCGGGGATCGTGCAACAGCACGGCGTCGATGGACTCGTCGTGGCGACGCTCATGGCCGGCTTCATTCTCGTCGCCTTCGGGCTATTCCGGCTTGGCGGCGCGATCAAGTTCATCCCCTACCCCGTGACGATAGGGTTCACCAGCGGCATCGCGCTCATCATCTTCTCGAGCCAGATCCGCGATCTGCTAGGTCTCGAGATGCAGTCGATCCCCTCCGCGTTTGTCCCGAAATGGGACGCCTACATTCACGCGTTCGATTCCGTGAATTCCTGGGCGCTGGTCGTCGCGGTGACCACACTCGCGATCATTGTCGTGTGGCCCCGGATCTCGACGCGCATCCCGGGGCCGTTTGTCGCGTTGATCGTGACCACGCTGTTCGTGCAACTCTTCCACCTGCCGGTCGAAACCATCGGCGCGCGGTTCGGCGCGATCCACGCCGGGCTTCCCCAGCCGCGCATCCCGCACCTGTCGCTTCCCATCATCCAGGCGCTCGCGGGCCCGGCGTTCACGATCGCATTGCTCGCCGCTGTCGAGTCGTTGCTGTCGGCGGTCGTTGCTGACGGGATGATCGGGGGGCGGCATCGCTCCAATACGGAGCTGGTCGCCCAGGGAGTCGCGAACATCGCGTCGCCGCTGTTCGGCGGGATGCCGGCGACCGGCGCCATCGCCCGGACAGCCACGAACGTCAAGAACGGCGGCCGGACGCCCGTCGCGGGGATGGTGCATGCGCTCACGTTGCTGCTCATCACGCTCTTTTTTGGCCGGTGGGCGGGGCTTATCCCGCTGGCGACGCTCGCCGCAATCCTCGTCGTGGTCGCCTTCCACATGAGCGAGTGGCGGACGTTCGTGTCGGAGTTCCGTGCGCCCAAGAGCGATGTCGCGGTGCTGCTGACCACGTTCCTGCTCACGGTCCTCGTGGATCTGACGGTTGCGATCGAGGTCGGGATGGTACTCGCGGCTTTCCTCTTTATGCGCCGCATGGCGGAGGTGACCAACATCAGCGTACTGACGCACGAGTTCACCGACCCCGTGGACGATTTCGAGCACGACCCCAACGCCGTCCGCAGTCGGGTGATCCCTGAGGGCATCGAGGTTTACGAGATCACAGGGCCGTTCTTCTTCGGCGCCGCCGAGATGTTCAAGGATCGGGTAGGGCGCATAGCGGGCAAGCCGAAGGTGCTGATCGTGCGGATGCGGCACGTGCCGGCGATCGACTCGACCGGTCTGCACGCCTTGCGCGATCTGGTGTGGCGCAGCCGCCGAGACGGGACGCTGGTGATCCTCTCCGACGTGCATGCCCAACCAGTGGTCGCGCTGGAGCGGTCGGGGCTGTACGACGAGCTCGGCGAAGAGAACATCCACGGCAATATCGACGACGCGTTGAATCGCGCGCGGCAGTATCTGGGGCTCGACCCCGTCGGGCGTCCCGAGTTTGCGACACCCACGGTGGCCCGCGAGTCGAAAGACCGCTAGCGCCGCTGCACCGTCCAGCGGCCCGTCTGCGTCTCGCCCGACGGCAGCCTGGTCATGTACGTGCCCGCGATCGTGTTGCCGGTGTGCTCGCCATTGAACGTGGTCAGCAGGCGCGCGCCGGTTTGCGGATCGGCATAGGGATCCAGCGTGCCGCTTACGTGACCGTGCTCCACGCGCACGAAGCGAATCGTCAGTACGGTCGACGCCGGTGACTGGTTCGCACCGGCGGCCGCGTTCTCCTGGCGCCAGCGAGCGAGCGGACGACCCCACGCGCTCGGGATCATGACCACATCGCCGAAGGCGGAGTCACCGGCCGCGCGCAGCGTGAAGCTGATGCTGCCGCTGCGCCCGGACTCGGCGCTGCTGTAATCGCCGGCCCACTCGCCGGCGAGGGCACTGACGTCAGAGGTTGCGCCGACCACTGGTACTGGCGCTCGCGAGGCACCGCAAGCACCGAGCGCCAGGACGAGAAGCGTGGAAAGCGTAGGGGAGCGGACCATTGTCGCCTCGCGATAATGGAGATGCGTGATACGCGTGACGGCGGCGCGCTGCAGGTCTAAACATGCAGGGTATCTTAGAAGCGTGCTACGCCGTCAACTTGGCCTCGTCGCCGTCACCGCACTCGTCGTCGGCGAAGTCGTCGCCATCGGGATTTTTCTCACGCCGGCAGGCATGGCCCGCTCGCTCGGCTCGCCGTTCTGGCTGCTGATCGTCTGGGTGCTCATGGGCGTGATGGCGCTGAGCGGCGCGCTCTGTTATGGCGAGCTCGCGGCCCGTCGGCCCGAAGCGGGCGGCGGGTACGTCTACCTGCGCGAAGCCTATGGTCCGGCGGTCGCTTTCCTCTACGGCTGGAAATGTTTGCTCGTCATGGATCCCGGCATCACGGCCGCACTCGCGGCGGGTCTCGCGAGCTACGTTGGCTACGCGCTCGGGATTTCCGGCCTGTGGCTCAAAGTCATCGCCATCGGCTCCATCCTGACGATCGCGGCCGTCAATATCGCAGGCCTGCGGCTCGGCTCGGGGCTCATGCAGGGACTCACCGCTCTGAAGCTCGGCGCGTTGGCGCTCATCGCGGTTCTGGCGTTTGCGCTGCACGCGGGGAGCTGGTCGAACTTCATTCCCTTCGTCGCGCAGCACGCCGGCTCCGATCCCCTGCCGGGCGCGTTGGCTCCCGCTCTCGTGGGTGCGTTCTTCGCCTTCGGTGGTTGGTGGGAAATCAGCAAGCTCGCCGGGGAGGCGCGTGATCCGGCGCGCACGCTGCCCCGGGCGCTCGCCCTCGGCGTTGCAATCGTGACCGTGATTTACATCGTCACGAGTGCGGTCTTTCTCTATCTGGTCCCGCTCGAGCGCGTGACATCCGGCGAGACATTCGCGGCGCAAGCGGGCGAGCTCTTGTTCGGGCCGGCGGGAGGACGTGTCTTTGCGTGGATCGTGATCGTCGCGGTGCTCGGCAGCTTGCTCGGGCTTCTCATGGCTCTGCCGCGCGTCTACTACGCGATGGCGAGCGACGGCGTGTTTTTCAAAGGGGTCGCCGCGCTGCATCCGCGGTTCGGCACACCGGCGCGGGCGATCGCAATCCAGGCGACGCTGGCATCGATCATCGTCGCATCGGGCACGTTCAATCAGATCATTGCGTATTTCGTCTTCATCACGGTGCTGTTCGTCGGCCTCACCGTGGCCGGATTGTTCCATATCCGACGTCGTGCCCCTGCCGCGTCATACCGCACGTGGGGCTATCCCGTCACCCCCGTGCTGTTTCTCGTCCTGGTCGCCGTGCTGCTGTTCCTGCTCGCCGGGCACAATCCGTTGCAGGCGGCCCTAGGGGTCGGCATCGTCGCCCTCGGTGTGCCGGTATATCTTATCGCGTTTCGTCGACCGACCACCTCAACCACCCTGGAAGCAGTAGGATCCGATGACCTGGATTCGCACCGTTCCGCTCAGCGAGGCGGATGAGAAGCTGCGCAGCGCCGTCGAGGCACAGAAGGCGTTGTATCCAAAGGAGTACGCGACGCCGGTCCACCCCACGCCAGACGGGACGTCCGGCATCGTCGCGTCACACAGCCTCATTCCCGACGCGCTGTACCACGCGTTCGCGACCTTCGGGGCGCTCATGGCGCCCGATCTGCCGCTCACGCGCCGCCAGCACGAGATGATCACGACGGTCGTCTCGGTCACGAATCGCTGCCGATACTGAATTGAATCCCACGCAGAGTTTCTGCGTCGGATCACGCTGGACCAGTCGCTCGTGGCGGCCCTCGAAGACGACTATACCAGGGCCCCGATCTCAGAGCAGGAGCGCGCGATGCTGGACTACGTCGCGCAGCTCACGCGCGATGCCACCCGCATCGGACCGGCGCACCATAAGGAGTTGCGGCGTGTGGGGTTCGACGATCGCGGAATTCTGCAGATCACCCTGATCGCGTCGTGGTTCAACTACATCAATCGTGTGGCCGATGCCCTCGGAGTGGGGCGCGAGTGATTCTTGTCGAATAGGGTATAAGAGACCGCAGTACCTTGAGCATGTACCCGTTTTCCAAGAGAGGAGATCGTATGAAAGCATTGGGACTCATCACGATCAGTCTATGTTGTATCACCGCGCCGCTCGCGGCGCAGGACACGACACACGCGCGACACGCGGCGCGCCCGCCGCACGCGGGAATGGCGCAGCGCGGACAGCGTGGCGAGATGGACGAGATGATGCCGATGATGCGCGAAATGATGGCCCCGATGATGCGTATCATGGCGTACACACCAGAGCATCTCCTGTCGCGCAAAGACTCTCTCAAACTCACCACTGATCAGATCAACAGGCTCACGGCAATTCAGAGCTCGGCGAAGTCTGCCCACGACGCGGCCGCGGCCGACATCAAGGCTCATTTGGGCGGTGTGTCGCAAGCATTCCAGGCGGCGTCCCCCGATACCAACGCGCTGCGCACGCATTTCGAAGCGGCCCACGCCGCAATGGGCAGGGCACATTGGGCGATGTTGACCGCGGCAGCACTGGCGAGAGCCGCGCTCACGGACGCGCAGCGCCAGAAGATCGACGCATGGGTGAGTGCCATGGAGGAGCGCGAGGGGCATGGACACTGATGAACGCTCCCGCCCCGTCACCGTCTGCGACGACGATGTCCGATAAGAAGACGGCGACGGTCGCCTGTCCGTTCTGCGACACGCTCAATCGTGTGGACATGACGCGCATCGGCCGGCATCCCAAGTGCGGCCACTGTGGGAAGCCGATCCTGCTCGACCGGCCGCTTGCAATATCCGACGCCACCTTCGATCAGGTTACGACCGGCACGACAGTGCCGGTCGTGGTCGACTTCTACGCCGATTGGTGCGGGCCGTGCAAGATCATGGCGCCGCTGCTGGATGACGTCGCGCACCGCCGCGCGGGAGAGATGCTGGTGGTGAAGCTGGACACCGACAAGAACCCTGTGACCGGTCAACGCTTCGGGATTAAAGGCATCCCGACCCTGATCGCATTCCGTAAAGGACAAGAGGTGGGACGGCGCGTGGGCGCCGTGCCGTCGTCCGAGCTCGAGGCTTTTCTGGAGACTATTTAGCGAGCTGACGCAGCACGTACTCCAGAATGCCGCCGTGCTTGTAGTACTGCAGCTCCTGCGGTGTGTCGATGCGGACGAGCGCCTGGAATCGCGTCACCTCGCCGTCGGCGGCGGTTGCGGTGACGGTCAGCTCCTTTGGCATCTCGCTCAGACCGAGGATGTCATAGCGCTCCTTCCCCGTGAGGCCGAGCGTCGCGGGGTTCTGTCCCGTCGCGAACTGCAGCGGCAAGATCCCCATTCCCACCAGGTTCGAGCGATGGATGCGCTCGAAGCTTTCGGCGATCACGGCGCGCACACCCAAGAGACGCGGGCCCTTGGCGGCCCAGTCACGCGACGATCCCGAGCCGTACTCCTTCCCGGCCAGGAGGACCAGCGGCGTCCCCTCGGCGGCATATTTGAGCGACGCGTCAAAGATCGTCATCTGCTCGCCGTCAGGGAGATGGACGGTGAATGGCCCCTCGGTTCCGGGCGCGAGCACGTTCTTGAGCCGCACGTTGGCGAACGTGCCGCGTACCATCACTTCATGATTTCCCCGGCGCGCGCCGTACGAATTGAAATCGATCGGCTGCACGTCGTGACTGACGAGGTATTGGCCCGCGGGACTCGTCTTGCGAATCGATCCGGCCGGCGAGATGTGGTCGGTCGTGATGCTGTCGCCCAGGAGGCACAACACGCGCGCGCCGCGGATGTCGCGCACCGGCCCCGGCTCGACGGGCATGCCGTCGAAGTATGGCGCGCGGCGGATGTAGGTCGACGTCGGCTCCCAGGCGAAGCAGTCGCCTTCGGGCACCGGCAGGCCGCGCCAGCGCTCATCCCCGTCGAATACCTGCGCGTAGCTCTTGCGAAACATCGCCGATTGTATCGACCGCGCGATGACGTCGGCCACTTCCTTGGTCGACGGCCAGATGTCGCGCAGGAACACCGGCCCATTGATCCCGATGCCGAGCGGCTCGTTGTGGAAGTCGATGTCGATGCGGCCCGCGAGCGCGTACGCCACGACCAGCGGCGGCGAGGCGAGATAGTTGGCGCGCACCTCCTGCTGAATCCGCCCCTCGAAGTTGCGATTCCCCGAGAGCACCGAGCAGACGACGAGATCGCACTCAGCGATCGCCGTGGAGACGGCTTCGGGCAGCGGCCCGGAGTTGCCGATGCAGGTGGTGCAGCCATAGCCGACGAGGTGAAAGCGCAGGGTTTCGAGCGGCTTCATCAGCCCGGCCAGCTCGAGGTAGTCCGTGACCACCTTGGACCCCGGGGCGAGGCTCGTCTTGACCCACGGTTTGCTACGCAGCCCGCGCTCGACGGCCTTCTGTGCCATGAGTGCGGCGGCGATCATGACCGACGGGTTCGACGTGTTGGTGCAGCTCGTGATTGCGGCGATCACGACCGAGCCGTGGTGCAACTCGCATTCAATGTCGTCGATGCGGAGCGTGGCGGACGACGGCCGCGGCGGTGGCGCCTTGGGCCCTGCCTGACCGCCTTCGCCCTCCCATCGTCCCACGGGAACCGCATTCACTGCCGGAACCGGCGCGGGCTTCACCAGCGTCGGCAGCGCCTCGGCAAACGTGCGCGGCACTTCGCGCAGTCCCACGCGATCCTGCGGCCGGCGCGGCCCGGCCATGCTCGGCTCCACAGTCGCAAGGTTGAGCTCGAGCGTATCGGTATAGACCGGCTCGAAGGCGTCGGGCGTGTGGAAGAGGCCTTGTTCTTTCATATAGGCCTCCACCAGCTTGACCTGCTCCGCCGGCCGTCCGGTGAATTCGAGATAGCGGAGCGTTTCCTGATCGACGGGAAAGATGCCGATCGTGGCGCCATACTCCGGGGCCATGTTCCCGATCGTGGCGCGATCGGCGAGCGGCAACGTCGAGACGCCGGGCCCGTAGAACTCGACGAACTTTCCGACCACGCCTTTCGCGCGCAGCATCTGCGTGATCGTGAGGACGAGGTCGGTCGCGGTGGAGCCCTCGGTGAGCTTGCCGCTCAGCCGGAAGCCGATGACCTGCGGGATGAGCATCGAGACCGGCTGCCCGAGCATCGCCGCCTCTGCTTCGATGCCGCCGACGCCCCAGCCCAGCACGCCGAGACCGTTGATCATTGTCGTGTGGGAATCGGTGCCGACGAGCGTATCGGGATACGCCTGCGAGTCGTTCGTGAACACGACGCGGGCGAGGTACTCCAGGTTGACTTGATGGACGATGCCGGTGTCGGGCGGCACCACCTTGAACCCTGTGAACGTCTTCTGCGCCCAGCGCAGCAAGGCATAGCGCTCGCGGTTCCGCTGGAACTCGAGGTCGGCGTTCACCTGGAAGGCGCGCGGCGTCCCGAACTCATCGACGATCACCGAATGGTCGATCACGAGCTCGGCGGGGAGCAGCGGGTTCACGCGCTTGGGGTCGCCGCCCATCGCCACCATGGCATCGCGCATCGCGGCGAGATCCACGACCGCTGGAACACCGGTGAAGTCTTGCAGCAGCACGCGCGCCGGCATGAAGGCGATTTCCTCGTCCGGCACCCTGCGCGGTTCCCAGCGGGCCAGCTTCTCGACGTCTTCGGGCCGAACGACGCGGCCATCTTCCCGCCGCACGAGGTTCTCGAGCAGGATCTTCAGGGAATAAGGGAGTCGGGCGATGGAGAGGCCGCGGCGCTCGAGCGCGTCGAGCCTGAAGATTTCGTAGCTCCGTCCCCGCGCCTTGAGGCTGGCGCGAGCGCCGAAGCTGTCGGCGCTCATTGGGGCAGCACTTTCACCGCGACCACGAAATACTCCGTCTCGCCGAAGCACGTCGTCGGGATCCCTTTATGCTGTTGATACGTCAGCGCTACGCGCCTGCCGAGTGACTGGTTGATGTGCTGTGCGACCATGTCATCCCGCACGGTAAAGTAGAATTTCTCGGGATTTGTGCCCGGCATGGACACCATGGCCAGCTCCCCCTCCCACGTTTTGCACAGCCAGCCCTTGTTCGAAAACTTCTGCACGAAGCCGGCGCGCTCGCCCTCGGAATAGCTCCAGTTGAGCGCCGACCAGGTGTACAGCGCGAAGCTCAGGATCGGTGTCAGGAGGATCCCGGCGATGATGAACTTACGCTTGCGGGTGAGCTGAAAACTGAATTTGAAATTCACGGGGCGGAATCTACTTCGTACGTTTCCTTGCGATAAGGCATAAAGCCGCGGGCAAGGTAATTCGGCAGGGCGTTGGGATGATCGAGCGTGCACGTGTGCAGCCACACACGGCGTGGGCCGAGTCCCCAGGCGTCGCGCACGGCGCTGGACAGCAGGTGTTTCCCGAGCCCACGCCCAAACTGATCGGCCACGATCCCGAAATACGCGATTTCCACGGAATCGTCCTCCGCGACCCGCCGCAACTCGTACCATCCCGCAAGATCGTCTCTGCGCTTTGCAACAAACAGGTGAATAGCGGGATCTGCGAGGTGCCTGCTGATTTCCTCGTCCGACCAGTCCCACCGGTCGACCCAGTGGAACGCCTCGCCGACGGTGCGATAGCAGGTCCGGTAGAGTTCGGGAGCGGCGTTCCGGGCACGCGCGATCGTGATCTCGGGAAACTCCCCGAAGGCTGCCTTGAACTGGGCGGGGTGCTTCAGTTGCAGATAGGTGCGAGTAGCTTGCACGAAGAGAATCTAGCCTGACACCTGACACCCGACACCAGACACCGTATTTTGCTACCATGTCATTCAACAAAATGGGCACGCTGCCCCTGCCGCTGGCGCTCCACCTGGCAACGTACACGGTGATCGGCTTGTTCTGCGCGTTTGCGGGCGGCCTGAATCTCATCGATCCGACGAAAATCTTTCCGAACGCCGTGATCTTCCTCGGCCTCGCCGGCTTCAGTTGGGGCTACGTGTTCGGCATTCTGATGGCGCGGAAGGAAGTGCTGGGTCTCGGACTCGTCGCCAGCATCGGCTACATCCTGGCAGGCATCTGGCAGCTCGGCCCACATTGGTCGCTGGGCGTCCTGCTCCTCGCGATCGGCGCATACGGCCTGGCCACGCTCGCCATCTACCGCCGGCAAATACTCGAAGCGTAAGCCTCAGCCGATGACGTTGTCCCGCACCGGCGCGGCGGGCAGCTCCACGACGAACTTGGCGCCGCCCAGGCTGCTGGAGTCTTCCAGCCAGATTCGCCCGCCGACTTCCGCCACCACGCGCTGACAAATCGAGAGACCGAGTCCCGATCCTTCGTCGGGACTCTTCGTGGTGAAAAAGGGATCAAAGATCCGGCTCCGCACGTTCGCCGGCACACCTGGTCCAGAGTCTTCGACGGTGAGGCGTACCCAATCGTTCCGGGCCTCTGTCGCCAGCTCGATGATCGCATTGGGACGGCCGCGCACGGCATGCTCCGCATTGGTCACCAGATTGATCACGACTTGCTGCAGCTCCTGGCCGAGGCCCAACACCGACTCCGCGCCCTGATCCATCCGCGTGCGCACTTCGATGCTCTCGGTGCGGAGCACCCGCTGGCGGATCTCCGCAACGTCCCGGATCAGCTCGTTGAGCTGGATCCGCACCGGTGTGACGTCGGCGCGGCGCGCGAGGCGCAACAGACTCCGCACGATGCGGGCAGCGCGATCCACCTCGCGCACGATCGTGGCGGCGGCGGTGCTGGCCTCGGCATCCTGCGTCGAGCGGCCCAGCATCTCCGCTTCCATCCGAATCGCGGCGAGCGGGTTGTTCACCTCGTGCGCCACGCCGCTCGCGATCTCGCCGACCGTGGCCAGCTTCTCGCGCGCGATGAGCTCACGCTGCGCGCGCAGCTCGTCGGTCCGGTCATACAGCGCGACCAGGAGGTCCTGCGATCCGAGGCCGCGCAGGTCCGTCACGGTGCAATCGCAGATCCGGCGATCGCCGCCGCCTTGCGTGACCAGCACACGGCCGTGCCACGGCTCGCCCTCCTGACGGCCCGACAGCATGAGCCGGACCGTCAGGCCGCTGGGCGACAGCCCGAGCTTTTCGAGATGGCGCCCGATCGCCGCGTCCCTCGACTCGAGGCCGAAGACCTGCATCGCCGCGCCATTCAGCTGCCTGACGGTGCCGGCTGTGTCTACCAGCGCCATCGGCAGCGGGCTCGCATCGACCATCGCACGGGCCCGGTCGGCGGCCGCTCGCGTCGCAGCGACGGCTTCCGAGAGCTCGAGGCCTCCGGCAATGTGAGCGGCGACGGCCGACACGTAATGGAGATCGTGCAAGGTGAACGGCGGTGTTTCCGACGCGTCTGACTTCTTGTATCGCAGCAGCCCGACCGCGCCGACCGTCCCCTGCGAAATGCGGAGGGGTGAGATGAGCGCCGCGCGTACTCCCTCAGCCACCCCCTTGGCGACGGGGCTCGCGTCGGCATCGGCGCGCAAATCGGCGGTGATCATCGCCTCCACGGTCCGCACCACCCGGCCGGTCGTGCTCCCCTCCAATCCGAGGACCAACCCCTCGAGCGGCGCCGCCACCCCTAGCCGGGGGGG
>JACXTT010002383.1_pt1 | contig 29946 bp, 27 predicted proteins | sample 9270951 | NCBI WGS metagenome assembly JACXTT01 (sample SAMN15532306, study PRJNA645909) | rock metagenome | isolation source: weathered quartz diorite | place: Puerto Rico | collected 2017-06-21 | reverse complement strand
AACGTTTAGAAAACGGGCTGCCCGCGCCGGGTCTCACACAGGGAGAAAACCGCGTTTCCCGGCCAAAACCCACCTTCTCCCGGATGTGAGCGCATGCCCCATCCGCCGTCGGGTTTCAGTATGGAGCCTGGTCCCACCCGGTGACGCCCGCCGTGGTCGAGCGCCTCATCCAGGAGCCCCTCATTGGAGGCCGCCCGGTCGCCGAGTACGTTTTTGCCACGCACCCGCTAATCTGAAATAGCCGTCTCGCCCGCCACGATGGGCCGCGTCCGCGGCAATCGCCCCAGCCGCGCGAGATTGCCCACAAAAGCAAGAATTCCTACGAAAATCGCCAGCTTCAGAGTGTCCGCGCCCCTGGTCCTCGGCAGCCATTTCCACAGCACGCCCAGCACCGGCTGCGCCACGCAGACGGCCCATACCGATCCGTAAAAGTAGCGCCGCTCGTAGCCCTCGCCCTTGGTTGACGCCTTGACGCGCGGCAGCCGCCCCAGCGCCCCCGCTGTCCAAATCGCCAGCGCCAGCGGGAAGTATGCGTAAACGTAAAGCTGCCGGAGGACCCATTTGCCCGTCACAATCGCGATCACCAGCCCGGCGAAGTTCAGCACCGCGAACACCGCCACGGCGCTCCAGGCGAAGGTGTAGCAAACGCGGCGGTAAAGAGGATTGGGTTTGTCTTCGGTGAAGCGCAGAATGTAGGGTTTAGGCTCGACACCCGGCAACCGGCCGCGCAGCCCCGCAATCCCGGTCCCGATCATGACCGCGGAGAGCCACGCCGCCATCCGCCAATCGAATCCGTGCTCGAACAGATCGAACGTCAGCGGGCCGGGCGCAATGAAAAATACCCAGATCCAGATAGGCCAGTGGGCGAAGCGATAGCTGATCTTATTTCGTTCGCGCACAGAACGTTAGAATACCAGCATGCTCGATCGCCAGGCCTGGCTACTGTTTCTGGTTCTGGCGGTTTTGTTCCTGGTTCTGAACAGCGGCGCATACAAAGGCTACTTTCAAGATGACGATCTGGACACCATGGGCTGGGCCCCGTTTGTCGGCTCCGCGGAGTTCCTGGAAGGCCTGGTCAGCCCCCGATTCTCCCGCACTAACTTCCGCCCGGCTGCACACTATTACTACCATGTCATGACCACGTTTTTTCCGTTCGATTTCTCCAAGTTCATCATTCCACTGCAGTTTATTTTTCTTCTGAATGCGTGGCTGCTCTGGATGGCCGGCCGGAAACTCGACTTCGGCGTCACGCCCATTTTCATCGGATTGGTTTTTTACATGTTCCACGCGGCTTTGCTGGACGCCTATTGGAAACCCATGTACGTTTTCGACCTGCTGTGTACGACGTTCTGTCTGCTGAGTTTGCTGTTGTGGCTCCATGACCGGTGGATTTTGAGTTTTGTGGCCTTCTGGTTTGCGTATAAATGCAAGGAGCCGGCCATCATGCTGCCGCTGGTGCTGGCGGGCTGCGAATGGTTCCTGGGGCGGAGGCGGTGGAAACAACTCATCCCTTTTTTTCTGGTTTCGGTGTCGTTCGGGGTGCAGGGCCTGCTGTTCAACCCAAACAAAGACAACGAGTACACTTTTCGATTCACGGCGCCGGCACTCTGGAAGACCATCTCCTTCTACGCGGGAAAGTTGTTTTTCCTGCGATGGGCGGGATTGATTCTAGTGCCACTTCCGTTCCTGGTTCGCGACCGGCTGCTTTGGCTCGGCGCGCTGGCGGCGATTTTCTTTCTGGGGCCTCTGCTGTTCCTGCCCGGCCGCCTTTTTGCTGTGTACTGGTGCCTGCCGCTGACGGGCGTGGCGATCATGCTGATGGCCCTGGCATCCCGCTACCAGACCGCGGCGGCGGTGTTCCTGCTCCTGTGGCTTCCGTGGAACCTGATTCAGTTCCATCGGGAAAGAACCGAGGTTCTCCGGCTGGCGAGTGGAAATCGCGCGTTTGTTTCCGAGCTTCAGCGGTTTGCCCGCGCGGCGCCGAACCAGCGTTCCTTTGTATACGACGGCGTCCCGGAGGGGTTTCACTCCTGGGGGGTCAGCGGCGCTCTCACCTGCATCTATCGCGTGGGCGGGTTGCGTGTGCTTTACATTGACGAGCCTGGCGCGCGCCAGCTTGTCGGGACCGGCGCCGCGGTGCTGCTTCATTGGGACCATTCCGCGCGCCGGCTGGAGTTTTGATAACCTAAACCAAAGCGTTCTCGCTGCTTCCTAATTGTGGATTTGAAGATGATCAACAAAACTCGCCGTTTCCAGTGTTGTCTCCTGTGGCTGCTCTTCGCCACTGCCGCCGCGCCGCACCTGGCCGCTCAGGTTGATGTCCTTACCGCGAATTACAATAACGCGCGCACCAACGCCAACCTGAACGAGACCATCCTGAACACGTTCAACGTGAACCCCAGCCAGTTCGGAAAACTGTTCTCGCTTCCGGTGGACGGGTTCGTCAATAACCAGCTCCTCTACGTCCACGGGGTCTCGATTCCCGGAAAGGGAACCCATAATGTGGTGTACGCGGCGACTCATCACAATAGCGTGTACGCGTTCGACGCGGACGCACAGGGCGATCCGCTGTGGCACGTTAATCTGGGGCCCGCGGTTCCGGGCGCGGATTACAACATGTTTGATGTCCAGGAGGTCGGGATTCTCAGCACTCCGGTGATCGACGGCACTACGAACACCCTCTATGCCGTGGCGAACACCAAGGAGAACGGTGATTATATTTACCGCCTGCACGCGCTCGATATCACCACCGGGGAGGAAAAGTTTAGCGGCCCCACGGTGATCGCGGCCACCATACCGGGCAACAATCAATTCGACAGCAAGAACGGCCAGGTGAGCTTCGTGGCCCAGCCGCATCTGCAGAGGCCGGGCCTGCTGCTGCTGAACAACGTGGTCTACATCGGGTTCGGTTCCCATGGAGACGTGGGGATCTGGCATGGATGGTTCCTGGGTTACAACGCGGCCAACATCCAGCAGCAGGTTTCCGCCTTCGCCACTTCCGCGGGCGGATGGGGGGCGGCCATCTGGCAAAGCGGCCGCGGACCGGCTGTGGATGATCAAGGGAACATTTACTTAAGCACCGGAAATGGAACCTTCGACAACGCGGCGAACTGGGGCGAGAGTTTTCTCAAGATGGATACCTCGTCGGGTATCCCGGTGGTGACCGACTGGTTTGCGCCTGACAACTACGCTTCATTGAACGACCTGGACACCGATCTTGGCTCCTGCGGACCTATACTGACGGCGTCGGGAATGCTGGTGGGCGGCGGCAAGGAAGGCATCATTTACGTCGTAGACCGGAACAAAATGGGCCATACGCAGCCGGGGAATGGCCAGATCGTGCAGAGTTTTCCGGCGATCGGATTCGGCATCTACAGCATGGCGTACTGGGAAAGAGCAGAGAGTCCAGTGCTCTATCTGCGCGGCCAGGTCGATACGGTGAAAGCTTTCCGCATGACCAACGGCAAGTTCGAGACTAAACCCTTTTCACAATCGGTCTTCAAGCCGGGGATGCCTCTGGACGGCATGGCGATTTCGGGCGACGGCAGCGCTCCTTATTCGGGAATCCTGTGGATCACGTCAACCAACGTGCCCGACCAGAACGGCCCCGGCACGCTGCATGCGGTCTCAGCCTCCAACCTGTCGCAAGAGCTGTGGAACAGCGGCATGAATGCCGCGCGGGACGGGTTGGGCACGCTGGCAAAATTCGCGGCGCCCACGGTAGCGAACGGAAAAGTCTACGTGCCCACGTTTTCCAACAGCCTGATGGTCTACGGCCTGATCTCGCAGAAGGCCATCATCGGGCAGGTGGTGAATCTGGCCAGCGGCCTAAGCGGTTCGATTGCACCGGGCGAGCTGGTGGGCGTCTACGGAGCCGGCATGGGCCCGGCGCAAACGGTTCCGGCGCAGATCGCGAGTCCCGGACGCATCAGCAAAAGCCTGGCGGGCACGCAGGTACTGTTCAACAACATCGCGTCGCCGCTGGTTTATGCGCGCGCGGATCAGATTGCGGCAGTAGTGCCCAATGCGGTAGCGGGCCAGAGCAGCGTGAGCGTGCAGGTGGTTTATAAGAGCCAAAAAACCGCGATCTTTCGCGTGCCGGTGGCGGCTACGGCGCCGGGCCTGTTCACTCTGGATCAATCCGGAAAAGGGGCAGGAGCCATTCTCAATCGCGATATGACGATCAACACGCCGGAGAACCCGGTGGCGCGGGGCTCGGTTGTGGTGCTGTTCGGCACTGGCCAGGGGAAAAGTAATCCTGACTGGGCGGAGGATGTACTCGGCGCAAAGCCCTTGCCCCTGCCGGTGAGCGCGGTGACCGTTACCATCGGCGGACAACCGGCGGACGTCCTCTACGCGGGGGCGGCCCCGGGGATGGCCGGAATCTTCTCGATCAACGCGCGCGTGCCGAGCGGGATCAGTCCCGGCAGCGCGGTACCCGTGATCGTCAAGATCGGCAGCTTGAACAGCCAGACGGGCGTCACGCTGGCGGTCAAATAGAGTTGTGACGTTACGCCTGTAACGGCGGCTCAACCTGCTACGTCTGGTCTAGAACAGGACAAATGGATTTTCCATCACAGAGGAAACGTGTGAATGTTTGGCACAAACAGCGATTTCAGCATATCCAGAGCCATCATCTGCGGCATTTTTCTCGCCGCGTTACCGGCGCTTCACGGGCAGCAATCCTCTTCGGCGCCGATTGAAGAGACAGAGGCGACGGGCTGGCGGCGGCTGTCTTTCGGCGGCCGCGTCAACGGTTATCCGTTTAACGTAATGCACGATAAAAACGTGACCGTCACCCCCGCCAACACGACCGCGACGTGGGCCATCAGCACCACCAATAATTACACGAAGATTTCGTTCGGCCCCACCCTGGAGTTTCGGGTCTGGGGAAAATTCGCGGTGTGCGGAGAACTCCTTTACCATCGCCTGAACTACACCCAGACCAGCCAGATCACCGACACTGTGGTCGGCAACACGGGTATCACCGAAAACACCAAAGCCACATTGTGGGACCTTCCCGTAATGTTGCGCTACCGCGGACTGCGCGAGAGCGGGCTTCTCTCCAAGATTTATTTGGCGGGAGGAGGCGAAATACGGAGGGCTACGCACATCGACACGAGCACCGTAACCAACCTTCCCAACGGCACGACTACGACCAGCAATGCGCCGACGATACCGTCGAAACGGGACGTGGCGGGCGCGGTGGTGGGGGTGGGGCTTCGCCTGGTGGACGATTTCAATATCAAGCTGAGCCCGGAATTGCGGTACACGCGCTGGCTGGGCGCGACGTTCGATTCGGAGTCCACGCGCTCGGGGAGAAACCAGATCGAGATAGGGATCGCGCTGACGTTTTAGGGCGGGCAGAACGTCAGGACCGCTTCCTTTGGTCGCGGCTCAGTAAAGACCATCCGATACGCGGCGGGACACAGGCCTGCCGGCTGAAGCCGGCAGCGGCATGCTGAAGCATGCGCCACTTAAACCAGCGCCAGGGCGTCGGTGAGACTCTTTTCGATGATGGCGCACATCTCGTCGATGGCGGCCTCATCGGCGATGAGCGGTGGGCAAACGGCGAACCAGGTTGGGTCGGTGCGCATGATGATGCCGTTCTTGAGGGCGGTCTTCTTCATCGCTTTGCCCAGCTCAGGGAAAGGCTGCATGGTGCGCGTATCCTTCACCAGCTCGACGCCGCGCAAGACGCCCTTGCCGCGCACTTCGCGGACCACGCCGTACTTCTTGAGGCACTCCAGGCGCGAAACCAGGTAGTCGCCCAGCCGCACCGCCTTTTCGTCCAGCCGGTGCTCGAGCATCTCATCCACCACCGCGATGCCGACGGCGCAGGCCAAGGGGTTATTGGCGAAGGTGTGGCCGTGGGCGAATTGCAGACCGGCATCGGGCGGGCCGAAGAATGCCTCGGCCATGTCCTCGCGCGCGATCATAGCGCCCAGCGGGATGACGCCGTTCGAAATGCCCTTTCCGGTGCAGATGATGTCCGGCGTAACGCCGAAAGTTTGGGCGGCGAACATCCTGCCGGTTTTGGCGAAGCCGGTGATCACTTCGTCGAAAATCAGGACGACGTTATGGCGGTCGCAGGCTTTGCGGATGATCTGGAAGTACTCGTCGGTGGGAGTGATGATGCCGCCGGTGTTGCCGATGGGCTCGACAATCACGCCCGCCACCGTTTCAGGATCCTCGGCGATGATGGCATCTTCCACGCTTTCGGCGGCGAAGCGGTTGGCGTCTTCCCAGGTGGCGAAGCGGTCGCGATAGTAACTGGGCGGAAAAACTTTGACGAAGCCCGGCATCTGCGGCTCGAACTTGGTCTTGCGCGGACCGGTGCCGCTGGCCGCCATGCCGCCGAAGGTGCCGCCGTGATAGCCGTAGTAGCGGCTGATGAACTTGTATTTGCCGGGATGGCCGGTCTGCTTGAAATATTGCCGGACAAACTTCAACGCCGATTCGATGGCCTCCGATCCGCCGCTGTAAGCTTTCACGTATTTCAGAGTGCCGGGGGCGACCGAGCCGATCTTCTCGATGAAATCGAGCGCGATCTCGGAGATGCCGTGCATGGGCGGAGAAAACGTGAGCTGCTCCATCTGGCGGTGGACGGCGTCGTGCAAGCGCGAGTGGCGATGCCCGAGACTGGCGACGAAGATGCCGCCGATGGCGTCGAAGTAGCGCTTGCCGGCGATGTCCCAGTAGTAGAGGCCGTCGGCCTTGTTGACGACCAGCGGCTGGTCGAGGAATTCGGAAGTCTGCTGGTAATCGAGGAATGTGTGTTTGAGGAGGTTTATCTGGCGTGGAGTGAGTGTCATGGGGACCTCGGTACAGTTTAGCTCGCCCGCAGGCAAAGAATTAAGGGCGATATGGACGTCCGAGTGAGACAAATCACTTAGTCGATCCGCGACCATCCGTGACGATGGAAGTCTGTGGGGCTACGCGCGTAGTTATGACTATATTGATCGTCGATGGTGACGCCGACAGCCGGGAGCGGCTGCGAGTGATTCTGGCCGAGGCCGCGCAGTGGAATATCGGGGCGGTGTGCACTGGCGCAGAAGCTCTCCGCGTGCTGGAATCCGGCGAAATCGATCTGGTTCTGACGGACCTCATGGCGCCCGAAATGGAGGGATTGGCGCTGTGCCGCGAGATCAAAGCCCGAAGCGATCTAAGCCATCTCCCGGTGGTGATGATGCTGGATAACGGCGAGCACGAATATTTGGACCTGGCCTGCGAAGCCGGGGCGTGCGACTACATCCTGAAGCCCGTGGAACCGCTCGACGTGCTGGCGCGGGTGCGCGCGGTGCTGCGAATCAAGAAGGATACCGACAGCCGCCTGCAGCGCGAGCGCTCCCTGACGGCGGCCAACCGGCGGCTGCTGCAACTCTCGGTGGTGGATGCGGTTACGGGGATCGCCAACCGGCGCGGTTTCGACCAGACGCTGGACCGGGTGTGGCGCAGTGCGTCACGCCAGCGGGTGGATGTGGCGCTGCTCATGATCGACGTGGACTTCTTCAAACCGTACAACGACCAACTGGGGCATCTGGCGGGGGATCAGTGTCTGCGGAGCATCGCGGAAGCACTCAGCCAGGGTCTGAAGCGTCCGGATGATTTCCTGGCGCGATACGGCGGCGAAGAGTTCTCGGTGGTTCTGCCGCGAACCGATGCGGGCGGGCGCGGCGGTGGTGGCGGAAAGACTGCGGTCCGGTATCGAGAATCTCGGCATCGTTCATCCGGCTTCGCCGGTCGCGGATCACATCACGATCAGCCAAGGCGTGGCCTGCATGCTGCCGAAGCGAGGAGCTGCGCCATCGATTCTGGTCGCCATGGCCGACGAGGCGCTTTACGAGGCGAAAGGATCAGGGCGCAACCGGAGCTGTACGCGGAATAAAGCACCGGATGCCTGGCAGTTGTCCGGTTTTGTTGCAGGGGAATCCCACAACCGGACACCACGTTACGAAGGTTACCAGCCATCTCGCATTAAACCACAGTAAATAAACCATTTACGTCTACTGGGCGACTCGGCAGTCCGCTTGCCTTAACTGACGGAACTACTCATGCGGATTTTGCCGATACTCGTGGCCGCTGTGGCGCTTGGGGCGGTGGTTTCTCCGGCGGCATATCGCGCCGGGAAGAACCAGAACCATGTGTTCGGCGACCTGGCGGTGGTAGACCTTTTCACCACCCATCTCACAGGATCGGGCGAGCCCCAAGAACTGCTGGCGGGCGCCGTTCAAGCGAACTTTTTTCAAATGATCGGCGTTCGTCCTCTAAAGGGACGCACGTTTTTGTCGGGCGAGGACAGGCGCGGGCGGGAGCACGTGGTGATTCTGAGCTACCAGCTATGGCACCGGCGTTTCGGGGGCGACCCCGGAGTTTTGGGCCGTAGCATCACGCTGGGCGGCGGCCGGCGTGAGGTGATCGGGATTCTGCCGCCGGATTTCACCTGGAACAACCGCCAGACCGATGTCTGGGTGCCGTACGCAACCGATCCGGGCGGCACGGAAGGCCGCTACATGTCATCAGTGGAGAGTCCCGGACACCCCAAGGTATGAATAAAGGGCGGCGTGTGCATCGCCCCTGCAATCAGGAGAAAAAGCAATGCGTTTGACGCGAGCAATCGTTCTGGCTTTAGTGGCATTCGGGGCGCTGATTCCGCTGGCGCGTCCGAGTGATTTCAACTGGCATGGGCGCGTGGCGCCGGGCCAAACGATCGAAATCAAGGGCGTCAACGGCGCCATCCATGCCGAACGGGCCACAGGGACCGAGGCGGTGGTGGAGGCAACCAAGAGCGCGCGGCGCAGCGATCCGAATACGGTGACGATTCAGGTTGTGCCGCACGCGGACGGCGTGACCATCTGCGCCATGTATCCATCGAGCGACTGGGGGCGTCCCAACGAGTGCGCGCCGGGCTCGGGGGGGCGCATGAATGTCAACAACAACGACGTGAAAGTGGAGTTCACGCTGCGCGTGCCGGCGGGCGTGCATTTCACCGGCCGAACGGTGAACGGCGAGATCGAGGCGGCATCGCTCGCGGGCGACGTGGAAGCACACACGGTGAACGGGAAGATCAACCTTTCGACAACCGGGTGGGCGGCGGCCCACACGGTGAATGGCTCGATCGTCGCGCGGCTAGGCCAGGCGGCGGGGTCGCGCCCGCTCGAGTTCCACACGGTGAACGGAGGCATCGACCTCGCGTTGCCCGCGGCGTTGAATGCCACCCTGCATGCCAGCACGGTCAACGGGCACATCTCGACCGACTTTCCGCTTATGGTCCACGGAAAGTTTACGGGGCGCGAGATCAGCGGCTCGATCGGGCAGGGCGGTCCGGAGCTGAGCCTGAAAACCGTGAACGGATCGATCGAGCTGCGGCGCGCGGGAACGTAGCAGGGCGGGCGGCGCGGCGACAGTTTGGTAACGTCACATTGCTGAAGGAAGTGAGTCGGGAAATGTGGGGATGGATCGTGTTCGAACGAGTCGCGCAAGATCTTCGTTACGCCCTGCGAACGATGCGCAAGAGCCCTGGCTTCACTGCAATTGCGGTGTTGTCGCTCGCGCTGGGCATCGGCGCGAATACTGCCATCTTCACGTTCGTGAACGCAGCGCTGCTGAAGCCGCTGCCCTACCCACATCCGGACCGTATCGTTGCACTGGCTGAGCGGCATCCCAAACACGGTATTTCTCCTGTCCACCCGCGTAGCTTCATCGAATGGCATAACCGCGCCCGATCATTTGAGGCCCTTGCAATCGCACAGACCATTCCCGTCAACACCGAGGGAGACGACGGACCCGAGCAGGTAGCGGGCTTATGGGCAACGTCAGAATTGTTCCACGTTTTCGGTGTTTGGCCATCTCTAGGGCGCGCCTTTACGGACCAGGAGACGCGTCCGGACGCAAGCTCCGTCGTGATTCTAAGTCACGGTTATTGGCAGAGGCGGTTCGCGTCGGACCCGAATATCTCAGGCAAGACCATCCAAATGGAGCGCGAGCGCACCACCGTGATCGGAGTCATGCCAGCCGGCTTCCGGGTGGCCACACTGAACACCGACGTGTACCTGCCGTTGCCGCTGGAGCGCAACAAACCGGAATCCGTCGGCTCACGCGCATTTCAGTGTTACGGCCGTCTTCGGTCAGACGTAAGCCTCGCGTCGGCGCAAGCGGAAATGACGGTCATCGCGGATCAGGTCGGCCGCCAATACCCTATAGATGAGGGGTGGGGCGTGATTCTGACGAACCTGCGCGACTACCTGGCGCAGGACAGTCGCCAGGTGCTGTTGTTATTGCTCGGAGTGGTCGCTTTCGTATTGCTGATTGCATGCGCGAACGTGGCCAGCCTATTGTTGACGCGTGGTGTTGGCCGCCGAAGCGAGCTCGCTCTGCGCGCATCGCTCGGCGCAGGGCGCCTTCGGCTGGTTCAGCAACTGCTGATCGAGAGTCTTGTGCTTTCCGCCGTTGGCGGCGGGCTTGGCCTGGCGCTTGGTTTCTGGGCCAGCCGGGCCCTAGTCCTCTTAGCGAAAGAGGCGGTCGCGTTCGGGCAAATGGCTGACGCACATCTGGACATACGCGTTCTGGCCTTCACGCTGGCCCTCTCTCTTCTCACCGCAATCGTGTTCGGTCTGGCGCCGGCCTGGCAAGCTTCGCGCTTCGCTCTGCAAGCAGCTCTCAGGGAACCCGGTCGGGGAGCAGGCGACACTCGGGGTCAACAGCGATTTCGTTCCGCACTGGTCGTTGGTGAGGTGGCCCTCGCCGTGGTGCTGCTAGTGGGCGCGGGTTTGCTCCTCCGCACGTTTTCTCAACTGCTCCAAGTGAAGCTCGGCTTTCAACCCGAACACGTCCTGACGATGCACATGGTCGTTACAGGGGGTGCGGCGAGGCGCGCGAATCTAATTGAAGGAATACTGGATCGAGTCGAGGCTCTACCTGAGGTGCGCGCGGTTGGCACGATTCAATTTCTCCCGCTCGGAGGCTGGACAAATAGAGGTCCGTTCCACTTTGTAGGACGGCCCGACCCTGCGGCGCCCGAGAGCATGGAAAGCGACACTTCCGTGGTGAGCCACGGATACTTTGCTGCGATGAGCATACCCGTTCTGCGGGGCCGTCCGTTCAGCAGGCAGGACCGGATGGGTAGCCAACGAGTGGCGCTGGTGAACCAATCGTTCGTCAACAAGTACTGCCGTCACGAAGATCCGCTCGGCCTGCGCATTTCTGGGGATTGGTCCGACCCAGCGCCGGCCGAAATTGTAGGCATAGTGGGTGACATTCGGCACGACGGGTTGACGGCAGAGCCTCGGCCCACCGTGTTCCTGGCGCAGTCGCAAGGGCCAGGCTATATCACCTACCTGGTGGCGCGCACGGCGGCAGCGCCGGAGGGACTGGCAACAGCGATCCGGCATGAAATCCTCCAGGTAGACCGCAGCCAGCCAGTTACCGACATAAAGATGATGGAGCAATACGTGTCCGCATCTTTGGCGCGGCCAAGACTATATTCGGCGCTGATCGGCACGTTTGCCTCTCTCGCACTCTTGCTCGCAGCCGTCGGGTTGTACGGTCTGATGGCCTATGCAGTTAGCCGGCGAACACACGAGATCGGCATTCGTATGGCGTTGGGAGCACAACCAGGGGCGGTATTGCGCTCGACACTAGGGCAGGGCGCTCGGCTAGCCGTCATCGGACTGGTCCTCGGTATTGGGTGCGCGATGGTCTTGAGCCGTTTCGTTGCGAGTTTGCTTTACGGCGTAAGCACGGGCGATGTGCTGACCTATGCGGGCGTCGCCGCGTTGCTCGGTGGCGTGGCTCTCATCGCGGCATACGTTCCCGCACGCCGTGCCTCAAGAGTCGATCCGATGGTGGCCTTGCGCTATGAGTAATTGGCTCGGGGATCTGTGGCGAGGAATCTGAATACGCTCACCGCGCGGCAGGAGTCGATCCGGTTGAGGCATTAAGATATGAATAAGCCATGGAACCGATGATCCGACTCAACAACATCGAAAAGTTCTACGAGGCAGGGTACGGCAAGACTTTTGTTTTGCGGCGGATCACGCTGGACATCCAAGAGGGCGAGTTCGTCACCGTCATGGGGCCGTCAGGGGCGGGCAAGTCCACGCTGCTCAGCATTTTGGGGATGCTGGACGGGGCGTGGACGGGCGAGTTTTATTTTGCCGAGCACCCGGTCCACAAGCTGAACACCAAGCAGCGGGTCGAGATCAACAAGAAATATATCGGGTTCGTGTTTCAGAGCTATCATCTGATCGACAATCTCACGGTCTACGAGAACCTGGACATTCCGCTTTCCTACCGGAACATCAAGTCGGCGGAACGGGCCGGCATGGTGGCGGACGTTCTGGACCGGTTTCACATCGTGGGGAAAAAAGATCTTTATCCCAACCAGTTGTCGGGTGGACAGCAGCAACTGGTGGCGGTGGCGCGCGCGGTGATTGCGAATCCAAAGCTGATCCTGGCGGACGAGCCGACGGGCAACCTGCATTCGTCGCAGGGCAAAGAAATCATGGAATTGTTCAAGAAGCTGAACGAGGGAGGCACCACCATCATCCAGGTGACCAACTCGGAGACTAATGCCAGGTATGGCAACCGCATCATCAATCTGGCGGACGGCTGGCTGGTGAAGGAAGCGCATTCGTAAAGGGCCCAATGAACGCCACCGTGGATACCGAGCGCAGGACGTCACCGATGAAGAATGTGAATGCACCCCGGGTGCTGATCGCCGACGATCAACCAGACGTGCTGGAAGCGCTGCGGCTGCTGCTCAAGACCGAGGGGTATCAGATCGAGCTGGTGTCGTCGCCGGCCGGCGTGTTGAACGCGCTGGACGCGCGCGAATTCGATGTGGTCCTGATCGATCTCAACTACGCGCGCGACACCACTTCGGGGCAGGAGGGACTGGATCTGCTATCGAGAATCCAGGCGCTCGACAGCACGCTGCCGGTGGTGGTGATGACGGCGTGGTCGAGCGTGAAGGTGGCGGTGGAAGCCATGCGGCGCGGGGCGCGCGACTTCATCCAGAAACCCTGGGAGAACGAACGGCTGACGAGTATTTTGCGGACGCAGATCGAGCTGAGCCGGGCGTTGCGCAAGGGATTGCGCCTGGAAGCGGAGAACCGGCTGCTCCGGGGGGCGGAGCGGCCCACCATGATTGCCGAGGCGCCTGCCATGCAGCCCGTGCTGCGGCTGGTAGCGAATGTAGGGCCGTCGGATGCGAACGTGCTCATTACCGGAGAGCCGGGAACGGGCAAAGAAGTGGTGGCGCAGACATTGCACGCCATCTCGCCGCGCGCCGCGAAGCCCATGGTGACGGTAAATGCGGGCGGCCTGCCGGAAGGTGTTTTCGAAAGCGAGCTATTCGGGCACGTGCGGGGCGCATTCACCGACGCCAAAGCCGACCGCGTGGGCCGCTTCGAACTGGCCGACGGCAGCACGTTATTTTTGGACGAGATCGCCAACATCAGCTCGACCCAGCAGTCCAAGCTGCTGCGCGTGCTGCAAACCGGCGAACTGGAGCGCGTGGGCTCGTCGCGGACGCGCCAGGTGGACGTGCGGATCGTCTCGGCGACGAACGCCGATCTCAATGCCGAAGTAACGGCGGGCCATTTCCGCGCGGACCTGCAATTCCGGCTGAACACCATCGAGATCCACCTGCCGCCGCTGCGCGAACGGCGCGAGGATATCCCGCAACTGGCCTCGCACTTCCTGGGTAAGCACGCCCAGCGCTATCGCAAACAACTTGGTGGTTTCGACCCGGCGGCTTTGCAGGCGCTGCTCGACCATCCCTGGCCGGGCAACATTCGCGAGCTGGATCACGCGGTGGAGCGCTCCGTCCTGATGGCGCAGGGCGACACGGTGAAGGCCGCGGATCTCGGGCTGCGACAGAGCCGCGACGGAGCGCCGCGCCTGGAAGACCTGAGCCTGGAGGAAGTGGAATTCTCGCTCATCAAGAAAGCGCTGGCCCGGTTCGACGGGAACGTCAGCCACGCCGCCAAGGCGCTGGGCCTGAGCCGCAGCGCGCTCTACCGGCGTCTGCAGCGATTCGGATTATGACCGTGAAGAGCCGGCGCCCCCGGTTTTACTACGAGCGCCGGATCTTTCTTCTCGCCCTGGTGGCCGGCCTTCCCGGCTCGGCCGTGGCTCTCATCCTGCTGTGGACCAAGATTGACGATCCAAAAATCCAGTGGACCCTGACGGTGCTGATCGTGGGCTGCTGGCTGGGCTTCGCGGGTGCGGTGCGCGAGCGCGTGGTGTTTCCGCTGCGCACGCTGTCGAATCTGCTGGCGGCGCTTCAGGAAGGCGATTTTTCGGTGCGGGCGCGCGGCGCCGGAATCGACGATGCGCTGGGCGAGGTGATGCAGCAGGTCAACGCCATGAGCGGGACGCTGCGGGAGCAACGGCTGGGCGCGCTCGAAGCCACCACGCTGCTGCGCAAAGTGATGGAAGAGATCGAGGTCGCGATATTCGCATTCGACAGCCAGCAGTTGCTGCGGCTGGTGAACCGGGCGGGCGAGAAACTGCTGGCCAAACCGGCCGAGCGGCTGATGGGGCGCAGCGCGGAGGAACTGGACCTGGCGGAGTGCCTGGGGGGCGAGCCGACGCGCATCTTGCAAACGACTTTTCCGAGCGGGCCGGGGCGGTGGGGAATGCGCCGCAGCATGTTTCGCGAGCACGGGCTGCCGATGCAGCTCCTGGTCATCGGAGATCTGACGCGCCCATTGCGCGAAGAGGAATTGCAGGCGTGGCAAAGGCTGGTGCGCGTGCTGGGCCACGAGCTAAACAAGTCGCTGACGCACATCAAGTCCATCGCGGGCAGCCTGGAGAGCCTGGTCTTGAGCGACGCGCTGCCGGCTGACTGGCAGGAAGACATGCGGCGGGGCCTGGCGGTGATCTCGTCGCGCTCGGAGTCGCTCAGCCGCTTTATCGGGGCGTATGCGCGCCTGGCGAAGCTGCCCCGGCCCACGCTGGCGCCGCTCGACGTGGCACCGTGGGTGGAGCGCGTGGTAGGCCTGGAGACGCGGCTGCACGTGGATGTGCAGCCGGGACCTGAGGTCGTAATCCACGGGGACGCCGACCAGCTCGAACAGGTGCTCATCAATCTTCTGCGCAATGCCGCGGACGCGGCGCTCGAAACGGGCGGCGGAGTGCGCGTGGGGTGGCGGAAGAATGCAACCTACATCGAGGTCAAGATAGAGGACGACGGACCGGGTCTCTCGAATACCAGCAACCTTTTCGTGCCGTTTTTCACAACCAAACCAGGCGGTTCGGGCATTGGACTGGTGCTGAGCCGACAGATCGCCGAGGCCCACGGCGGCGCGCTGACGCTCGAGAACCGGCGGACCGGCTCGGGCTGCGAGGCACGGTTGAGGCTGCCGGTAACGTAATACTTCCGGTTTGTTATCATCGCGATAGGCTTAGCATGGCGATCAAGAATCCCCGCCGGAGCATGAAACAGCAAGCGGTGGTGTCTCTTGAAGAATCCATCCCGCTCCCCGAAGGGCACCGCCGGCCGCTGCCACCGCCATTCAAGGGACGTCATCCGCTGACGGACAAGATCCTGAAACAGGCCAAGCGAGAGCGGCGATAGTGGCCGTGGTAGCGCAAAGAGTGCGAGAGCGGGATTCCATGGATGCCTTCTGCTCTTCGTGAGCTATTACCGTGCGCTATTTTCTACGCCGCCGCGTGCCTGAACCGTCGCGCATCCTGCTGGTGGAGAGCGGATCGCCGCGTATTCTCAAGATGGTGCTGCCGCGGTTGCAGGAGAAATTCGCGGGTGTTCCGATCGATCTGGTCACCTGCTTTCCGGCGCCACCGGGCGGGCTGGCCAACATCTATAACGTGAACGACTATCGCGGAGGCAAGCGGAGGCTCGCGCTGGCGCGGTCGCTGCGCTCGAGAGGCTACGGCATCGCTGGCATTGTGTGCTCCGGCGAGCCGATCCTAACGAAATGGAAATGGGCGCTGGCGGCGGCGCTGCCCGCGAAGTTCCTGGTCATCAACGAAAACGGGGATACGTTCTGGCTGGACCGGGGCCACTGGCGGAACATCCGGCAGTTCGTGAAGCACCGCGCGGGCCTCGCCGATGCCGGCATCGTGCGCGCAGCGGCGCGTATGGTGGTCTTTCCGTTCACTGTTATGTATTTGTTACTCTATGCAGCGGCCGTGCACTTGCGGCGCGCACTCTACCCAGGTTATCGATGAAAGCGATTCAAGTGAAAGAAACCGGCGGACCCGAGAAAATGGAGCTGGTGGATATGCCGGCCCCGGAGCCGGGGCCAAAGCAGGCGCTGGTTAAGATTGCGGCATCGGGCGTGAATTTTATCGACATATATTTTCGCACGGGCCTGTACAAGGCCGATCTGCCGGTAACGCTCGGCCAGGAAGGCGCCGGCGTGGTGGAAGCGGTGGGACCGGAGGTCACTGAAGTGCGTCGGGGCGACCGGGTAGCGTACGCGATGCCGCGGGGCTCTTATGCCGAGTACGCCGTGGTCCCATCCTGGCAGCTCGTAAAAGTCCCCGACAACATGGGCCTGAACAGCGCGGCAGCGGCCATGTTGCAAGGGATGACAGCCCACTATCTGACGCACTCGACCTATCCTTTGAAATCCGGCGACACGTGCCTGGTCCACGCGGCGGCGGGCGGCGCGGGACGGCTGATCGTGCAGATGGCAAAAATGCGGGGCGCGCGTGTGCTGGGCACCACGTCGACCGAAGCGAAAGGGGAGCTGGCGCGACAGGCGGGCATCGACGAGGTGATTTACTACACGCGGCAGGATTTCGAACCAGAAGTGAAACGGTTGACGGACGGCCGCGGGGTGGACGTGATCTATGACTCAGTGGGCGCCCCGACTTTTATGCAGGGATTGAATTGCCTGCGGCCCCGCGGGATGATGGTTTTATTCGGGCAGTCCGGTGGGAAGGTGCCGCCCCTCGACCCGACGATCCTGAATACGAAAGGTTCTCTTTTCCTGACCCGGCCCAGCCTGGCGTATTATTGCGCCACACGCGAAGAATTGTTATGGAGAGCGGGAGATGTTCTGCAATGGGTCGGATCAGGAAAGCTGAAGCTGGCCATCGAACGGACTTATCCGCTGGCGCAGGCCGCGCAAGCGCATCGCGATCTGGAATCGCGCTCGACCGCGGGCAAATTGTTGCTGGCCGTCGAGGGCGCCTAGGCGCGGGGCGTGCAAGCCGGCGCTGGCCGCGCAAACCGGCGCGCTCTGTTGAGTCACTCGCATGAATCTTCGCGCGCAACTGACGCTGTGGTCGGTCCTGGTGATGGCGGTAATCGTGGGCGCAGTGACCGCGGTCGACCTGGCGCAGGAAGTCAAGCTGCAGTTCGAGTCCGCCCTGGAGCGCGCGGACTATACCATGGGGGTCGCCGTCAACGAAGTCAAACAGACGGTGAACCGCAACCCGACCATTGCGATTCGCGACGCACTACTGACCGACAAAGACCTTCCTAACGACCTGCTGGCGGCGATGAGCACTTCAAAATCGCTGTACGAGATTGCGGTGTGCGATCCGCAGGGCGTGATCCTGGTGGATAGCGTGCCCACGCCCCCCGGCACCAAATTCCCGACCGCTCTTCCTGATTTCGGGCCGCTGGTGAACAACGGCAGCCTGATCGAAAAGATGCGGGTGCTGCTGCTGGCCGGTTCGCAGAAGTATCAGCGTTCCCAGGGCCTGGGAGTTCCCAACCAGCCCATCGCAATCTATGTGCGGGTGGTGGTGTGGCCGGCGCTCATGACCCAGAAGGAAATTATTCCCATCATTCAACGTCACGCCGAGGTTTCGCTCTGGTGGTTGATTGGTTCCATCTCGGTGGATTTTCGGTTTTCGGCGACCGCGTTCCGTCCTATCGATAAGCTGGGCCAAATGCTGGACCTGCTGATGAAAGGCGAATTTGAAAGCCAGGAAACCCTGCCGGCCCCGAAACCGGCGGACGAGTTCGGAGTGGTGGCTTCGAAAGTGAACCTGCTGGGCCAGCAGCTGCGCGGAGCACAGTATGATTTCTCCGATCTCCGGGGCAACTTCGAACGCCTGCTGCGCGATCTGGAGGACGCGGTTCTGGTATTCGGACGCGACCGGCGGCTAGTGGTGGCGGCCGGCGCGCTGGAACGTTTCCTGGGCAGCGACCGCTCGGAACTCATCGGCAAACCGCTGGTCGATATCTTTCCGCCCAGCACGCCCCTGGGGTTGCTACTGCAGCAGGCGGCGCAATCAGGACAGTCGATCCGCAACCGTCGCGTTTCCCTAAACACCAGCGCCAACGGGAGCTCGTCCGTGGCGGTAGCGCTGCTCTCGGTGGATGTGCTGGAAGGGTTACAGGCCGGAATAGGAGGTGTAACGGGCGGGATCCTGGTGCGGCTGCGCGATCCGGAAGCCACGCGGCAGATCGGGCGCCAGCTCCAGACCGCGGACCGGCTTTCGGCCATCAGCCGCATCACCGGCGGGGTGGCCCACGAGGTGAAGAACCCGCTCAATGCCATCCTGATGCACGTGGAATTAGCGCGCCTGAAACTGGCGAAAGGTGACAGCGACCTCGGGCAGCAGATGGATATTATCGCGCGGGAGATCGTTCGCCTCGATCGCGTGGTGAAGACTTTTCTCGACTTCACCAAGCCGGTCGAGCTGCACCCGAGCGACATCCTGCTGGAGCCGTTTGTGAACGAGGTAGCGGAGCTGGCGCGTCCGCTGGCGCAAACAGCCAAGATTGAAGTGAAGGTGGAGCAGGAGACCGACGGCATTTCCATCGCCGCGGACCGGGATCTGCTGAAGCAGGCACTGCTCAACGTGGTGATGAATGCCATCGAAGCCATGCCGGACGGCGGTCAGTTGCGGTTCGAGTCTTCGGTGCGCGGCGACAATGCCGAGATCCGCGTGAGCGACACGGGATGCGGCATTCCTCCGGCGGCCAAGGCCAAGATTTTCGGCCTGTACTTCACCACCAAGGAAAAGGGAACGGGGATCGGGCTGGCCATGACCTTCCGCATCATTCAACTGCACGATGGTACAATCGATTTCACCAGCGAGCCGGGGAAAGGCGCCACCTTTATTATCCGCGTCCCTATGGCCGTTTCTTCGAACTGAAGTATCATGCGCCTGGGTCCCAAAGTCACGATGGGCGTGATGGCCCTGTTGCTGTCCGGGTGCGAAATGAACCTGCGGCGCGCCAAGACGCCGCCCGCGCCGCAACCCACCACGGCAGCCGCGGAGGAGCCGCCACCGGCGCCCGCAACCAGCGAGCCGCTTTCGATTCCACAGACGCAAGTAAAACTGCCGCGCCCTCAGCCGTTAGATCCCGAGGCCCTGGCCACGCCGCCGAGCCCGCCTAGCGAGCCATCCGCAACGCACATGTCCCGGAAGACGAAGCGAACAGGACCTCAACCGGCCGCGGCTCCGCCGGTGAAGGCGGACCCGGTGGAAACGGCGGAAACACCGCCGCCCGCGACAGCAGAAACGCCGCGTCCCCGCATCGAACCGGTTTTGCCGGAAGATAAGCGCCGGCAATTGCAGGAAGACGTCGCCAGCCGGTTGCGAGACGTGGATCAAAAGCTCACGCGCCTGGCGGCGCTCCGGCTTTCGGATTCAGAAAAGGCCTCCGTCGATAGGATCCGCCAGTTCGCGAAGCTCTCGCAGGACGCGCTATATCACGGTGACCTGCAGCAGGCCAGTGCCCTTGCGGATCGTGCGCAGATTCTTGCCCAGGAACTGCTGCGTGACCGCTAGCGAGTTCGCGGCGCGCCGGAGCGCTTTGCAGCAGCGGATGGCCGCGGAGAAGCTGGACGCGTTCGTCGTCGTCATGGGCCCCAACGTCCGGTATCTCACCGGATTCACGGGCAGTAACGGCGTGGTGGTGATGCTGCCCGGCGGCGCTGTGTTTTTTACCGACCCCCGCTATCAGATTCAGGCGGCGCAAGAGGTGGGCTGCCCGGTCCGAGTGGCATCCGGGCCGCTGCTGTTGCAAGTAGCGGCGCTGCTGCAGCGCGTGAAGAGCAAGCGGGTGGGTTTCGAAAAGAGCCGCATGACCGTCGAAGCCCACCAGACGCTGAAGGACGCGCTGCCCATGCGCTGTGAGCTCGAGCCGGCGGGCGGCTGGATCGAGCGCCAGCGGATGGTGAAATCGGACCGGGAGATTGACGCTATCCGGCGATCGGTCGAATTGAATTCCAGGGCCTTCGAGCAGGTCGCCGGTCGCGTGCGCCCGGGGATGCGTGAATCGGAACTGGCGGCCGAGCTGGATTACCGCGTGCGCCGCCTGGGAGCCGAGGGGCCCGCGTTCGAAACAATTGTTGCGGCCGGGGCGCGCACCGCTTTGCCGCACGCGCGACCGACGGCGGCGAAGTTGCCGGCCCGCGGGTTTGTATTGGTCGACATGGGCGCGATGCTGGAAGGTTATGCGAGCGACATGACGCGCATGCTGTTCCTCGGCAGGCCGGATACACGGGCCAAGCGAGCATACCGCGCCGTGCTCGAGGCGCAGCTGGCGGCCATCGATGCGGTGCGGGCAGGCGTCCAGGCCCAGGCGGTGGATCGCGCGGCGCGGCGCGTCCTGGCGCATCACGGCTTCGAACGCGCCTTCGTACACTCGACCGGGCATGGCCTGGGTCTCGAAATTCACGAACCGCCGCGCATCGGCAAAAAGGAGAAGACCCCGCTCGCGAAAGGCATGGCCGTCACCATTGAACCGGGCGTGTATCTGGAAGGGTTCGGCGGAGTCCGCATTGAGGACACGGTAATAGTGACGGATACGGGCTGCGACGTGCTCACCCCGACGTTAAAAGAGTTGCGGCTGGTCTGAGCCAGCACGGGCGTGTGGTGGGGGCAGATCGGCCGAAAACTGTTAAGCTATTCGATTGTGACAGTCGAAGAGATTCGTGAGCTGATCCAGTTGGTCGCCGAAACCGGTGTCGCAGAGCTGGAAGTACAGCGTGGCGAGAACCGCGTGCGCATACGCCGGACTTTCGGGGGAGAAACTCACGACGTTGCGGTGCCCGAGCATCAGGCGGGTGCCAGAACCGCCCCATCCTCGGGGGCACCCCACCTTAAACCCGCGGCAGAGCCGGAGGGCTCGCCGGAAAAGGATCTCATCATGGTCAAATCGCCCATCGTGGGCACCTTTTACGAAAGCGCCTCGCCGGGGAGCCCGCCGTTCGTGCGCGTCGGTGAGACAGTGCAGCCGGGAAAAGTGCTCTGCATCATCGAATCCATGAAACTGATGAACGAGATCGAGGCCGAGATCGGCGGCGTGATTGTGAGCAAGCTGGTGCCAAACGCTCAACCCGTCGAGTATGGAGAGGCCCTGTTTGCGATCCGCCCCGTTTAAGAAAATTCTCATAGCCAACCGGGGAGAAATCGCGCTGCGCATCCTGTGCGCGTGCAAGGATCTCGGGATTGCAACCGTCGCGGTTTATTCCGAAGCCGACCGCTACGGCCTGCCGGTGCGCTTTGCGGACGAGGCCATCTGCATCGGGCCGGCAAAGAGCGCGCGCAGCTATCTCGACATACCGTCGATCATCAGTGCGGCGGAAATCACCAATGTGGATGCCATCCACCCGGGGTATGGCTTTCTGAGCGAAAACGCGCGCTTCGCCGAGGTCTGCGAAACGTCGGGAATCAAATTCATCGGCCCGAAGCCGGACGTGATCCAGCAAATGGGCGTTAAGGAGCACGCCAGGGCCATGATGCGGGACGCGGGCGTGCCCATCCTGCCGGGCTCCGAAGGCGTGATCAAGACCGAGCAGGAAGGGCTCGAGACGGCGGAGGCGATTGGCTACCCGGTGATTGTAAAGGCGTCGGCGGGCGGTGGCGGGCGCGGCATGCGCGTGGTGAACGCCGCGGCAGAGCTTCCGGCGCTGCTGGTTCAGGCGCAGCAGGAGGCCGGCGCGGCGTTCGGTTGCCCGGATGTCTACATCGAAAAATTCGTTCGCGGCCCGCGCCACATCGAATTCCAGGTGCTGGCCGATCAACACGGCAACGTAGCGATCCTGGGGGAACGCGAGTGCAGCATCCAACGGCGGCACCAGAAACTGCTGGAAGAATCGCCCTCGCCGGCGCTTCAGCCGGACGTGCGTTGCCGGGTTTCGGAAAAGCTGCGCGATGCCATGCGCGCCGTCGGCTACACTAACGCGGGCACGGTCGAATTCCTGATGGACGAGACCGGCAATCTATATTTCATCGAAGTGAACGCGCGCATCCAGGTGGAGCACCCGGTGACCGAGATGACTACGGGCGTGGATCTGGTAAAGAGCCAGATCCTGGTGGCCGCCGGCGAAACCTTGCCGGACATTCTGGGCGGACCTGTAAAGCCGCAGGGCCATGCAATCGAGTGCCGCATCAATGCGGAAAATCCCGAAACCTTCGCGCCATCACCGGGCCGCATTACCGGCTTGAATCTGCCGGGGGGCATCGGCGTGCGGGTGGACACCGCGGCCTACAGCGATTGCGTAATTCCGCCGTATTACGATTCCCTGCTGGCCAAGCTGATCGTTCACGGCCGGGACCGGGCGGAGGCAATCGAGCGGATGAAGCGCGCGCTCGATATGTTCATCGTCGAGGGGATCTACACCTCCATTCCGCTCCATAAGCGCATTCTGGCGGACCCGGATTTTGCCGCCGGGAAGTTCGATACCAACTTCATCCAGCGATTCCTGCCGCGGGAGAAGCCGGGCCGGAACGGCGGCTGAGAGTATCCAAACGTGCGGACCTGGGTTCCCGCGGCCTTCCTGGCCATCGTTCTCGCGTTCCTGTTGCCGCCTGTTCCGGCGATGGTGAAGAAAAAGCTTCGCAGCCGGCCCGGGCCGCTCTTCGCGCTGCCGGCTCTGCTCACGGCTGCTTTCTGCTTCGTCGCGTGGCGATTGGACGCGCTCAACTTCCCGCTGGTTCTGTTGATTGTGGCGTACACGCTGGTGCCCACGGTCTGCATTTTCGTGCAGGGCGCGGACGCGGGCGCGGCCACGTGGCTCGACATGGCAGTGATTCTGATGCTCTGGCTGCCGGTGGAGCTGAACCTGGGGGCGCGGTGGATTCCCAGGCACGCGCAAGGCCTGCTGCACACGGTGGCTTATGGAACGGCCCTCACGCTCGCCTTGGTTTTGTTTCTCGGGTTTCGCGGGATGAAAGGCATGAAGTACAACCTGCCCACCCGGGTGATGGACTTCGTCGATCCGCTCATCGCGTACGTAGCAATCGCGCCCGTCTTGATTGCGCTGGGGCTGGCACTGGGGTTCCTACCGTGGTGGCACGGTCCCGGAAATCTATCGGCGGCTGGCGCGGCCAAGACATTCGGCTTGATTTTTGTGGCCACGGCGCTTCCCGAAGAGATTCTGTTCCGGTCGCTGATGCAGAACTGGCTGATGCAGAAGTTCGGCTCGACGACCGGCGTTCTGATCGTCGCGTCGGTGATTTTCGGCTGTGCGCATCTGAACAACGGGCCGCAGCCGCTGCCCAACTGGCGCTACATGATCCTGGCCACCATTGCGGGATTCGCTTACGGCAAGGTATTTCAGCGGGCGTCGAGTGCCATCGCGTCGATGACTCTTCATGCGCTGGTTGATGCGACCAAACATGTCTTCTTCTGAGCAGGCGCCGGGCGTCCAATGGCGCGCGGGCGCGGAAGCTGCTCTGGTGCTCTCGCTCATCCTGTTCTACATCTGGTGGCTGCGCTTCCGGTATCCCTACTCGTGGATCTTGATCCTGGGTCTGGTTGCCGCATCCCACGTGATCCGGGGCGAAACATTCGGAGCGCTCGGCTTTCGGCAGGAGAGTTATGGCTTCGCCAGACTAGCGCCGGTCCTGGCGCTGATTGCCGCGGTACTCCTAGCGATCGGGCTGATTTTCCATACGATCCGCGACGTTCCCTGGCAAGGAGCGGCTTCGAGCTTGGTGCTGTACTGTTTCTGGGGACTGTTCCAACAGTACGTGCTGAACGGCTATTTCGTAAACCGCTTTTCCGAATTCCTGCCGCAACGCCCGCAGGCCATTCCCGCGCTGGCTGGTGTGTGCTTCTCGCTGGCGCACGCGCCTAATTGGTTTCTGATGGCCATCGCGCTGCCCGGCGGCTACCTGTGCGCGAGGATCTACTTGAAATACCGCAATCTATACTTTCTGGGTCTGGCGCATGGCATCATCGGGTTCCTGATTTATCTGGTGGCGCCGGATAGCATCAGCCATCACCTCTACGTCGGACCGAAGTGGTTCTCGATGCCCTAGCGCGGCGGCCGGAGCCGCATCAGATCTTGAATTTCCGGATGTAGTCGGGCCGGAGCTCGCTGCCGATGCCTGGCATTTCGGGCGCCAGAACCGCGCTGCCCGCCGGCCGCAGTTGCTCGACGGTGGAAGAGCTGCCCTTTAGGCTGCCGCTCTCCATGTAGATCGCGTTGGGCATAGCAAGCAGAATGTTGAGGTCGGTCGGACCGCCGCCGTGGCTGGCGAGTTCGAGTCCGAAACCGTCGGCGATGGCCCCGATCTCCATCCATTCCGTGACGCCACCGGTACGGCGGTTATCCGGCTGCACGACATCGCAGCCGCGCCGCGAGATCAGGTCTACGTAAGCGTACTTGGTGTACTCGTTTTCGCCGGTGGCGATGCGGATGTCGAGCTCGCGCGCCAGCTCCGCATAGCCCGCGTGGTCCTGCGGCGCCAGCGGCTCTTCCAACCAGAAGCAGCCCATCTGCTGATAGACGCGGCCGCGGCGGGTGGCCTCGTTCAGATTGAATTTCTGATTCGCATCCACCATCACGCGGCGGCCCTTGCCGGCGATCGCCTGCGCGGCGGTGATGCGGCTCACATCGTCGTCGAGCGAATAGCGGCCCACTTTAATCTTGACGGCCTCGAAGCCTTCCTCAACGGCGGAGCTCACCGATTTCTCGAACTGCGACAGATCGCCATCATTTTCGTAATACCAGCCGCACATCGAGTACACGGGCATGCGGTCGGCCGAGGCGCCCATCATCTTGTAGACCGGCAATCCGGCCGCTTTGCCGAGGATGTCCCAAACGGCAATGTCCACGGCCGCGATGGCGAACTGCGTGATCCCCTGGACGCCCGCATATTCCAGGGCCTTCCAGAGGTCCGCTCGCAGCCGTTTGGGGAAGCTGGGGTCTTTGCCCATCAACACCGGTTTGATTTCGTTCTGCAGAATCGCTTCGAGAACTCGTGGGCCGCCGCCGATCATGCCGAACGAGCTGTAGGCCCAGCCGGTGATGCCGGCGTCGGTCCCGAGCCGGACCACCACGCCGCCACTTTCTTTCCCGAAATCGTGGATAGCGTCGGCAAAGGGCCGGCCTGGCGGAAACCGCAGCACATCGGTTTCGAGACCGGTAATCTTGAACTGGCCCTTCAGGGGCGCGGCAGCCGCGAGCACGGGAGCGGAAATGGTAGTGGAGGTTAGGAATTGCCGTCGGTTCATGTAGGACAGGATAAGATCAGCGGGCGCCGGAGACAAGGCGCACAGTTGGATGTACAATGACCGTCACTATGAGCGCTCCGGCATCCTCGCAACCCGAAGCCATGGGCGAACTCGCACGCCTGACTGGTGTCGTGTGGTCCCCTGGGCAGGCGTTTCACGACATCGCGGCGCGGCCCCGCTGGTGGCCTCCCATCGCGATCATCGTTTTGCTCAGCCTGGTCTTTACGTACTCTTTCAGCCAGCGCGTGGGCTACGAGCGTTTTTATCGGCAACAGATGGAGACCAACTCCCGCACGCAGAATATGGACCGTGCGCAGCGGGAGCAGGTCATTGCCACGCAGGTGAAAGTCGCTCCCTACTTCTTCTACGGTTTCAGCATCGTGGGAACGCCGTTGATGGCCGCGGTGGTGGCGGGGATCTTCCTCTTCCTCTACCGCACCCTTATGGGCGCGGAGGTTTCTTTCCGTCAGGTCTACGCGGTCTACTGCTACTCGCTCGTGCCGCTGATCTTTTCCAGCATCATGGGCCTGGCCGTAATGCTGCTGAAGGACCCGGATCAATTTGACTTGCAGAACGCAACGCTGACGAATATAGGCGCGTTCCTGGACTCGGTGAGCACTCCGAAATGGTTGTACAGCCTGGCAAGTTCGATCGACGTGTTCACGCTCTGGACCCTGACGCTGTTCGCTACCGGCTTGTCCGCCGCCGCCCGCAAGATCTCCTGGTCGACATCCATCAAGTGCGTGCTAGGCGTCTGGGCTGTTTACGTGCTGATCAAGATGGGCGTGGCCGCGGCGTTCGGTTAACCGCCCCCGTTATTGCAAATCCACAAAACCATGCGTATTACGGCACTGAAGACAACTGTTGTAGCGATTCCGTTCACGGGCGAAGAAAAGTGGGCGTGGGGAGGCCGTGGCGGCCTTTCCAACGTCATCCTGGAAATCGAAACCGACGAGGGCCTGGTCGGGTTGGGGGAAGCGGCCGGTTATCCCACGCCGGAGATCGTCGTGGCCGTGATCCGCTCGCTCGAAGCACTTGTAGTGGGCGAAAACCCGTTCCACATCGAGCGCATTTTGAAACGCATGTACGCCGTGGGGGGCTGGCACCACGTGCGGGCCTCGAGCACCGGGATCGCCGCCATTGAAGCTGCTTGCTGGGACATTGCCGGCAAGGCGTGCGGGCAACCACTGGTAAATCTGTTCGGCGGGCCGGTGCGCGACCGCGTCGAATACATGTGGTACCTGGTCCGTAAGCCGGCCGCGCAACTGGCCGCCGATGCGCGCGCCGCCGTGAAACAGGGCTTCCGCACGCTGTATTTGAAAGTGGGCGGCAACCGGCCGGAAGAAGACATCGAGCTGGTGGCCGCCATTCGCGAGGGCGCCGGCCCGGATGCCCTGATTCGCGTGGACGCCAACGAGGCCTGGTCGTCCGGCGCCGCCATTCGCATCATAGGGAAGCTGGAACGCTACAAGCTGGAGTTAGTAGAGCAGCCGGTATCAGCGCGCAATCTGACAGAGATGGCTTACGTACGCAGCCGGATCGCAACGCCCATGCTGGCGAACGAAGCCTCGTGGACGCGCAACGATGCGCTCGAAGTCATTACGCATAACGCGGCGGACGTGATCTCGGTTGACTGGCAGATGGACGGCGGCCTGCTCAACATGAAGCGCGGCGCGGGCATGTGCGAGGTCGCAGGCCTGCCGGTACTCAAGCACAGCCTGGGCGAGCTGGGGATTGCGACGTACGCCGCGCTGCACGTGATGGCATCCACGCCCAACTTCCTCTACGCCAATCAATCTTACGCATCCTTTCTATCCGACGACATCATCGAAGGCAGCGGGCCGATTACTTACCAGGATGGCTGCCTGAGCATTCCGCCGGGGCCAGGCATCGGCGTGAGCCTCGACCGCGACAAGCTGGCGCGGTACGCCGAACTCTATCGCAAGCAAGGCACTTTCAGCTTTCATAACGCCGAGGCGCTGGCGACGACGCCGCTGATTCCGAAGATGTGAGTGAGCCGTTTAGGACGAGGAAAACAAGCGGAGACGATCAGGGACATTTGGACTCCATGGACCGGCGACCGCCCGATCGGCGGGCCTGGCGAAGGGCTTTTAATTCGCGTATGACCTCGCAAGCGCGACGCACAGGAATTCGCGGTACTATTTCGTCGAAGGTGCGCAGCATATGCAATCGCTCGCGTTCGGTCAGTTTATCCCTCTTCATATTGATACGGTACCTCACTTCGGCAGGACTGTCGGTGGGTCCGCTCCCAGTCTTGATTTCTCCTGCGCATAAGCGATAGCATAGGCCTCCTGGCTGGAGACCAGATATTGATGATGATGCGGCGCATATGGATCCTGGGCACCTTCGCGGTTTTGGCCGCGCTGGCGTTCTTTACGGCGGCCGGCGATGCGCAGCCCGGCACGGTGAAGCAGATTGTTCCAGGCGTGTGGTTTCGCGAGGGCGAGATCGATACGCTGGGCCATTGCAACAACATCATTATCGAGATGAAAGACTACCTGATCGTGGTGGACGCCAACTTCCCGAGCGGCGCGCGGCTCACCATGGAGGCCGCCAAAAAGGTGTCCGACAAGCCCGTCAAGTATGTCTTCGACACGCATCATCACGGCGACCACGCTTACGGCAACGCGGTTTGGACGCAGGCCGGCTCTACTACCCTGGCCTACAAGGGCGTGGCCGAAGAGATGAAACGCTATGAGCCCAAACGCTGGCAGGCCACGATCAAGGAGCGTAAAGATGTTGCGGATCTGCACGCCGCGAGCGTCGAGCCGCCCAAACAGACGTTCGACAAGAGCCCGTTCATCCTTAAAGACGACACGCGAGAGGCGCGCTTCTACTTTTTCGGCTGGGCGCACACGCGCGGCGACGGATTCGTCTATTTGCCCAAGGAGAAGGTGCTGTGCTCGGGCGACGCGGCGGTGAACGGCGCCTACAATTACACCGCTGACGCGAACGTCGGTAACTGGCCGAAGGTCGTGGCGGCCGCGCAGAAACTCGACGTGGAGCACGTGCTTCCCGGCCACGGCGGACCGGGCGGCAAAGAAATCCTCGAGGGCCAGGCGCGTTTCATGATCGAGCTGCACAAGGCGGTCGAGTCCGCCGTGAAACAGGGGAAAAAGCTCGACGACATCGTGACGAAGCAAGGCGACAAGCTCGTTTCGACCACCATCCGGTTGCCCGACAGCGTGAAGAACTGGGTGGGCGACGGCCTGGCCGATCAGGTCCGGGACACCTACGAGGAGATTTCACAGCACAAACCGCACGGAGATATTCCGCACCCGTAGCCCTTACTTCTTGGCCGGCTTGTCGTCCAGGTTCATAGCGAGATCTTCGGGCGTAATGTCGCACTTCGCGCCACCAGACGGCACGTCCAGCCCGGCGCTCCACAGGATGGCATTCACGACCATGCGGCGGAAATCTGGAATGCCCCAGTTGCGGTGATAATGGCTTCCGGTGAAACCGAAGCCCCGGCCGCCATCGGCGCGCTCGACGGCCCACGCAATCACTTCGCGCCGGGGCGCATCTTTGGGTAACGTCGTGGTCAGAATGGGCGTCAGCCTGGGATCCCCCGGCCGGAATCGAATTCTGTAATACCACTCGTCGCGCGTCTCGAAGCTGTTCCAGCCGCGCGAAATCGCGTGTTGCGGCGAGGCCTGCGTCACCGCGGCGTCATTGACGGGGTTCGTCGAGTACGGGCGCTCGTAATAGCCGCCGATCCATTCGAGAAACTCCGCGCCGCCTCGGTCCTTGGGCACTTCAACGGCGTAATGCAAACAAACCAAGCCCACCCCTTTCTGCATCAGCGCGCCGATTTTCTTCAGGCGGTCGCCCTGGATCATGGGGTGCCCGTCGCCTCCGTCCATGTAGAAAACCAGCGCGCGAGCGCCGTCGAATACTGAGTCGTCCTCCGGCCAACCGCCTTTCACCATCACGGGAACGACGCCGGAATTTTGCCGCAGGCACTTCTCGAGCAGCATCGTACCGGCGTTGAACTCATGCTCTCCATGCGAATGGCTCGGCGTTCCAGCGACCAGCACGATCCTCGCCGGCCCGGCGGCCATCATCCACGAAGCGGCAAGCAAACATGCCACAGCGACTCTCAACATAGGAGCCATTATAGTGAGCCGCGGCGCTCTGGTACCATGCTGGATCGTGCGCATCGGCATCGATACCGGCGGAACGTTTACGGACTTCATCATCCTCGGCGACGATGGTGCGATCGAAACATTCAAGCTGCGCTCGAATCCCGCGTCGCCGGCCGGCGTGATTCTCGAAGGACTGCGCCGCATTGCAGCTCCCGCGCGGACGGAGGTGGTGCATGGTTCCACGATTGCGACCAATGCGCTGCTCGAACGCAAGGGCGCGCGCACGGCCTTTGTAACGACTGACGGGTTCACCGATCTGGTGCGCATCGGCCGGCAGAACCGGGCGCAGCTTTACAATTTGCCGCCGCCGTTAACACGCCCCCTGGTGCCGTCGCCGTTGTGGTGTGGGTGTCGCGAGGGGACCTATTTTAG
>JACXTT010002382.1_pt1 | contig 29947 bp, 22 predicted proteins | sample 9270951 | NCBI WGS metagenome assembly JACXTT01 (sample SAMN15532306, study PRJNA645909) | rock metagenome | isolation source: weathered quartz diorite | place: Puerto Rico | collected 2017-06-21 | reverse complement strand
CGGGCCGTTGGGCCCGCTAGGACCTTGCCGACGTTGCTGCTTCCAAATACGGTGGGTATGTCAGGGTGATTCGCACCGTCCACGTCCGGATTCACCCGCAGCGCGAAGTCCACCTTGACGTTGCGCCGCCCGGCGATCGCGTCGATCAGCGCCAGTTCCGCTTCGGACTCGCAATTGAAGCTGTGAATTCCCTGCGCCAGCGCGTAGTCTATCTCCTCCGCTGTTTTGCCGACTCCCGAGAAGACTACTTTCGCCGGATCGCCCCCGGCTTTGATTACGCGAAACAGCTCGCCTGCCGAGACGATGTCGAAGCCGCTGCCCGCGCGCGCCAGCACGCCCAGCAATGCCAGCGTTGAGTTGGCTTTTACCGCGTAGCAGACGGCGTGCGGCTGGCCGCCGAACGCGCGGTCGTAGCTCCGGTAGTTCTTGAGGATCGTGGCCGTCGAGTAGACGTACACCGGAGTGCCCGTCTTGCGGGCGATATCCGCCAGCGCGACCTCCTCGCAGTAGAGGTGGTTGTCTTTTTCGGTAAACATGAACGAGGTCAGAGTTCCCGGTAACGCAGGCTCTGCGATTCGGCCACGCCCGGATGGGTGACCTCTCCGCGGTACGTGTTGAGCCCGAGCTTGATTGAAGGGTGGTCCGCGATGGCCTTCTCCAGACCCTTGTTGGCCAATTCCAGAAGATACGGGAAGGTTGCGTTGGTCAGCGCGAAGGTCGAGGTGTGCGGCACCGCCGCCGGCATGTTCGTCACACAGTAGTGCAGCACGCCGTCGACATAATAGATCGGATCGGTATGCGTCGTCGGCCGCGAGGTCTCCAGGCAGCCGCCCTGGTCGATCGCCACGTCCACCACTACCGAGCCGCGCTTCATGGTCGAAATGGCGGAGCGCCTCACGACTCGAGGCGCCGACGCGCCCGGGATCAGCACCGCGCCGATCACCAGGTCCGCCAGACGCAGCGTCTCCTGGATCGTGTAGAGATTCGACGCCAGAGTCACGATCTGGCCGTTGAAGATGTCGTCGAGCTGGCGCAGCCGGTTGAGGTTGCGGTCGATGATCGTGACGTGTGCGCCCATGCCGAGTGCGATCTTGGCGGCGTTGGTGCCCACAACCCCACCGCCGATGATGACGCAGTTGGCCGGATGCACGCCCGGTACGCCGCCCAGCAGCAGCCCGCGGCCGCCGTTCGGTCCCTCCAGGTATTGGGCTCCGATCTGCACGGACATCCGGCCCGCCACTTCGCTCATGGGCGTGAGCAGCGGCAAGGAACCGTCCGTCTCGGCGATGGTCTCATAAGCTACGCCGTTGACGCGGGTTTCGAGCAGGCGCTGCGTCAGCTCCGGCAGCGGCGCCAGGTGCAGGTAGGTGAACAGCGTCAGGCTTTCGCGCAGGAAGCCGTACTCGGAAGGCTGCGGCTCCTTGACTTTGATTACCAGGTCCGCCCGCCGCCACGTGTCCTCTGCGTTTAGCGCAATCGTCGCCCCGGCGTCGGCGTATTCCTGGTCGGTGATGGTGCTCCCGTCTCCAGCTTTGGTTTCTACGACCACGCGATGACCGGCTTCGCGCAATGCGGTCACGCCGCTGGGAACCAGGCCCACACGGGTCTCGTGGTCTTTGACTTCTTTCGGGACGCCAATTGTCATGGATGAGATTCCTGCTCCCTATTGTAGGTGGGAAGGCTCCCACTGGCCACCCGACCGCTTACTGACGTGCGCTGCTCAGTAAGGAGCGGATTAGTCGCGGGAATCCGGAGCTGGAACCGGGACTGCCGCCACCTGATCGTACTTTGGCCCCAAGCCCAGTGCGATCAGCGATAACGAATTGATCTTCCCCGACGCGTCGAGATTCTGCTCCTCCTGGAAGCGCCGCATCGCATCCACCGACGACGCGCCCCACACGCCGTCCGGCGACCCCTGGAAGTAGCCCCGCTTGGCCAGTGCTTCCTGGATCTCCTTGTAGCGCTCCGGAGCCGGCTGGCGCTGGCTGGCGGCCCGCGGAGCCGGCCGCGGCTTGCCCTTGCGCGCTGTCGCGTGTGTGGCGGGCCCCTTTTTAGCCGGCGCGGTTTTCCTGGCCGTCGTAGTCGCGGGTCTGGCCGGCGCAGTCTTCTTCGCCGCGGTCTTTGGAGCAATCGTCGTTCGCGCGGGTGTGGACTTCTTCTTCGCGGCCGGCTTCTTCGCCGCGGTGCTCACAGCCGCGGCTGCGGGAACAGAACCCGCGGCCCAGCCGAGAATGAACGACGCGATCGCCGCAACGAACAGACCGATTCGCAAATGAAACTCCGGCTACCGATTATCTCTCAAAGTGCCGGCCAGGAACAGGCTCTGCCACTCCGGCGTCGACCCGTCGCGGCGGACCCCGCCAAATGCGCGCATCACGCGGAACGCCACCGGGTCTCCGGTCTTGAGATTGCCCTGCAGCTTACGGACATCCTCCACCGATTCGACCGGCTGCCGGTTGATCGACACGATGATGTCATTCGGCAGCAGTCCGACGTCTTCGGCGAACGAGCCGGATTCGACGTCGGCCACCAACACGCCGCCCTTCTCCTTGAAGCCCAGCGACTCGCGGCGGCCCTGCGTCAGCGGCTGCAGGGACAGGCCGAATTTTACCGCGCCCGCCTCGGGCTTGTCGCCCTCTTCGGACTTCTCGCTGGCGCGCTCATTGTTGACGATGTCGGAGCGGTCGCCGATGGTGATCTTGAAGTCCTTCTTCTGCTTGTCGCGCACCACAGTGATTGTGGCGGTGGAGCCAACCTCCATGTCGGACACGCGGCCTACCAGATCCTGACCGCTTGAAACCGGTTGGCCGTTGATGGCCACGATCACGTCTTCCGCCTTGATGCCGGCCTTCTCCGCGGGCTTGCCAGGCGAAACGCGGTTCACGAAAACGCCTTCCTTCGCGCCGTAAATGCTCAGCAGCTCAGGCTGCGATTCGTTGAACTCCACGCCGATCGCCCCGCGGCTGACCTTGCCGTGCTTGATGATCTGGTTGTAGACCTTGGCCGCGGTGTTCGATGGCATGGCGAAGCCGATTCCCTGGTAGCCGCCCGTGCCGCTGGCGATGGCCGTGTTGATGCCGATTACTTCGCCGATGATATTGATCAGCGGCCCGCCGGAATTGCCCGGGTTGATAGCGGCGTCGGTCTGTAGGAAGCGCTGGAACTGATGCTCCCGCCCGCCGAGATCCCGCTCCTTGGCGCTGATGATGCCGGCGGTGACCGTTGCCTGCAGCCCGAACGGAGAGCCGATCGCCACGGCCCAGTCGCCTACCTGGATGGCGTCGGAGTTGCCGACTTTGGCCGCGCTAAGCGATTCCTTGGAATCAATCTTGATCACCGCGAGATCGGTTTCGGCATCCGTCCCGATCAGCTTGGCGTCATAAGGAGTCTTGCCGTTGAACAGCGTCACCTTGATGCGGTCAGCTTTGTCGACCACGTGATTGTTGGTAAGGATGTAGCCGCTGGGGTCGATGATCACGCCCGAGCCGGTGCCCGCACCGCGGCGTCCGCGCGGCATGTCCGGATTGCCGAAGCCGAAGAAGCGGTTGAACAGGTCGCCCATGTCGTCGTCATCCTGAGGGGCGGGCGTCCGGCGCCGGTTGTTGTTCTTGGCCCGTTCCGGCTGCTTGGCTTCGTACACCGTGGAGATATGGACAACCGAGGGCTCGAGCTGCTTGGCCAGTGTGGAGAACGCGCTCTGCAACTGTACCGGGCTTGGAACCACCAGCGGTTTCGCCCCGGGGGCGGCCTGATCCTTGGCCGTCACACTGGTGTTCAACAGCGTCCCGATCAGAATCCCGATCGAAAGCGTGAACATAATCAAAGTTGCGGAAAGCAGCTTCTGCTTCTTCAAAGTCTCGCCGATGCTCATGGCAGTTGTCTCAAACCTCCGCGCGAGGGAACATGCGCCTTCTTATGATTATAGTCGCCGTGCTACAAGGATGGATGGCGCTGGGGGCCAACTGGTTTCAATTCTACAACCAACACGCCGGCCAGAATCAGCAGCGCTCCGGCCGCGGCCCGTGCCGAGAGGCTTTCCCCGGTCGTTAAGTACCAGGTAATCCACGCAAATACCGGCTCCAGCGCGAAAATCAGCGCGGTCCGAGCCGGACTCGTGAACTGCATCGCCCAGGCCATCACGGTAAAGGCCAGCGCAGTGGCGAAGAGGCTGGTCACCCCCAGCGCCACCCACAGTGTGGGAGTGGGACGGAACACCGGCACCTCCAGCCACCGGTAAATCGACAGGCCCAGCACCGCCGAGGTCGCGATCTGGAGCACGGAGAGCCGCTCGAATCCGCCCAAGCGCGAGTAATGCCCCAACACCAGCGTGTGCGCCGCGAACGAGATCGCGCCGAGAAAAACGAGCACATCGCCCCGCGCGATCCAGCCCAAGCTGCGCCAGGTGTCCCCTTCCAGCGTGAGCAGGCCCATCCCCGCCGTCGCCACCAGCGCCCCCAGCAACTCCGAGAAGTGCGGCCACACCCGATAGACGGCGGCCCCCAGCAAAGGTACCAGCACGGTGAACAGGCCGGTGATGAAGGCGGTCTTGGTGGCGGAGGTCAGCCGCAGCCCGGCCGTCTGCAGCGCATAGCCTCCGAACAGAAACACTCCCGCCGCCACTCCGGCCCACACCGGTGACACCGATTCCGTCAGACGCCGGCGATAAATCAGCGCCAGGACCGCCGCCGCGATGGAGAATCGCACCCCGAGGAAGAGCAACGTCGACGCATCGTCCAGCGCGCGCTTCACCAGGACGAAGGTGGCGCCCCAGACGATCGAATTCGCCACCAGGGCCAGCTCGGCCCGGAGGTTACGCTTCACCGAAGCTGCCCGTTCGTACCGGAATCTTTCAGCAGGAACGCCAGGGTCAGCAGCACTCGCTTCAGGGCCAAGTCGCGGCCGTCGGCCAGGAACCACTCTTGCGGCGTATGCGCGCCGCCACCCTGCCCGCCCGCGCCGATCGACAGCGCCGGGATCCCCAGCGAGAGCGGAATGTTGGCGTCGGTCGAGGCGCAGTCGACGTGTGCCCGGATGCCGAGGTGGGCGTCCACGGTCCGCAGGTAGCGCAGGATCGCTGCGCCTTCGGGCAGCTTGCCAGCCGGACGCGCGCCGATCTCCTTCACCCGCGCCGCCACTTTGGCGCCCGAAGCCCGGCTGTTTTCAAACTCCTCGGCGCGGTCCATCGCCCGCTCCAAAAGCTCCACCAGGTCGTCCATCTTGTCGTTGGACTCCGAGCGTATGTCCACCTTGGCCCGCGCCAGTGCCGGAATGGCGTTTACGCTGGAGCCGCCTTCGATCACGCCGATATTGATGGAGGAGCGCGGCGCGCCGTTCAGCTTCACTTCGGTGAATTGCGCGATGGCGCGGCTGAGCGCGTGGACCGGATTCCCCGTGCCGTAATCGCTCCACGAGTGTCCGCCGGGTCCCGAGAAGCTGATTTCGAAGCGGCGGCTGCCAAGAGCCTGCGTCGTGATGTGCTCGGTTGTAGCGCCGTCCAGGATCAGGAACGCCGACAGACGGCGGGCCAGCGGCGACTGTTTGCACAGGTACCGCATCCCCGACAGATTGCCTTCGCCTTCTTCCCCCACGTTGGCGATCAACACCAGCGAACTCGCCAGTTCCTCCAGCGAAGGCGCCAGGCGCAACGCGCGCGCCACCGCCAGCAGCGCCGCCAGCCCCGCGCCGTTGTCGCTGACTCCGGGGCCGCGAAATCGCCCGTCGGACTCCACCGAGATGTCGTCGCGCGACTTTGGCGCGATCACCGTATCCAGGTGCGCCGTCAGCGCCACCAGCGGTCCGCTGGGCGCCGGGGCGGGGAAGGCCACTACGTTTCCGGCGCGGTCGATATGGGTTTCACAGCCGTAGGCCTTGAACTGGTCGCGCATCCAGGTCGCGCGCTCGTGCTCGAGGAAGGTGGGCGCGGGGACGCGGCACAACTCCAGGTGCTGCTCGCTGATCCACTGTTTTTCCCGGGTGAACCACTGCAGGCACTCGCGGATTCCGCGGCTCTGAGCCAGTTCGCCGGCGGTAGCGGCCGAACCGGCGGCCGGTAAGGTTCCCATTGCTTTCAGTGTAACGGAAGAGTGGCTCGGTCCCGAACCGCGCGCGTAAGCAAGTGGTTCCGGATGCAAGGAAGGAGCCGCAAGGAAACCCCGGGGAGGCTTCCTCGCGGCTACAGTGGGCAGGCTGGCTTCGGTACGGACTACGGGGACTCAGAAAATAATCTTGATGCCGAACTGGATCTGGCGGGGATCAAGCTGGTTGACCACGCGGCCGAAAGTCGGGTCGTTGACGATGCGTCCCACGATGTTCCAGTTGGGATGATTCATGGAATTGAAGAACTCCGCGCGGAGTTGGATCTTCACCCGTTCCACTACGCTGATGTTCTTGGCCAGCACAAAGTCGATGTTGGCCAGGCCGGGTCCGATGACCGTATTCTTGCCGACGTTGCCGAAAGTGGCGGCCGCCGGAGCGGCATAAGCGGCGGTGTTGAAGAATTGCGAAGTAGTCTGTTTGGCCACGCCCAGCGGCTGGCCAGGGACGTAATTCGGGCGGACGAAAATGCCGCCCGTGCCCGCCCCTACTCCCGCCGTATCTCCGCGGAGGTTGAGCGTGATAGGGAAGCCGGTCTGGAACGAGAAGATGCCGGAAAGCTGTATGTCGCCGAAGGCCTTGGAGAAAAGTCCCTTGTTCTTCGGCACCGGCAGGTCATACAGAAACGTGTTCACCCAGCGATGCGAGTTATGGAACGAAGCCAGCCCGCGCTCGGCGGCGAGATTGAAGGCATCCTGGGCCGGCGAGTTCTCGCTGCCCGCGACGCCGCCGGCGTTGCGGAACTGAGGCGCGTTAGTGATCGCCTTGGAGAACGTATAGCTGCCGAGGAAGGAGAGGCCGTGGCTGAAGCGCCGCTCCACGCGGATCAGCAGCGCGTGATAGTTCGACTGCGCCGAACGCGGCAGATAGTTGATGAAACCCACCGGCACCGAGTTGCCCACGACGTTCACATAGCTCGGGAAAACCGTGCCCGGCGCATACGTGACTCCCAGATACGGTCGCCTCGGGTCCACCGCGCCCAGTCCCGGCTGCGCGTTGTTGGGCTGGACATTCTGTTCCAGCTTGAGGCCGAGCGTGGCCAGGTAGCTGGCCTCCACGACCATGTTCTTTCCCAATTCGCGCTGCACGGAGAAGTTCCACTGCAGCGTGTAGCTGGTGCGCTGGTTGATGTCGATGCCCGCGGCTTGAATCTGGCTGGGACCCACCACAGCCGGCCCGAAGATGTCGAAGCCCTGGAAACGCGGGATGAAGTTGTCGCTGCTCAGCGTCTGGGCGATGTTGCCGGGCAGGCCCGCCGCCAGGCGGAACAGCGGATTGCCGTCGGAGCCGCTGTAGAACATGCCGCCGCCGGCGCGGACCACCCATTTCGAACCCGGCGAATAGACGATGCCCACGCGCGGCGCGAAGTTGTTCTTGTCGGTGTAAGCGCATCCGCGCGGCGTGCCGCCCTGGCCGCAAATGAACAGCGTGGGCTTATAGGTAGCCAGCGGGCCGTTGGCGAAGATCGCCTGCGGACCGGGGACATTTGAATAATCGATGGATGACATCTGCTGATGGGCGTCCCAAACCGGCGGTGCGTACTCGTAGCGCACGCCCAGGTTCAGGGTCAGGTTCGGGCGCAGCTTGTAGTCGTCCTGCACGTAGGCCGAAAGTACGCGCTGCCGGCCGTCGATGCGGCTGGGGCCCACCGCCCGATTGGCCACCGCCGGAAGGCCGAGCAGCATGCTGGCCAGCGCGTCGCCGGTGCCGTCGGCCCGGGCGGTCCGCGTGGTGAAGCCGTTGGTGAACTGGTAATTGCCCAGCGTATTCGGCGCCTCAATACGGTTGTACTGCAGCCAGTAAACTTCGCCGCCGAACTTCACGTTGTGCGATCCGTGCGTCCAGGAGAGCGTGTCGTATACCTGGAAGGTGCTGTCGCGAACCAGGAAAATACCGCCGCCGACGGTGGGAAGATAGCCGCCGGTGCCTCCCATGGTCGGATAGCCGGCCGGTAGAAACGCCGGAAGCGCGGTCGCCGTGCCGCCCACGTAGAAGGCCGGCTCGGGAAGCCCTGAAAGCAGCCGCAGGCGATTGAATCCGAACCGCGCTTCGTTCACCAGGTTGGCCTTCAACACGCCGGTGGCGCCCAGCACCGCGTTGCGGCTTCGCGCGACCGAAAGCTGGTCGCGGTCGGTCACCGTGTTCGGAACCAGGGCGTCTTCGTTCGAGAGCGAATACCGGCTGAATACCGTCCATTTCTTGGTCAGGTTGTAGTCCAGCCGCCCAGAATAGTTGTCGTTGTTCTGCTTCAGAATTCCCGTGGTGTTTTCGAAAGTGCCGCGAAGCGCGTCGGTGGGCGCCGGCATGGCCTTCATCGCCGTCTGCGACAACGGATTGATGCGCGTGACCGGAATCACGTTGCCCGGGAACTGCTGGCGGATGCCGGCCGCCAGTGTATCCGGATCGAAAATGCCGCCGCGGGTTTGGCTGAAATCGCCGGCGCGCTGCTGCGCCGTCGGGACCGATACCGTGGTGAGGCCGGACCCGGCCTGGCGCACTCGCAGCCCTTCAAAGGCCAGAAACGCGAACAGCTTGCTCCGTTTGATCGGACCGCCCAGCGTGCCGCCATACTGGTTGCGCTGGAACTTCGGCAGATCGCCCGGGGCGTTGAACGGGCGGGCGTCCAGGGCTTTGTTGCGCAAAAATTCGAACGCCGTTCCGTGAAATTCGTTGCTGCCTTGTTTGGAAGCGATGTTGATCGAAGCCCGCGAATACTCCGCGCTCACCATGGCCGTCTGCACTTGAAATTCACTCACCGAGTCGATCTGCGGAGAATAATTCAGAGAGCTGTAATCGGGATCCAGATTCAGCGCCCCGTCCAGCAGGAAATTCGTATTGTTGGTCCGGTTGCCGGCCACGCTGAGGCCGCCGATCTGGCCCAGCCGCACCTGGTTCTGCTGCACCTGGCGTCCGCCCGACGAAGCCCCCGGAACCAGCAGCGCAAGCTGGATGAACTGGCGTCCGTTCAACGGAAGCTGGACGATCTTCTGCTCCCCCACAATGGTGCCTTGCGCTACGTTTTCTGTCGTTAGCGCCGTCGCCGCGCCTTGCACTTCCACGAACTCATTGGCCGTCCCGATCTCGAGCTGAGCGTTCAGCCGCGCCACCTGCGCCACTTCCATTTTCACCGCCGAATCGCGGAACTGCTTGAACCCCGTGGCTTCCACTACCAGCTCGTAGTTGCCCGGCGGAAGCAGATCGAAATGATAAAGGCCCTTGACGTCGGTCTGCTGTTCGCGCACCGCGCCCGTGCCCAGGTTGGTCAGCTTCACTTTCGCCCCCGCTATGGCCGAAACGGAGGTATCCCGAACCAGGCCGAAGAGACCTGCCGTATCGGATTGTGCGAAAATTGGAACCGCGAAAAAACCGGCAAAAGCGGCCATAAAAAATGTAAGCGAGAGTCTGCGGGGCATGCTCTGTTGATCGGATTTCAAGATTTAAAACTTTAGAGGTAATACAATGATTCAGAAAGAGAAGGCTAGGTACTGGTACCAAAGTAATACGCCCATCCAGCAGCCATAGTTCCAGGCATAGGTGGAAACTGGCGGCAGGAAATAGGGCATTCTTTATCAAAATAATTGTTCAATTCTCATTTACCTGCAACGCGGCGCCGGATAAGCTGGTGTGAGTGAGGAGCACCCTGTGACGACCCACCGCCGTTACAGTAGAAATACACCGGCTGTTTTCGTTTTGGGGCTCCTGCTGGCCGTATCCGCGGCCGGCGAGCCCCAGCGCTATCATCTCCAGAACTACAACGGCGAATCGCCCGAGGGCTCTCTGATCGACTTGATCCAGTTGACGGACGATCAAGCCCGGAAAATTACCCTGATCGAGCAGTTTGTGGCCCGCTATCCGAAACACGCCGCCGCTCCCTGGGCGTCTGAGCAATTGCAATGGGCATACTACCAGGCTAAGGAATACGACAAGGCCATCGCCGCGGGAGAGAGGATACTGGCCTTGTTTCCCGACGATCTGGAAACGGCGCAACTGAACCTGCAGGCGGCCCAGGCCAAGCGCGACTCCGTGCTGGTCCGGTTGTGGACCGACGCCGTACAGGCCATCGCACGGAGGCTGGCCTCGGCGCCTCCGCCCAAGGAAGGCCTCACCCAGGAAGATTGGAAAAAGCGCCTCGACGCCGCCTCCCAGGTGACTGCCCAACAGGAGTATGCCGCCTACAAGAAGGCGGTAGACGCATCCGACCAGAAGACCCGCTTGCGCTATCTCGACGACTTGCTGAAACAGTATCCCGCCACCCAGTATCTCCCCCAGGCGCAGGCCCTCTACTTCCAGGCTTACCGCGTCCTCGGGGAGCACGGCAAAGCCTTCGAAATGGCGCAGAAGATCCTTGAAAGCGACTCTCAGAACGAAGACGCGCTGCTCATCATGGCGCAGGCCAACTCCGCCCGACAGGCCGATTCGACGATTCCATGGGCGCAGAAAGTCATCGAAGTCCTGTCGAAGAAGGCCAAACCCGCGGCGGTCCCGGAGGTGGAGTGGGAGCGCAAGAAAGCCTACTATATGGGCTCCGCCTACTGGATGATGGGAAACGTCCACTTCGCCCGGCAGCGCTGGGGAGCCGCCGATCAGACGCTTCGCGCCGCTCTGCCGCTGCTCCACGGCGGCGAATCCGCGGCTACCGTCCTCTTCTACCTCGGCTGGACCAACTACAAGCTGGAGAACTTCACCGACTCGCTCAGGTTTTACCAGCAATGCGCCGCCATGAACAGCCAGTACACCGGCCAGGCGCTGAAGAACATCAGCGTCATCAAGACCGAGCGGAATATTCAGGATTGATCGAACTACCTCGCAGGCCTGGGCCGGAGCTACTATGAACCATGAGGCCATTCCTCCTGCTGCTTTTTATCGGTTTGCTCGCAGGGCAGACCGCCTCCGATTACAAAATCCAGACCCGCTACCCCGTGGCCGGCGACGGCCGCTGGGACTACATCACGCTCGACGCCCAGGCCCGCCGCCTGTACCTCTCGCACGGGCCGCAAGCCGACGTTATTGATGCGGACACCGGCAAGCCGGTCGGACACGTCGAGAACACACCCGGAATTCACGGCGTCGCCATCGCCGGAAAGCTCAAGCGCGGATTCTCCAGCAACGGCGCCGAGGACAAGGTGTCGGTGTTCGATTCCGAGACCCTGGCGCTCATCAAGAAGGTGCCGGTTGGCAAGGGTCCCGATGCGATCTACTACGATGATGCGTCGGGACGCGTCTTCGTGACCAATCACGGCTCGCACAACGTCACCGTGATCGACGCGAAAAGCGGTGACGTGGCTGGCACAATTGACCTGAAAGGAGACGGCGAGGCCATGGCGACCGGGCCCGACGCAATGGTCTACATTCCCGTGGAAGACACCGCCGAAGTAGTCCGCGTAAATCCGAAGACCCTGGAGATCGCCGCCCGTTTCCCGATCACCGGGTGCGAGACTCCCACCGGCTTTGCCATCGACAACCGCACCCACCGGATCTTCATCGGCTGCCGCAGCAAAGTGGCCGCGGTGATGAATTCCGATACCGGCAAGGTGATCGCGACCTTGCCGATCGGCGGTGGCGTGGACGCCGCGGCGTTCGACGCGAAGAGCAAGCTGGCGTTTTTTTCCAACGGCGAGGGCAACATCAGCGTAATCCGGCAAAAGTCCGCCGACACTTATGAGGCGGCCGGAACCATCCCCACTCAGCCCGGCGCCAAGACCATGGCGCTCGATCCGAAGACCGGCAATCTCTTCCTCCCCACCGCCGAGACCGAGCGCGTCGAAGGCCAGCGGCCGAAGGTGAAGCCCGGCACCTTCACCGTCCTGGTCGTCGGTAATTTGTCGCGATGACCTGAATACAGCACAGGTGCAGGCGCCGGTTGCAGAATGAAACCGCGCGCCAAAGGGCAAGAAAGAAGGGCCCAGCCTCACGGCTGAGCCCCCGGGGAGTGCCTGAATTGAATGCCGCTAATTGCCCGGAACCGCTTGCGGCGAGAACGAAAACAAGTTGGGATCCTTCGGGTCCACGGTGACTTTGGTCCAGTGCACATCGGTCTGGCCGAACACTTCCGTCCGCGTAAAATTCATGATGCGGTTGCCGCCCACCGTAACCGGAACGCACGGAGGCGTTGCACCGGCGCAGGCCGGAAACGTGGAGGTCAGCGGCTTGTCTACGCGGAAGAAATGCGTGTCGCCATTGGCCAGAACCACTGGTTTGCCGAGCGCCACCGTCCGCGACCGAAGCAGGCTCACGAAGTCCGAATATCCCGACACCGTGTAAGCCGGCGTCACCACTTCCAGGAATCGCTCGAACGGGTTCGCCTGCTGCATGATCACGACTCCCTTGATCGTCGAATCGCTGGCCGCCTGGTCGAATGCGGCGTTGAGCCAGGCCAGGTTGGCGGTGTTGCGCGCAGTGTATTCCGCATCCGCATCCAAAAACGGCCCCGTTGTTCGATTACGGTTGTTATTGCTGCCCGGTTGGTTGATTCCGACGAACAGAACCACCCCCACCGTCCATGTGACGTTCTCCGGGTAATTTGCCTGCCGGCTGAGAGTGATCGTCCTCTTGCCCAGGCTCTGATCGCTGGTAAAGAAGACCGAGCGCAGATAGACCAGGCGGGCTACAGGATTGTAGCCACCGTTCGTCGGGCGGTGACAATCGGTCCATTCGTTGTCGCCGGGGATGTAGACGACGGGCGCCTCGTAGGTGTTGAAGTACTCCAGGTTCTTCTGGTAGACGATGTCCTCACAAAGGCTGTTGCCTTCCTTGATATCCCCCACGTGGGTCACGAATTCAAGCTTCTTGTTGGCGTTCAGGTCCGCGATCAACCGTTCGTAAGCCGGCGAGGGATAACTCTGCCGTTTGGTGCCGGCCGGAAAACCTTCCGCCGGAGGCACCAGGTCCGCCGGGCTGTAGGGCTGGTCTCCTATCAATGCAAATTCGAACGAGAAATTCTTTAATCCGCTCGATGTATCCTGCGCATACCCCATTGCTAGCGCCAGGTATCCCCCGATTGAAAGCGCCAGAAGGCGGCGAGTGCTCCTCATTTGTCGTAAGCTCATTCCCATTTTTGCCTTTCTCCACATGATTGTGATTGATCCCGGATCTAATGCCGCTCAATTGGCGTCCGCCCGATCGCAATCAAGTATTGAAGGAGCGCCAGATAGTTGGCAATATGTCTACGACTCTCTCCTTGTGCGTACTGGCCTTCGTAAACAATTAGTTACAGTCCCTAGAGCAGCGTTACGGCAAGTCTCCTGCATAAATACGGAAATTTGGCGTGTGTACTTGAGTGGGTGCTCTTGGCGAAACTGGGAGATATGCGGCATCCCTTTGCTTTATTCCCCGTAGGGGGAGGAGGCCCACAACGTCCCAGTGGAGTTGGTCTCAGCGTTGAGATTGCTTCTGGAATTTTCTCGTGAACGATACAACGCAACCGCTTCACCCCCGCTCTTGGGGAGGTCTCACGAAGGCCTATAAACGACATTATATCAATAGTTTATAAGACATCCAGCGGGTCTCTGAAAGGTTTGGCCCCCCACTCGCACTTTCTTGTCCGGATGGACTGCCTCGAATGGAACTAAGCGCGGAATTGCAAAGACTGGCCGTGTTGAGGCGGGAGCGGGAAATCGCACTTGACGAGATCGCGGCCACCACTCAGATCGGTATCCCCTGCCTGGAAGCTCTTGAGCAAGGGGTACTGGACCAACTCCCAGGGGGGTTGGATCGGCCAAGCTACATCCGCCAGTACGCCCAAATCGTAGATCCGTACATGGGCGGGGCGCGCCTCGTCCGTCTTGTTGCCTTGGCTGCGTCGTCCTGTCAGGCGGAATCCTCGGGCGTTGACCTCGTGTGGAGCCGGTGGTTCCGGCAGGCGGCGCGGGCGTGAAGAACGGAAATAAGGAACCAAAAGAAGTGCTGAAGGAATTTAAGCAGCTTGCTCTTAAAGGCAATGTCATGGATTTGGCCGTCGGAATAATCATCGGCGGGGCGTTTGGAAAAATCGTGTCGTCCTTCGTAGGCGACATCCTGATGCCGCCGATCGGCTTGGCATTGGGCAACGTGGACTTCTCGAACCTGTTCGTAGACCTCTCTGGAAAAGGAGTGCAGACGCTGGCTGCAGCGAGGGCCGCCGGAGTCCCGACGTTGAACTACGGCGTCTTCGTGAACACCGTCCTCGATTTTCTGATAGTGGCGGTCGTGATCTTGCTTCTGATGAAGCAGGCGAACCGGACCGCCGCCGAGCCTGCGCCGGTAAAGCCGTCCTCCAAAGGATGCCCGTACTGTTACTCGCGGATTCCCCTCGCCGCCGTTAGATGCGGTTTTTGCACCTCGCAGTTGAAGCCATAGCGGTGTCGAATGAAACGAAATGTAAAGGCGTTCGCTACCACGGCCAAGCCCCCGGTCCTGTCACCTGAGATGCGGCAGGAACTGGTGGAGCGCGCCGGCCGCGACACCGCCCGGCGGGCCGTGCCAGGCGTCTGGATTCACCCTAGCCTCATTGCCGCCTTCGCGCTCGCGACCTCCTATCCCCAGAGCTATCCGGGAATCTTTCAGGTTTTCGCCGGTGTGATTCTTGTTTTGAGCGCCGCGCGGGCCGTCCTGCTGTTCGGGCGTGATAGGTTCTTCGGCGAGCGGCCCTCACTCTGGCGCGATGCCGTCAACGTTAGCGTTCTCGCCACCGGCCTCGCCTGGGGACTCTTCGCCGCGGTTACCTTCCGCCTCTTCGCCCCCGGCGATTCGGCCGCCATGTTGATGCTGGGCGCAAGCCTCGGCAACTGTACGGCGGGAGTCATGGTTCTGATGGGGCGCCTACGCCTGCTTCAGGTCTATGTGCTGCTGCTTCTCGGACCGCCGCTAGTCGCTCTGGCCGCCCCGCCGGCGTCGCCCGCCATGGCCTTCATGGCGGCGATCTTTCTCGTCTTTCTGCTGATTGAGGGGGGAATGCTCCACCGTGAGTACTGGCGCAGCCTGGAAGACAACCGGCTGGTGGGCCTCGTGGAGTTGGCCGCGCGCGAAGCTCAGGAGGCCGGCCGCGCCCGAAGCCAGTTTCTCGCCCGGGTGAGCCATGAGCTGCTGACGCCCATGAACGGCATCCTCGGAATGACCAGCCTGGCTCTCGAAACCGACTTGCGGCCCCACCAGCGGGAGTACGTCGACATGGCGCACCAGTCGGCCGAGTCCATGCACTACCTTATCCACAATCTCATCGACTACTGCGCCATCGAAGCGGGAACGCTAGGTTCGCGCCAGCAAGAGTTTGGCGTTCGCGAGGTGGTCCGCGTTTCGGTAGGCGGATTCGTTCGCGCGGCGAAGGCCAGGCAGCTTGATCTGACCTGGGAAGTGGACGCCTCCGTGCCGGACCAGGTGGTCGGCGATTCGCGCTGGCTCATGAAATTGATTTCCTGCCTGGTGGATAACGGCATCAAATACACCGAGCGCGGCGGCGTGGACGTGAAGGTTTCGGTGTGGAACCGCGGACGGAGTCATATCGACCTACTGCTGATTATTGCCGACACCGGAGTCGGCATCCCCCCGGAGAGGCAGGAGATGATTTTCGAGGCGTTCCGGCCCGCGGACACCTCGCCCTGGCGCAATCAAAGCGGGTTGGGACTGGGCCTGCGCGCCGTGGCGCGGCTGGCCGAGCAGTTGGGAGGGCAGGTCTGGCTGGAGAGTCATGTCGGCCGCGGAACCCGGGCTTTTGTCACCGCGCGATTCCTTACCGGCGGGACCGCCGGTCAGGATGACGAGCCCAGGCAAGAACGCAAAAACGTGTTTGTGGTGTGGCGCAATCCGGAAGCCGGAAGTCTTGCGTTGAGAGGCATGAAATGAAAATCGACAGGCTGCAGTTAACTCAGGAAATCGCCCGCGTTTGCGGCCTTCCCAGAGCGGAAGCCAAGGACGTCCTGGAGGCTGCTCTGGGTACCATGGTGAGCGCCTTGCAACAGGGGGAACGTATCGAAATTCGCGGATTCGGAGTCTTTGTTGTGCGGGATCGCCGGCCGCGTCAATGGCGCAATCCCGCCAGCGGACGCATCGAGCGCTCGGCGCCCAAAAAGGCCGTCCGCTTCCGCGCCTCCACCGAGCTGCTGAAGTGGGTCAACCAATCCGGCCCGCATCTCAACGGCGACTCAAAAGCTGCAGGATCCTTTTGAGCAATTGGTCCGCCTCCGTTACCGGCTTGGCGATGTAGTCGTCGAATCCGGCGTCGAGAAACTTCTCCCGGTCTCCGGCCATGGCGTGAGCCGAAACCGCCACTACCGGGACTCGCCGCAGGCTTTCCAAGGCGCGCATGCGCTTCAGCAACTCGCGCCCGTCGATGTCCGGCAGCGAAATATCCAATAGCACCAGCGACGGGGCTTCATCGAGGAAGGAATCCAGAGCGGCGAGCCCGGTGTCGTGGACGGTGACGGCGCAGCGAGGCTCCAGCATTGCCTGCAGCAGCATCGCGCTGGCCGGGTTGTCTTCCACCACTGCCACTTGAATCGGGCGTCCCGGCTGCGCCTCCGCGAAATCCACCAGCGCCGGTCTGGAGGCCGTTGGAGCGGATCCGCCGGTTTCGTGCGCCGGAAGCGTGAATGAGAAGCAGCTTCCCGCGCCGGGCTCGCTCTCCACGCCGATTTCCCCGCCGTGCTGTTCCACCAGCCGCTTCGTGATTGCCAGGCCGAGGCCGGTTCCCTCCTGCGCTCCCCGGCCCCTGCCGCCTGCCTGATAAAACTTCTCGAAGATGGCCGCCTGCTCCTCGCGCGCAATGCCAATTCCGTTGTCCTTCACGGAGAAAGAGATCTTCCCGCCTTCCCGGCCGGCGCGAATCCCCACCCTTCCGTTCCGCGGCGTGAACTTCACCGCGTTGCTGAACAGGTTGTACAGAATCTGTTTGAAGCGGATGCGGTCGGCGTAAACCTCCAGGATCGGATCGGCGCCGGACGAATCGATCGCCACGTTTTTCGGCATGGCCAGCGCCCGCACCGCGGGCAGTACTTCCTGCAGCGCGTTTCCCAGCAGGAAGATCTCCGGATGCAACTCCATGCGCCCGGCCTCGATTTTCGACAGGTCCAGCACGTCGTTGATCAGGTCCAGAAGGTGATCCGCCGCCTGGCGCACCTGGTGGACGAAGGACCGTTGCTTCTCGTTCAGCGCCCCGGCTTTTTGCTGGTCGAGGAGGCTCGAAAATCCCATAATCGCGTTCAGCGGCGTCCGCAGGTCGTGGCTCATGCTGGCCAGAAACTCGCTCTTCAACTGGTTGATGCGCTCCATCTCGCGGGCCCGTGTCTCCAGCGCCTGGTTGGCGCCGGCCAGTTCCGTGGCGCGGCGCTCCAGCCACTCCATTGCCAGCCCCCGCGTGCGCGCCGCCTGGATCGCCGCGCGCCGTTCCTCGAAGTCGGCTCCCAGCTTCTCCAGCAGCAGAAATTCTCTGCCGCCGGCCCGCAGTGCGATTCCCCGGAACGCCGATTCGATACCGGCTGCGTCGGTCTGCATCCAGATCTCGGATAGCAGCCGCCCCGCGCCGCGCGCGCTCCAGAACTCTCCGGCTTCGGCCAGGAAATATTCCAGAAAAGGGAAGGCGTTCGCCAGATCGTCCGGAGCCGGTTCCAGCGGCGCGCCCGGCACATACTGGCTGTACCATGCGGCGGGTGCGGCCATCAGATGGAAAACGGCTCCGCGGCGCTCCAGCAGCACCGCGTCCAGGCCGGCGAACAGCTCAGTGGGAAGCGCTTCCGGCGTCATCGATCTTGATCACCTCCGCCGCCAGAGCGTGGAACATTTCCTCCACGTTCTCGCCCGTTCGCGCGCTGGTCACGAATACCTTCCAGCCTTTTCCCCTCCAGTGTCCTAGGTCTTCAGGAGTAACCTGCCACTGCGCCGCAAGATCCGATTTGTTGATCACCAGCACGAAAGGCAGCGCGCCCAGCTCCTCCAGAATCCGCTCCCGTAGTCCCTCCGCCGCCGGCAGAGTGCCGGGGCGGGTGCCGTCCGCCACCAGGAGGTAACCGGCGGCGCCGCGCAGGTGCGACGTGCGGACCAGCGCCAGATCGTCTTCTCCGGCCATGTCCCACAGCACCAGTGTGACCTCACGCCCGGCCGCGTCCAGCAGTTTCTTGTCCACTTTCACGCCCACTGTGGTCTGGTAGCGCTCGTCGAACAGGCTCTCCACAAAGCGTCGAACCAGGCTGGTCTTTCCCACTGCGTACGTCCCGACCATGCAGATTTTCTTCCGGATCATGGGCCGGCCGTCACGCGGAAAAGTACCCGCCGTTCCAGCGCGGCGTCTCCTGCCGAGCCTTGTCCCACGCCGCGCGCGTTCAGGAACTGCGCGCCCACGCCCTGGCGGACCAGCTCGGCGGCGGTGCGCTCGGCCCGCTCCTGGGCCAGCGAGGCATTGTAGGCCAGCGATCCCTGATGGTCGGTAAATCCCAGCACCTGGATGGCAACCGGGCGGTGCGCGTCAGCGGCGCTCCGCAGCAGGGCGCTGATTTCCACCGAGATCACGGCCGTCGAATCCAGCGAAACCTCGGTGCTGCCGGTTCGAAAGAAGACCGAATATTTCTCCACGCGCTCTTTCTGCCGTTCCAGCGCGCGAATCGCGGCGAAGCGGGGGTGGGCCGATTCGTATGGTTCCCAGTGAAAGGCAACCTTTGCCGGATCAATGCCGCTGCCTTCCACGATCCGCTCCGGGGCCGAGGCCAGCGGATCCCGCAGCCCGTAGAGCGTATATTTCCCCCATCCGGCTTCGGCGCGAGTCACCGCGATCCCCGGCTCGTCGGCCAGCCGGTCCACTGCCGCCCGCCACTTCCGCCGTTCGCGGAACTGCCAGATACCAACCGCCGCCAGGGCGATCAGGGCGAGGCAAATCGCCGCCGCCACGGTGCGGTAGCCCGACTTCGGTTTCGCCTCCAGGCGTCCCAGCAGGCAACTGTCGAGGTGCGGCCGCGCCGCCTCGAACGGGGCCGCGTCTCCCTTGAAACCGGCTAGTTCCGCCCCCAGATCCTGGTGAATCTTCTCCAGCGCGCTGACGAAAACAAATTTCAGTTGAGGCGGTGCGACGCCCTGGACCAGGCACGCCAGAAGCGCCCGCGGGCCGTGCTGGATCCAGACCACGTAATCGCCCACGCGCATCGTCTCCAGCTCGTCGCCCCCGGATGCGCCGAACGAATCGCCCACGAAATCGTGGATGGCGGTCAGCATTCCGGAAACCAGAGCCGGATCCTTCACCACCGCCGACCCGGACACTCGGTGCTCCAGCAGCAGGCCGGTGTCCCGGTGAATGAGAAACACCTGCTCCACCCGGTACAGCATGCTGCGCAGCACCACCACTTCCGGAAAGGAGCGCCCGCTGCGCCAGGCTTCCACCCGCCATTGCAGCCCGCGCAGCGAGAAGCTCTGCTCCATGGTCTGGTTCAGACTCTCCAGCATGTTCTGGAACACGGCGGAAACAGCCTTGCGGATCGCCGGGCCGATCACCGGGAACAGAATCTCCACAAACATCCGCGGATGCTTCTGCACCGAGATCTTCAGCGACTCTTCCAGGATCGGCTGCAGAGCCGTGCGCAGCTTTGGGTCGCGGCCGGAGCGCAGCCGGATGGCCTCGGCCAGAACGCCGCCCACTTCTTCCGGCGTCAGCGCGAGATTGTCGAGCCGCTCCTGCAGCCGCCGCAGCTCGCTCGCCTCTGGACCCACCAGCAGGTCCCTCAGCTCGGCTAGCTGGTCGTCGCCGTTTCGCTGGTTCCCGGAAGGAATTCCTTCGGGAGCGGAATCGACCATTTCACTCTTCCGTGTCTGGAATCTGGAATTCGTCGTTGAGCCGCATGGCGACTTCGGTCAGCATCGCGGCAAGCGCGGCGCGGTCTGTCTTCTGCGCCCGCAATTCCTGGTACCGCCGTTCAACCAGGGCCGACATCTCCGCCTGTTTTACGCGGATCTCCTCGGCCAGGCTCTTGGACTGCTCGAGGAGTTGGTTGCGGAGCTGCGCGTGGCCTTCACCGGCCTCGTCCTGGACGGACTCGATCTTTTTGGTCAGCGATTCGGAAATGCTCTTGGCTTCCGCGGCCAGTTGCTTGTCGGCGCCGGTCCGCTCCTCCCTTTCGGTCTTGAGCCGCGTCGCCATCGACTCCAGTTCTTTCTTGATGTAATTCTCCAGCGCGTCGATGCGTTTTCGCGTTGTGTCGCGCAGATCGGCGGATTCTTTCAACAGCGATTCTTCCAGGCGCGAAAAGCGTGTGTCGTAGTCGCGCATCTGGGAGCCGAACAGGATGTCCCGGATCTTGTCGACATTCCCCGGGCCTCCCGCCGCGTCCGCCGCCGCGCCTTTTTTCTGCGCGTCGCTCGAGCCGCGGCCCTTGGGGTCGGCCTGTAAGCGTGCGTCGCCACCATCGGTCGTACTCATAGCTTTTCCTGTCCTCCCATTACGCGCGTCCGGGCGCTTTCGCGCCGCCTTCGGAGCTGTTTTCACTTGCTTCCTCCATTCCGCCCGGCCGCTACGCAGCAACTTCGAGCTAAATCCGATACGTTGCGTATCAAATTCTAACAGATAGCAAAGGTGAGGCAGGCTTCAGCGTGGGCGGGCGGGGGCCCGTCACCAGGATCTGAAACCAGGCTTTTTGAGTTGCTGCATTTGTTGTCCGCAAAGGTGGGGCAGGATTCATCCTGCCCTGTCCATAGAATCAGTACCTCGCGGGTGGGTTTCTGGAGAGCCTGCCGGCATCGACGCTTTCCCGAATGGCCGGGCGTGGTACAGGCCGCAATACGCCATCGAGTAAATGCAAGCGGCTAGGCTCTACCCCGGATACGGAGATTCGCCGTGCGGCGTGGCCCTCAAGCCCTCTCCCGCCGCCCCAGCAGCCGGTAAAGCGTCGCCCGGCTGACGCCCAGAACTCGCGCCGCCTCCCGCTTGTCCCCGCCCACCTGCTCCAGCACCCGCCGCGCATGCAGCCGCTGGATCTCGTGCAGCGAAGCCAGCGGATATTCGCCAGTTTCCCGCGAACCCCTCGTCTGCAAGCTCTCCGGCAGGTCCTGCACGTCGATCTTGCCGCTCTGCGACATCATGGCCGCGTAGCCGATCACGTTCTCCACCTCGCGCACGTTTCCCGGCCAATTGTGGCGATAGAGCAGCGCCTCCGCCCGTCGCGTGATACCGTCGATGGACTTTCCGTACTGGTGGGCGTAGTGATCGGTGAAATGGCGTAACAGCAGCGGAAGGTCCTCCCGGCGGTCGGACAGAGCTGGCAGCCGGATCTCCACCATAGCCAGCCGGAAAAACAGGTCCTCGCGGAAGCCCTTCTCCCCAGCCGATGCCCGCAGATCGCGATTCGTCGCCGCCACAATCCGCACGTTCACCTTCCGCGACGAGGGCGATCCGACACGCTGCACTTCCTGATTCTGCACCGCGCGCAGCAGCTTCGCCTGCATCGCCAGGGGCATCTCTCCGATCTCGTCCAGAAACAGCGTTCCGCCGTGGGCGTATTCGAACATGCCTACCTTGTCCTGTACCGCTCCCGTGAAGGCGCCGCGTACGTGCCCGAACAGCTCGCTTTCAGCCAGCGACTCCGACACCGCGGCGCAATTGCAGATGGCGAACGGTCCGGAGGCCACCGGGCTCAGCTCGTGCAGCGCGCGCGCCGCCAACTCCTTCCCCGTGCCGGTCGCGCCCGTCACCAGCGCGCTACGGTAGTGCGGGGCCACGCGGCGAATTCTGGCGTAGACCTCCAGCATCTGGGGACTGCGGCCCACAATGCCATGAAAGCGGCTGGCGTCCAGCAGTTCCTCTTCCAGCCGCCGCGCCCGCTCCCCCGCGCGAATCTCGGCCAGCAAGCCGGAGATTCGTTCCTCCAGACGCTCGGGAGGAACCGGCTTGTTGAGGTAATCGCAGGCCCCCTTCCGGATCGCCTCCACAGCCGATTCAGTCGAGTAATGCGCCGTCATCAGAATGACGTTGACGGTGGGATCGGCTTCCACCAGGCGCTCCAGCACTTCCATTCCCGACATCGCCGGCATCATCAGGTCCACCAGCACGATCCTCGGGTGGCGGGCGCGCGCCATCGCCAGTCCCTGCTCCGGATCTCCGGCTGTCAGAACTTCCAGGTCCTCCTGCTCCAGCGTGGCGGCGATGAAGGCCAGGGAGCTCGGATCGTCGTCGATGGCCAAGAGGGTAATCATGCGGGAAAAAACCGGTGTTTGAAACTCCGAGCCTATAGAATAGAAGGTATCGCATGAGCAAACGAATTGCGATCATTGAGGACGAGCCCGAGCTCGCTTCCCTGCTGGAGTACAATCTCGCCCGGCAGGGGCTACAGACCCGCACCTGGGGCGGTTCGAAAGGTGTCGTGGAGGAGCTGGCCGACTGGCTGCCGGACCTCGTGCTGCTGGACGTCATGTTGCCCGACGGCGACGGCTTCGACCTGTGCCGCCGCCTCCGCCAAAGCAAGGTTCTGTCCAAAACGCCGATCATTTTTCTCACCGCGCGCTCTGAGGAAGTGGACCGCGTCCTGGGTCTCGAGATCGGCGGCGACGACTACGTCACCAAGCCCTTCAGCCCGCGCGAGCTGATCGCACGTGTGAAGGCCCACCTCCGCCGTTCCGATGCCGGCGTCGAGAAGGCCGATCCCGATAGTCAGATGGTCAAGCTGGGGCCGTTCACTTTGGACCGCGGCGCCCATCGCGTGTACGTGCACGCCGAGGAACTGGCGCTGACCTCCACCGAATTCAAGCTGCTGGAGTTCTTTATGCTGCACCCCGGACGCGCGTTCAGCCGGGAGCAGCTTCTGGACGAAGTTTGGGGCCAGCAGCATTTCGTTACTCCGCGCACCGTGGACGTGCATGTCCGCCGCTTGCGCGAACGGATTGAGGAGCAGCCCGAGAGCCCGCGCTACCTGGCCACCGTGCGGGGTTTCGGCTACCGGTTCGAAGGAGCGGCATGACCGCTCGCATCTTCGCCAAACTCCTGCTGGGCATCGCCGGCGTGCTGATCGTAGCGCTGATCGGCGTGGACGTTTTGGCCTCACACATTGCGGAATCCACCTACATCAGTAGCCTGGAAAGGGAGCTGGCCGACAAGGCGCGCATGATTGCCATTCCGCTCGCCGCCGGGGTCGATGGCGGCGAGCGCGCCCGCGCCATGGCCCGGACCGTGCAAGCGCGGCTCACGGTGATCGATCGCGACGGGCGTGTTCTGCTTGACTCCGAAGCCGATCCGGCACATATGGAAAACCACCAGGCCCGCGCTGAGTTCCACAGCGCCCTCACCGGTCATCCTGGCCGCTCCATTCGCAAGAGCGCAACCACGGGCGTCGACTATATGTACGTGGCTGTACCCCTGCCTTCCGGGGCCTTGCGGCTGGCGGTTCCTCTCGAGCAGGTCAACCACCAGGTGGGCGAAGTCCGCAGGCGCATGGCCGGCGTAGCCATTCTGGCCTTCGTGCCGGCGATCCTGGTGGCAGCCATCATCGCCCGGCGCATGTCGAAGCTCTTCGGACGCATCATCTCGTTCGCCGGCGAGTTGGCCAAGGGCAACTTCCACGCCCGGCTGCCGGCCGAGGGCAAAGGCGAAGTGGCTACGCTGAGCCGCCGCCTCAATGACGCCGGCGCGCATCTGCAGAGTGCCGTCGAACAACTGGACCGCGAGCACTCGGAGCTGGAAAAGCTCGAGCGCGTGCGTAAGGACTTCGTCATCAACGTCTCCCATGAGCTGCGCACTCCGTTGGCCTCCATCCAGGGTTACACCGAGACCTTGATTGACGGGGCCATCGACGACAGCGCCAACCGCATGCGCTTCCTCGGCATCATCCGTAAGAACGCCGAGCGGCTGGCCAGCCTTACCGCCGATCTGCTCACTCTCTCCCGCATCGAGCTGCAGCGCCGCAACTTCGAGTTCGACCTCCATCCCGTGCCGGAAATGCTGGCCGGCGCCGTGGACACCGTCCGGCCCATGGCGGTGAAGAAGAATCTGAAGCTGGAGCTGCGCGTCGATCCGGAATGCGGCCAGGCGTATTGCGACGCCGAAGCGGTGCATCAGATACTGATCAACCTTCTGGATAACGCCATCAAGTACACTCCCGAGGGAGGATCCGTGCTGGTGAGCGCCCGGCCCGAGGAAAACGCCTTGGTCCAAATATCGGTGCGCGATTCCGGCATCGGGATTCCGCCCGAAGATTTGCCCCGGCTGTTTGAGCGTTTCTATCGCGTGGACAAGGCGCGGTCGCGGGAAATGGGAGGCACGGGCCTCGGCCTGGCGATCGTGAAGCACCTGGTGCGCGCTCACGGAGGCGAAGTGATCATCCAAAGTGTTCCTAATGAGGGGTCTACGTTCTCCTTCGCACTTTCATCCACTGTTCATGACTCCGTAACCGTACGGTAACCCGCCTCGGGCTATCCTCTCCCTGCGCCATGAAGAAAATTCTCCTCATCGAAGACGACACAGATCTTTTTTCGCTTCTGCAGTACAACCTGGAGAAGGAAGGCTTTGAAATGGTCGGTGCGCAGACCGGCAAAGGCGCGGTGGATCTTTGCCGTACGGCCCAACCGGACCTCGTGCTGCTCGACATCATGCTGCCCGATTCCGACGGCCTCGACATTTGCAAGGCCATTCGCCACGCGCCCGATCTGTCGCACCTCCCGGTCATCTTTTTGACTGCGCGAGGCTCGGAAACGGATCGCATTGTGGGCCTGGAGCTGGGCGCAAACGACTACGTGGTCAAGCCCTTTTTTGTCCGCGAGCTGATCGCGCGGATCAAAACCCAATTCCGCATGATCGGCGAGAACGGCGTCGTGAAGTCGAACGTCGCCCGCGCCGCTGGCCTGGAGTTGGACCGGAACAGCAGGCGGGTCCGTCTGAATGGGGAACCGGTGGCTTTGACGGCGACGGAATTCCGTCTGCTGGAGTTTTTGATGGCCCGCCCGGGCGTGGTTTTCAGCCGCCAGCAACTGCTGGACGCGGTCTGGGGTAACGACCGCGCGCTCACCGATCGCGCCGTGGACGTATACATTCTCCGCCTGCGCCAGAAGATCGAAGCCGACCCCACCAATCCCAAGCTGATTCATTCCATGCGAGGATTCGGCTACACCTTCGAAGCCCGCGCCTGAACCCGGATGTGACACAATCGGTCGCATGTCCTTGCTGGGCCGGATCGCCGGACTGCTGCTGCTGGCCGTTCTCTCCGCGGCGGCGCTGCTGTTCCTGCTTCCCGGGTTGACGGAAGGCTTTGATACGACCGACCTGCCCCGGCTTGGGCTGGGAGCGGCCGTGCTCCTGGCTCTCGACTCTTCTGGGCACAGGTTTAGGGTCGGCGTTGAGTTTGTAGACGGCTTGCTCTGAACCCGGCAGCCCGCAAGACGATTCAAGCTAAGCGGCGTCATCTGTCCGCGCCGGGACTCCCGCGGCGCCTGAGGCGCATCCGCCGGCGCATTTCCATACAGATCACTTGAAGCACCCGTCCAAACTACCGCCCGTTGGTTCTTTCTCCACGTCCCATCGCGCCATCCTGCCAGGGCGACGCTGAGCCTCGGAGCAACGGCGAGGGTCGTGGAAGAAGGTGTCACGCCGCTTTGAATGACGCTACACGAGAATTCGGACGAGTCCGAGCACACCAGAACATCGTTCCCGTTTCGCGCAGTTGCATGTTCGTTCGACGCAGCCACTTGCTCCAGGCGTTGATCGATTCCGACTTGGCGGGAACCGAAGAAACCGGCTCGCCCCGGAACGGATCCAAGCGATCGCCAGGCGGAGTGCCCTGTCCTACTCGAAGAAGATGCCGCTGGCCACGCCGTTCAAGGCGCCGGCGCTGGTGATCCGGATGATCACGTGCCCGGTGAGCGAGTACTTCGCCCACACGCCGCTCGTGAAATTGGAGAACGTGCGGGTGTCCAGCACGGCGTTGTTGGAGGCGTCCAGAATGTCGATCGTATCCTTGCGGGTGTTCGCCAGATCCCAGTCGAGCAGGTAGAGCTCGACCCCGTGAGTGGCGCCGTCAAAAACGTTGACGTCGAGCGTGAAGCTGCCGCCCGAATACCAAACGGCCGCGATGCGGTCGGCGGCCCCGACCTTCTGTAGCGCGCGGATGTCGGTGGTGGAACTGGCCCAGAGATAGTCGTTCTTACCGGCGATGGTCATCAACGCCCAGGGAGGAAGGCTCGTGGCACTCATCGCGATGGAATAGCCGCTTGCGCCATAGACGCCCTTCCACGTGCCCTGGGTGGTGGTATCCGCGCCGGTGAAGACAGCGGCGGCAGGAACCGCCACGGTCACCAGCATCGTTGCGGTCGTGGAGTGGACGAATGCGCCGGAGGTGGCGGTGATGGTCAGGGTAAAGGTGCCGCCGGGCGTGGCTGCCGTAGTCTGAACGGCCAGCGTGGAGGTTCCCGAGGTGTTGACTGACGGTGGCGTGAACGTGGCGGTGGAAGCGGCGGGCAGGCCGGAAACCGACAGGTTGACCGTGCCGGAGAAATTCGCAATGGGCGCTACCGTGACGTTGTAGTTCGCGGCGGCCCCGCGGCCGATGGTCTGAGAGGCAGGAGTCGCCGACATGCTGAAGTCGGCCGAAGCGGGTCCATCGAAGAAGATGCCGTTGACGATGCCATTGACGGCGTTGGAGGTCACGCGGATGATTACGTGGCCGGTGAGGTTCCAGGAGACCCAGGTCCCGTTCGAGAACGCAGTGACCGAACGCGAGTTGAGAACAGTGTTAGTGGCGGCGTCGAGGATGTCGATGGTTTCGGACCGGGTGTTGTTGTAGTCCACGTCCCAAAGGTACAGTTCCACCTGGTGTGAATTGCCGTCGATGATGTTGACGTCTATCGAAAAGTTCGAATTGGAGTACCAGGCGGCGGCGACGCGGTCGGAAGCCCCGGGTTTCTGCAGGCCGCGCGGGTCGGTGGTGGAGCTGCTCCAACTGTAGAAACTCTGCCCGGCCATCGAGACCACGGCCCAGGAGGGATAGCTGGTCGCGCTGCCGGCGATGGAGTAACCGGCCGATCCGTACGTACCGGTCCAAGCGCCCTGGGTCGTCGTGTCGGTCTTGACGAACTGCGCTGAGGCCGCCACGGGCACCGAAACCAACAAGGCCACGCCGGCGGAATTCTGAAGCGCGCCGGAGGTGCCGGAAATGGTCAGGGCATACGTGCCGGGCGTGCCGGAGACGTTGGTCAGCGTGAGCGTCGTGTTTCCGGACGCGGTGACAGTGGACGGGCTGAATCCGGTAGTCACTCCGGCGGGCAAGCCTGAGACGGAGAAGCCGACCGTGCCGGTGAAGCCGGCTTGCGGCGTGACCGTGACGGTGTACGTCACCGATGCTCCGGGCGTCAGGTTCCGGTTGCCGGGCGCTGCGCTCAGCGAGAAATTGGGGGGCGCGGGCGCGTCGAAGAACAGGCCGCTCAAGACAGCGCTGGTTCCGGCCGTCCTGGTGATGCGGAACAGCACGTGGCCGCGGATGTTCCACAGCAGCCACTGGCCAGCGTTGAATCCGGAGAGATTGCGCGAGTCGAGTACGGCGCTCGATGAAGCATCAATAACGTCGATGGTCTGGACACGGGCCGTAGAGTCCCAGTCGGCCGAATAGAGGCCGACCTGATGTTGGGCGCCATCCAGAAGGTTGACATCCACGGTGAACGTCGTGGCGCTGCTCCAGGCTGCGGCGGCGCGGTCGGCCGCGGCGGCCTTCTGGAGCGCGCGGGGGTCGCTGGTGGAGGGGGACCAGACCAGCGGAGTCGAGCCGGTGATCGAGACCTGCGCATACGACGGATAGCTGACCGCGTCGCCGCTGATCGCGTATCCGTTGGCGCCGTAAACGCCCTTCCAGGTTCCCTGCGTGGCGAGGTCCGGCTTCACAAAACTAGCCAGTGCGGCGGCCGGGACCGCCACGCCCAGGATCACGTTCGCGGAATGCGAGAGACTGCCGGAGACGCCGGTGATGGTTAGGGTGTAGTTGGAAGGCGGAGTCGCGCCGGTGGTCGAGATGGTGAGAGTGGAGGTCCCTCCAGCGGAGACGGAGGGTGGGCTGAAGGAGGCCGATGCGCCTGAGGGGAGGCCGGACGCCGAAAGCGCCACGCTGCCGCTGAAGCCGCCGACGCCGGCGACCGCTATCGAATACGTCGCTGAAGTGCCGGCCGCAACAACCTGAGAAGCGGGTGTGGCGGTGACGGCGAAGTCGGGACTGGCGGTGTCGAAAAAGATCCCGCTGAGGACGGCGTTCAGGCCCGCCACGCGCGTAAGGCGCAGCGTGACGTGGCCGCCGAGGTCATAGACCAGCCAGGCTCCGTTCGTAAAGGCGGACACAGTCCGGCTGTCGAGGACAGTGCCGGAGGCAGCGTCGAGGATCTCGCTAGTCTGGCTGCGCCCGAGGGCGTCCCAATCGAGGAAGTACAGTGCGACCTTGTGAACGGCGCCGTCGGTGAAATTGAAGTCGACGGTAAAGCTGGTGTCGGCCATCCAGGTGGAGGCGATGCGGTCGGTCGCGCCCGCCGCGGCTTTCTGCAAGGCTCGTGGATCGGTGCTCGCGCCCGCCCAGGTGTAGCTGGCATTGCCGGCGAAGGTAACCTGCGCGTAAGCGGGGTAGCTTATGGTCTCGTTGGCAATGGCCAGCCCGTTTGCGCCGTAGACTCCCTTCCAGGAACCCTTGGTGGTGGTGTCCGTGGAGAGGTAGATGGCGGCGGGAGGCGAGTAGACGCTGAGCGTGGCCGTCGTGGAATGGCTGAGTGCGCCCGAGGTCCCGGTGAACGTGATGTTGTAGTTGCCGGGAGCGGTTCCGGCTGGAGTGGTTACGGTGGCCGTAGACGGCCCGCCGCCGGTAACAGAGGCGGGATTGAACGACGCGGTGGCGCCGGCGGGGAGGCCGGAGGCGGCCAACGCCACCGGACCGCTATAGCCGAGGATTGTAGAAACGTTGAGCGTGTACGTGGTCGAACCGCCCTGCGCAACAGTGCGGGTCGATGGAGTCGCCGAGAGGGAGAAGTCGGGGTTCGCTGCTCCGTCGAAGAAGATCCCGTTGACCACCCCGTTCCCGCCGGTTTTGGTGATCCGGATCTTGAAATGGCCGGAAAGATTCCAGGAGAGCCAGATGCCGTTGACGAACGAGGAGAGGCTGCGGGTGTCAACGACGGCGTTGGTGAGGCCGTCCAGAATGTCGACTGTCTGGGACCGCCCGAAATTGTCCCAATCCAGGAAATAGAGAGAGACGCGGTGCACGTTGGCGTCTGTGATGTTGAAGTCGATGGTAAACGAAGTATCGGAGAACCATGTCGAGGCAATGCGGTCCGTTGCGTTGGCGGCGCCCTTCTGAAGTGCGCGGTTGTCGGTAGTGGAACCGTTCCACACGGTAAGGCTCTGTCCCGTGAAGGTGACTTGGGCGTACGCCGGGTAGCTGGTCACGTCGCCGGGAATCGCAAAGCCTTGCGCTCCGTAGAATCCCTTCCAGGAGCCCTTGGTGGCGGTGTCCGCGGTAACGTAGGCCACGCCGGCGGGAGAGTAGACGCTGAGCGCGGCTGTAGCGGAATGGCTGAGCGCGCCGGAGGTGCCCGTGAAGGTGATGTTGTAATTGCCGGGAGCGGCTCCGGCCGGAATATTTACGGTGGCCGTGGTCGACCCGCTGCCGCTAACCGAGGAAGGATTGAACGAGGCCGAGGCGCCGGTGGGGAGGCCGGAGGCGGAGAAAGCCACCGGGGAGCTAAAGCCGAGAATTGTGGAGACGTTGAGCGTGTACGTGGCGGAGCCGCCCTGCGGAGCGGTGCTGGCCGATGGAGTCGCCGAGAGAGAAAAGTCGGGCCCGGCCATTCCGTCGAAGAAGATCCCGTTCGCCACCCCATTTCCGCCGGTTTTGGTGATCCGGACCTTAAAATGGCCCGAAAGATTCCAGGAGAGCCAGATGCCGTTGACGAACGAAGAAAG